>ERZ808051.1590-NODE-1590-length-14269-cov-4.389022_pt1 | contig 14269 bp, 13 predicted proteins | sample MGYA00380199_ERZ808051 | MGnify/ENA primary metagenome ERZ808051 (study PRJEB31490, sample SAMN06133391) | mouse gut metagenome | isolation source: J11 | host: mice | place: China: Chengdu | collected 2015-05 ...
CCAACCGCAGAAAGCAGCAGGAGATTTTGAAGGAACTTTTGGGAGATTTGGGTGAAGATTGCGTCATCGAGCCGCCCCTCAGGGCAAACTGGGGGAAGAATACCCATATCGGGGACAACGTGTATGTGAATTTTAACCTGACGCTGGTGGATGATGCGGATATCTATATCGGCAGCCATGTGATGATCGGGCCAAACGTTACCCTTGCAACGGCAGGGCATCCGCTGGAAGCCGAACTCAGGAATAAAGGAATGCAGTTTAACAAGCCAATCCGTATCGGGGACGGCGTATGGCTCGGCGCGGGAGTAATCGTCCTTCCCGGGGTGACAATCGGGGAGAATACGACCATCGGAGCAGGAAGCGTTGTGACAAGAGACATTCCGGCCAATGTAGTAGCTTACGGGAATCCCTGTAGGGTTAGAAAGACGCTGTAACCGCGTACCCGGCGTACCGCATACAGGCATCTGCAGCAGAGACTCGGCTTATTGACGGCAAATGGGCAAGGTTATAAAACTTTCACAATATGATACTTTAAAAACTTACTGAATTGTGGTATATAAGACAGTAGGATATTGATAAGTGTAAAGATAAGTGTGGAGGTATAGATGAGCAGAGAAGACATAAGAGAAGAAAACATAAGGGAAGAAGTTGTCAAGGAAGAGGAAATCGTTAAAGAAACATGGGGGACGATGTCTGTCTGGAAAAAGCTGGAATACTTATGGATGTATTATAAATCATGGCTTTTTGCCGCAGTAATCCTGGTTGGGCTGATTTGCCTCGGCGTAACGATGTACAAGGGGATGCATACGAAGGTGCTGCTCAATGCCGTCGTAATTGGAGGAGACAGCCAGAAAGCACAGTGGCTTGAGGAATCATTTGCCGCGTATGCGGGCATTGGGGAGAAGGATGGGGAAGTACGGGTCCGCGCCAACATCCCGGACGACAAGGGTGGCGCAACCAGTAAGACGGCGCTGACGACGCTTATGGGGGCGGATGCGGTGGACGTGCTGGTGTGTTCCGAAAGTGTTTTTGAGGAGTATGCGGATCAGGACGGATTTTTAGATATGGAAACACTTCTGGATGAAAACGGGGCTGGGTATAGCGGGACTCTAAGCGCGTACGGGGTGCTGCTGGATTCCGGCAATATTTTGGAGCAAGAGGCCATGACTTCTTATGATAAAATCTATGTGGCGGTTCCGGTCAACAGCCAGAACCCGGAGACGGCGGCGAAATTTATCGAGTATCTCGGCGGTGGCGCAGACTGTATGGAAGACGATACGGAGGATGGGAACTGAGCAATCCACCTGCCTTCGGCTGGAAGGTAAGAGATTTAGCTGTCAGGGGAATTTGCAAAGAGAAAGCTAAAATATGAAGCGACATGTGAAATTCCGTCTGGAAACTAATTGGAAATACTTGACGAATACTGGTAAAACCAGTAAAATATTATGTGCGACTTAGAAAAATATATAGTTTTTAGGAGGTCATGACAAATGGCAAAATGGGTTTATATGTTCACAGAAGGCAATGCAGACATGAGAAACCTTCTTGGCGGTAAAGGCGCGAACCTTGCTGAGATGACAAGCTTGGGTCTTCCGGTTCCGCAGGGCTTCACGATCACGACAGAGGCATGTACACAGTATTACGAGGACGGCAGGAAGATCAATGACGAGATCATGGAGCAGATCATGGAAGCCGTTACGAAGATGGAAGCCATCACAGAGAAGAAATTCGGTGACAAAGAGAATCCGCTGCTTGTTTCCGTTCGTTCCGGAGCAAGAGCATCTATGCCAGGTATGATGGATACCATCCTGAACCTTGGTCTGAATGAAGACGTTGTGGAGACGCTGGCAGAGAAGTCCGGCAATCCGCGCTGGGCATGGGACTGCTACAGAAGATTCATCCAGATGTATTCCGACGTAGTTATGGAAGTAGGTAAGAAGTATTTTGAAGAACTGATCGATAAGATGAAAGAGGAGAAGGGCGTTAAGCAGGATGTTGAGCTTACGGCTGAGGATCTTAAGGCACTTGCAGGACAGTTCAAGGCAGAATATAAAGAGAAGATCGGAAAGGATTTCCCGGCAGATCCGAAGGAACAGCTGATGGGCGCGATCAAGGCTGTATTCCGTTCATGGGACAACCCGAGAGCGAATGTATACCGTCGTGACAATGACATCCCGTATTCATGGGGAACCGCTGTTAACGTACAGTCTATGGCATTTGGTAACATGGGCGATGACTGTGGTACCGGCGTTGCATTTACCCGTGATCCTGCTACAGGCGAGAACGGCCTGTTCGGTGAGTTCCTGACCAATGCACAGGGTGAGGACGTGGTTGCAGGTGTCCGTACACCGATGAAGATTTCCGAGATGGCGGACAAGTTCCCCGAGGCTTTCGAGCAGTTTAAGGGCGTATGCGACAAACTGGAGTCCCATTACAGAGACATGCAGGACATGGAGTTTACCGTGGAGCATGGCAAGCTGTATATGCTGCAGACCAGAAACGGCAAGAGAACTGCCCAGGCTGCCCTGAAGATTGCCTGCGACCTGGTGGACGAGGGCATGCGCACAGAGCAGGAGGCGGTGGCCATGATCGATCCCCGCAACCTTGACACCCTGCTCCATCCTCAGTTCGATGCGGCTGCCCTGAAAGCTGCCACACCTGCCGGCAGAGGACTGGGCGCATCTCCCGGCGCTGCCTGCGGCAAGATCGTGTTCAGCGCGGAAGATGCTGAAAACTGGGCCGCAAGAGGCGAGAAAGTGGTTCTGGTTCGTCTGGAGACCTCTCCCGAAGACATCACCGGCATGAAGGCTGCACAGGGCATCCTGACCGTCCGCGGCGGCATGACTTCCCACGCGGCAGTGGTTGCCCGCGGCATGGGAACCTGCTGCGTATCCGGCTGCGGCGACATCGCCATGGACGAGGAGAACAAGAGATTCACTTTGGCAGGCAAGGAATACCATGAGGGAGACTATATCTCCATCGACGGCACCACCGGCAATATCTATGACGGAAAAATTCCTACCGTGGATGCTACCATCGCAGGCGAGTTCGGCAGAGTCATGGCATGGGCCGACCAGTTCAGAACTCTGAAAGTAAGGACCAACGCTGACACACCCAGCGATGCCAGGAAAGCCCGTGAGCTGGGCGCCGAGGGTATCGGCCTTTGCCGTACCGAGCATATGTTCTTCGAGGAGGACAGAATCGCTGCTTTCCGTGAGATGATCTGCGCGGATACCGTGGAGGAGAGAGAGGCTGCCCTGGAGAAGATTCTGCCTTACCAGCAGAGCGACTTCGAGAAACTTTACGAGGCTCTCGAGGGATATCCGGTCACCATCCGTTTCCTGGATCCCCCTCTTCACGAGTTCGTTCCCACCGAGGAAGCGGACATCGAAAAGCTGGCTCAGGCACAGGGCAAGACTGTAGAGGAAATCAAGAACATCATCGCAAGCCTGCATGAGTTCAACCCCATGATGGGCCACAGAGGATGCCGTCTGGCAGTGACCTATCCTGAAATCGCCAGGATGCAGACCAAGGCTGTCATCCGCGCTGCCATCAATGTACAGAAAGCCCATGCCGGCTGGAAGGTGAAGCCCGAGATCATGATTCCTCTGATCTGTGATATCAAGGAATTGAAATGTGTGAAGAAGATGGTGGTGGAGACCGCCGACGCGGAAATCGCCGCTGCCGGAATCGATCTGTACTATGAAGTGGGTACGATGATCGAGATTCCCAGGGCTGCGCTGACCGCTGACGAGATTGCGTCGGAAGCTGACTTCTTCTGCTTCGGCACCAACGACCTGACCCAGATGACATTTGGCTTCTCACGTGACGATGCAGGCAAGTTCCTCACCGCTTACTATGATTCCAAGATTCTGGAGAACGATCCATTTGCGAAGCTGGATCAGAACGGCGTAGGCAAGCTCATGGAGATGTCCATCAAACTGGGCAAGCCCGTAAATCCGAAGATGCATATCGGTATCTGCGGCGAGCATGGCGGGGATCCTTCTTCCGTGGAATTCTGCCATAAGATTGGACTGGATTATGTGTCTTGTTCGCCTTTCAGGGTGCCTATTGCCAGATTGGCGGCGGCGCAGGCGGCAATAAAAAAATAATGCCATAGGATTTTGGGTGTCACAGGGCACTGTAATTTATTCTGGAAAGGGCAAAGAGCATTAGCCCTGTCCCATAGAAAAAAACGACCTTTTGCTGGCTCTTCGGAGCTGGCGCGGGTCGTTTTTTTGTTCTCCGAACTATCCTCGCCCCGCATAGACACTGGATTTCAGGAATATCCGGTTAGGGAATCACCATGGAGCCTAGGGCACGCTTTACTTAGATAAAGTGGATAGACAAGATTGCCCCTTACAGAATAAATTACAGTGCCCTGCGACATGGTGATATTCCCGGTTTGGATTTTTGGGAGAAATGATTTTCAGGGAAGGTGGCTTAAAACCCTGATAAACAGAGGGTTGAAGCTGGTGGTTGATTTCGGAATTTCCCAAAAGTACAATCCCAAACTTCCCCAAAACGATACCTTTTCATTTTTGTGGAGTGTTTTTGGGAAATGGGAAACGTGGCAGGATATTCCTCATGCAGGAGGATGATAGGATGAGGAAGAGGAATTTCAAGGGACGGTGCGAGAAGAGAATGATTGGTAAGTGTACTGAGGTATGCAGAACGTATGATGCGATTCAGTATGCTTATGCTGATTTACTTCAAGGGAGTGATAAGGTCAAGGAAATCAGGTGCAATGTCCTGTTGGATGGTCTTGATGTAGGAGAGTATACATCTGATTTTGTCTGCACAAAAGTTGATGGTGATTTGATGGTGCGGGAATGTGTGTTCCGTAAGTTTCTGATGAAACCATTGACAGTGAAGCTGCTGGATGCTTCAAGGGAATACTGGCTCAGGCATGGTGTCACAGATTGGGGGGTGGTAATTGATGAAGAAGTATGATTTGCTCCATTGTAGCGACAGCATTATCCGGGTATTGGAGATACAACCTGATAGAACATTGGTGATTGACTGTATCAAAGTGACAATGCCTGTTTGGGTAGAACCTATAGTATTGGGAACCTATTCCGAATACACCAGTAATGAGTTGTCTAAGGTCACAGGTATTATCCCTGCTGAGGTTGATGATTTAGATGCAGACCAGAGAAAAATCATGTACGGGCGGTATACAATGATTGCATCGATTCTTCCTTTCATATCAGATGATACGATGCGTTCCCGGTTGATTTGCTCAGTATCTACAGAACATGGTGTATCCAAGCAGACACTCAGGAACTATCTCTGCCTGTATCTGGCTTATATGGATATAACTGCTCTTGCTCCAAGGAAACGGCAGTGTGACCGTGAACTTACTCAAGATGAAAAGTATATGCGTTGGGCATTGAACAGGTTCTTTTACAATACGAAGAAGAATTCCTTGATGAGTGCATATACGATGATGCTGAAAGAGAAGTATTGTGATACGTTGGGGGTACTGGCAGAAGATTATCCGTCATTCTATCAGTTCCGTTATTTCTACCGCAAGACAAGGAAGATGCAGAATTTCTACATATCCAGAGATGGGTTGAAACACTACCAGAGGAACAACAGGCCACTTATTGGTGAGGGAGTACAGGAGTTTGCCCCTGCTGCCGGTGTGGGGATGCTGGATGCTACTGTCTGTGACATCTATCTGGTCAATGATTCTGGCAGTCTGGTTGGCAGGCCTATATTGACAGCTTGCATTGATGCTTACAGTAGTTTGTGCTGTGGGTATTCTTTATCATGGGAAGGTGGAGTATACAGCCTCCGTGGACTGATGCTGAATATCATAACAGACAAGGTGTCATGGTGCCGGAAGTTTGGTATCTCCATCAAATCAGAAGAGTGGGACTGTGATATGCTTCCGGCAACTCTTGTTACTGATATGGGGAGTGAATACAAGTCAGAGAACTTTGAACAGATTTCTGAGCTGGGGGTTACTGTGGTCAATCTTCCATCATACAGGCCGGAGTTAAAGGGGCCGGTAGAGAAGTTCTTCAATCTGATACAGAATAGTTACAAGAAACATTTGAAGGGAAAAGGTGTGATTGAACCTGATTATCAGGAGCGAGGGGCACATGATTATCGGAAAGATGCCTATCTGACAATGGCTGAATTTGAGAAGATTATCCTACATTGTATTATCTACTATAATTCGCAGAGGATAATAGAGAACTTCCCATATACCGAAGCTATGATTGATGAAGGAGTCAAGCCCTATGCATCTGCTATCTGGGAATGGGGCAGGTCACAGATGGGGGCAAATCTGATTGCCGTAGAACCTAAAGAACTGATGCTGACATTACTTCCGAGGACTGTTGGTAAATTTGGGAGAACGGGTCTGGTGGTTAATAAGGTGCGGTATCACTGTGACGGATATACAGAGAGGTACTTGTCCGGCGGTACTGTAATAGTTGCTTACAATCCGGAAGATGTGACTTCTGTATGGGTGTTAGAAAATGGTGTATACACCGAGTTTACGGTTATTGAATCCAGATTTGAGGGGAAGGATTTGGCTGCTGTACAGGATTTACAGGCTGTAAAGAAAACAATTGTGAAGGGAGCTGTCAGAGATAACCTGCAGGCACAGATTGATTTGGCACAACATATTGAATCCATTGCAGACAGTACTAATGGTCATACTGATGTACATATGAAAAATATTCGAAACACCAGAAAACGGGAGCAAAACAAACATCATCGTGATTACATGAAGGAGGGAGTAAACCATGAGTAATCTATCAGATGTCATCAATATATTGCCGCCAATGAAGTCAGGGGATGAAATTGTGTCTGCGCTGGAGGTATTGCCGCAGTATGATGCATCCATCAGTACTGCAGATGCATCTGTACGGCTTGTGGCTCTTTCTGACCTTTATCGGATATATGTGCCATCACCGATGTCATTGGAAATTTACAGCAAATTGTACCTATCCTTGCTGCGTTCACTACAGAAGAAAGGCACGAAGTTGGCAGTACAACAGCGATATGAAAACAATAAAGCGATACAGCAGAAATCATACAGTGGGATTCTGGGTGGGGCGGATTCTTACACAATCATCGGTGCATCTGGTATTGGGAAGAGTTCAGCTATCAACAGGGCTATTTCACTGATTACTGAGAACAGGATGATTGAGGTGGACACTCCTTATTGTAAAATCATTCCATGCATGATTGTGCAGTGCCCATTTGATTCATCTGTCAAAGGGTTGTTACTGGAAATACTGAGGAAAGCAGATGAAGAGTTAGGGACGGAATATTATCATCATGCAGTAAAGTCCAGGGTTTCGACTGCAGATGTCCTCATAGGAACCGTCAGTACGATTGCGCTGAACCATATTGGCCTGTTGGTAGTCGATGAAATCCAGAATGTTGCGAACAGTAAAAATGGAAAGAGCCTTGTAGGGATGCTCACGCAGCTGATCAATAACAGTGGTATCTCTATCTGTATGGTGGGTACTTCTGAGAGTGCAGTATTTTTTGAACAGGCCATGCAACTTGCCAGAAAGTCGTTGGGATTACGGTATGATGCGATGGAGTACGGTGCTGATTTCAGAAAATTCTGTGGTGTCCTGTTTTCCTATCAGTATGTGAAGCAGAGGACAGAAATCACGGATAGAATCATGGAATGGCTCTATGAACATACATCAGGGAATATATCAGTTGTGGTGTCGCTTATCCATGATGCACAGGAAGTTGCAATATTGAATGGCAAAGAGATTCTGAATCTGGAGACTCTGAATGAAGCATACAGGCAGAGGTTATCAATGCTGCATGGATTTATCCAACCGCTACAGAAGAAGCAGACATCCAAGACGAAAAGGAAAGTATCTGTTGATAATATGAAGAGTAAGATACCTGTTGATGACAATGATTTACCTGTTGTGGAAGATAGAGATGATTTTACGATAGCTGGATTAGTGTCTATGGCCAAAAATGAGGATATGGACATTGTACAGTTACTAAAAGGGCATTTGCCGGTCGTGGAGGTGGCAATATGATTGCTTATTTTCCGGCCATTTATCCTGATGAACTGGTGTATAGTTGGTTCTGTAGGTACTATGTCTACTCAGGGTGTTTGTCTCATAAAATGGCTCTCCAGAAGCTGTATTGTAAAAGGTCAGATAATCCGAGCAAGGAGTTTATCGGCAATCTTAATCTCGTAGCCAGGGAGCAGATTGGAAGAATGTATCCACTGGATGAGTTGGTTGTGAATCATACTATGTATCCGCAGTATGCACGTTTTATTCCGTTAGAACAGAAGAAGACAGCATTGTTTCGATTGGCTCATGACTTCTGCGACATACACCAATTGTTCACTGTGCTCCCCAGAAATGAGGGAGAACAGTATCTGTGGTTCTGCCCTCTATGTGTGAAAGAGGACAGGGAGACTTATGGAGAAACATATTGGCACAGAAAACATCAAATACGGAATATGAGTATCTGTACAAAGCATAAATGTAGGGTTATGGAATCAAGTGTCCCAGTCAAGAGTGAGAAGAGCTATACGTTTTTTCCGGCAGAGAATTATGTTGATGACAGTAAAATTGCTTGGGAAAATGATATAGAAAAAGTAGAGTATGCAGAATATTTGGAGTCTGTATTTGATGCACCGATGGACTTAAAAAATGATATTCCCATCAGTTCTATTCTATATGATGGAATGAGCAGAACGAAATATTTGAAATTATCTGGCCGGAGCAGATATACGAAGAGGCTTGGTGATGACATGAATAAATTTTACATGAACATGGGTATATGTGCGGTAGCAAGTATGTACCAGATTCAGAGAACATTACTGGAGAGTGGGTGTGATTTTTCGGTTGTCTGCCAGATTGCTTTTTTTCTTGGGAATGAAGCCAGAAGAACTGACAGCCCCATCACTGACACCAGAACAGATTCGTCAGGAACAGGACAGCCATTACATGAAAGATGCTATGCCGGTTGATTGGGAACAGTTGGACACAAAGACAGCATCTGTCTTAGAAAAGTTTGTTAAAGGTATATATGATGGCACTGCTAATGAAAGTGGCAGACCGGAACGAGTATCAGAACGGCTTGTGTATCGGGAGATGAATCTGCAGGGACATCAGTTAGAGAATATGCCGAAGTGTAAAGCTGTTTTTAATCGGTATACAGAATCATATCCGGAGAGTTGGGCGAGAAAGATTATATGGGCATATTTGAAATTGAAAGAAGAAGGTGAGCCGTTTTATTGGTCAGATATCAGGAGGATATCGGGGGTTAAAAAGAAGAACTTACAATTGGTCATTCCTTATCTGATAAAATATACAGATGCTGATATGGTGAATAAAATTATGGAGCTAACTGGATATTGATTATTTGTATGAGGCATGCGAATATTTTGGTTACGATAAGCGTGTGTATTTATATTGTATTGGGATAGGCAGATGGAAGAGTTCAGAAGTGAATAAGGAAAGGCGAAAGTAAAAATGATGTAAAGACGATATTGCAGAAAATGTTTAAGGTAGTTTAATATGGAAAATTGGACACGCTGGCTCAGAGCATTTTTCTATGGAAAAAAGTTGGAATGATGATACAATATAAAATAGGTATCTAGAAAAGGGTATGTGCTGAGCAGTGCTGAAAGTAGTCAAAATATTTAAAGAGTGAGATAAAGGTAGGAGGAATCAAAGTGGTTTCAAAGGTTATTTTTGAATTGAAAAGTAATATAAGAAACTGGAGCAATCAAGTTATTGATTTTTGTCCGAGAGGATTTGATAATGTTCATATAGAAATTCAAGGTACAAAATGTGATATGATTGTAAGTGGTGAGAATGAAGTGAAAAATTATGATTATATAGTTGCTATTTGGGAGTTATTAGCATGGCAAGATGGATATTTTTATAAGCCGGTATTCTATGAAGTAGATAATAGAAAAAGAAGCATAAAGAGATTAGTATCATTAAAATATAGAGTAGCAGATAAAAAGTGGGTTTCTAGTGCCATGTTATTATGCCGGAATAATCGGCAAATCACGGAAGAAATTATAGATAAATATATGGAAATTCGGTACAAGGGAAGAAAAAATCAATCAATGAATGCTTCGATGTTCTCATCATTTTTCTGTTTGATTTCCAAATCCTATACCAATATAAATCTTGAGCACAGATTGGTTTTATTGATGCATATTTGTGATGGTTTGGCAATTCAATTTTTTAATGGAAGTCCTAAGCATAACTCTGGAAATATAAATATTATATTAAGAAATCTTGATGCAGTAGAATATAAAAATGGAGCAAAATTATTAGGAGTAGAATCTTCAAAAGCAATGAATGCGTTAGGGAATACAAGGAATGAACTTACACATTTTATTTTCAAGCCAGATAGTTTGGGTTCATATATTGATAATCCAAATACTGAAACAGATAACATGGTAAATTTATATGCTTTTATATTTTAGAAAATGCATTACGAATATCTGTATTGGAAATATTAGGAATAGTAGTATCTGATGAGATAAAAACTTATATTATGAATGATCATTTGGATTGGATAAAGCTTGAGAGGCATTTAGAAGAAGATTGTGTGTTACCTATGAATGTATTTCGACAAATGATAGAAAGATTGCAAAGAGAGGAACAGAATAATTTGTAGTAAGAAATGTTCTTTTAAGATTCTGGAAAAGCTTATAAAATCAAGGGTTTCACATCTCAAAAAGGTGCTTACTACATCATTTTTTGAAAGAGGCTTGAAATGACAAAGCTACATTTGTTTATAGATATGTGAGAACATTTTAAAGGCTAAAGGGACGAATGCCAGGAGGTATGTTATGAAAATAGGAAGAAACGATTTATGCCCATGTGGAAGTGGGAAAAAATACAAGCAATGCTGTTTGAGGAAAAATGTTATGACGGAGTATGAATTAATCAAGAAAGTGACTGCTCAAGAAGGCTATGAGCCATTGGTTTCTGATTTTATCTGTAATTTGTATCATTATATGAAAAAAATGCAATGGTGTGGCGCTTGTCATGCCACGTGTTCTATATTGTTTGTCGGTTTCTCGGAATTAGGATATAGCCCCCAAATATATATAGGAGAGTCGGCAATTCCGACAAGACCACGCTTTGATCATTCATGGATAATGGTTGACAAGAAAATCATAGATTTGGCTGTTGCTATGCCTCTTCCGGGAAATGCACCGATATCAAGTCCGATTATTTTTGATATAAATATTGGCACAAATCAGAAGCATGAGATGATTTATGGTGTAAAGGGAGGTAAATTGGATGCTCAGGCGAATTTTGCTTTTAACACACCATTTGTAGCTTATATGGACATGTTTCCGGATGACGAAAATGGATTATGGGGAATATTAAAAAAAGTGTTTCCAAAAGATATAAGTATTGAAAATATTAAATCAAAATATGCTGATGTACAAAGAGTATTTGTGAATTAGTTTTATGGGGGAGAAAGTTTTTCTCCCCCATGCTAGAGTGGCCTCCGCTGAAATAATTATGTTCTTGCAATTATCTGAACATATCTTCCGTTGGTTAATGATTTTTTCCTATCCAACCAAGTGTTGGAATATTATATTTTCGAAGTGCTAAAATCTTTTTGAAAAGTATTGAAATTGACGGGTTGATAATACAGCAATTTTAATTCACACATCATAGCTTCATCAATATTGTTCCTGAACGCATTGATTTCGTCTTGGTTTAACGAAAACCAATACATATATGTCTCAACTTTATTGTCGCTATGATGAATTGACAATTCTATTTGATAATCTGAGGCTTTCCAATAAAAATTCTCCAAAAGTTCTTCACGAAATGCGTTATATTCTGATACTGCCTTTAATTGATCTTTTGCCTTGTCAAAAGGAATACTTAAATTGGAAATACGCTTTGATTCTAATGTAAGCTTTTCATGGATTTTGCTCAAACGGTTAAGTATCTGGGTATCTGTATTTGCAAACTCTATAAAAATTGGATTTAGGTTATTTGCACCAATCATAAACGGACGAGCTATTTCATTTGTTGTAACAGGATTCCCGCCAACAGACTGAAATACAGGGACTATGAAACTTGACCAATCCATCGCTAACTCTGCTTTATCATTTTGACGAATGACTTTAACAGAAATATCTTTAATAACCGCAGACCGATTTTTGGCCTCGATTACACCACCACAGTATATGTATGCTCCACTACGATTATAATAGAGTTTTATTTTTGCCGAGGGAATAAAAGATACTTTCAGTGGCTTAAAAATCCTTTTAAATATGAAGATAAACCATGGTTGAATCAGAGCTATAATTGCAAGAAAGGTTGCTATGATTTCATAATGTGTCATGGCTACTTCGCGAACAGTTTCTTCTGGCATATAAATTCTCCTTACAAAATAAGTAGTACTGTGGGTATCTTTGGATTATTATAATACAAAATACGACTAATATCAAATTTTTTGAAAATAATTTATTTCGAGTTAGAAATAGTTGAGCCTTTTAAATATCTTATTTTTGTCTTTCAGGATATTGCAGTTATATTTAATATATTGAATTTGGAGAATCGTATAGAATGTTCTCTCAATCATATATTATTATCTTGACACCAGAAAAATCCTTGTGCCATTTCGTGGTTCTTTCTGTACTTTGGGTATCCTCATATTCTCAGGATTTGCTACAAGCCATCAAATTGGCTTAGTAAAGCAAAAACGACAATGACGAGTTACCCAAACATCAGAAAGAACCCATTCCGTGGCATAGGGCATTTTATTTTAAGGAGGACATGAACAATGAAAAGACCAATGACAACACAGGAACTCTTTAATAGGATATGTGATATCCTGAAAGAAAAAGGAAAGATGCCGGATATCCTTGATTATGGAATTGCCACAAGCAAGCCAGTCCCAATCAGGATTTACGAATTCGAGCTAAAGAACAACCTGGACTACGGGGGCAGCGAAGGGATCTATCTGGACTTATGGATAGAATACTATGAGGATAATGAGTGGCTCAAGAGTGATATTGGTACATTCAAGACATTGGAGGATGGCAGAGAGGCCATGCATTCCATGGCGGGGCTGCTGGCGGACTTCATCATCGAGGGGACAGCCTACATCAATGCCAACATCGATGACTTCACATGGATGGGTGCAGATGTCCGGGCATTTGAGGAAAATGGGAAGAGGCTGGACTGGTGCTATTCCTGTAGTAATATGGAGAGAGCTTTAGAGAAGAAGGATGAACTGCTGAAAAAGTATCCACAGGTGACAGTGAGGGATAATGCGACACGAAAGGAGGAGGTATTCTCTCAGGATGCCAATGAAAAAGATGGAGAGCCGGATTTGGAGTGAGGATATACAGAAAGGAAGGGCCAGTATGATGGGGAGTCTGGATGGAGTAGGGCAGATGGAGACGTGCTCTGGAAAGGAACCGGAAGGGGATGGAGATCTGTTCATATTCGTCCCGGAGATGAAACAGGTCATCCGTATCAGTGAAGGGACAGGTGACAACCTTCTCTGGGAGGACAGGGAGAAAGGGTATGTGGACTATATCTATTATGACCAGCATGAGCTCAGCATAGACATGCCGGTAGTGGAGGGAGGGCAGGTGCTCTTGGAAGACATGTTCAGGAACCTGTTCCGATATACTGCTGACTGCATACCAAGGGTGTTGGACATGGCATATGGAAGTGATGCACTCAGTTACGTCATATTGGCATAAGCGTAACACTGGAGAAGGCAAGTGGACAGGATCGGGCGATATGGACAGAGCTGTATTCATGAGGGCATTGATGCCAGCAGATAAAGGAGAGGGAAAGGAAATGGTCAGATTAGAGGATGGAAGATATGTCATCGGGTTTGATGACGGCTATCAACTCGGGAAGACAGCAAGCCATGTATTCGATAACGGCATACATAGGCTGGGAACCACAGAACCGACACTGAAAGAAAACTCCCTGTTCTATGACGGGGAATACTTCAAAATTGGAGAAGGTCGGGCAGCTATTACGGAGGATAAGGTCTCGGATGATGACGCAAGGCTCCGTACCATGGCGGCTATGGCGATGGAACTTAGGAGTGAGAAAGTCCATAATGTGAAGGTTGTCCTTGCGGTAGGACTGCCCTTCTCAAATTATGGCCGGGACAAGCCGAAGCTGATTGATTATTATAATCGGCAGGACAGATTGGGATTCTCATATAACTTCTCGGAATCTCAATGAATGAGATTCCAGCCGAAGATTGACAACTGAATATCGTGCAGGAAAAGAAA
>ERZ808051.1592-NODE-1592-length-14267-cov-4.295137_pt1 | contig 14267 bp, 12 predicted proteins | sample MGYA00380199_ERZ808051 | MGnify/ENA primary metagenome ERZ808051 (study PRJEB31490, sample SAMN06133391) | mouse gut metagenome | isolation source: J11 | host: mice | place: China: Chengdu | collected 2015-05 ...
TCTTGGATATCTTAAAGGTTTCTTCCATGCGGGCAAGCCCTCGGTAGGTTCCTCTTATTTCCTGGTCGCTCATTTTCAGCTCGCTTGTGACAATAGAATAGTACCCGTCGTATTTTTCCTCTTCGGCTATCTTTGCCTCGTCAAGCACAACCTCCCTGCCCTCAACGATTTCGCGTGTGGATTTGTCAAAAGCAATGTTCTGTACATAAGCCCCGGATCCGGCAGCCGTCACTTTGTCGTATTTTTTCGGGTGGGCGATTAGATCCTTCGCCCTTGCCACCATGATGTCGCGGTCATATTTCTGCTTTTTTGCATATTTTTCGGAATAATAGGCCATCTGCTTCTGGTCGATGGAAACGCTTTTTTTCTTCTTTTTCTTCTGTCCCGGAACCGTCACGTTTACCTGGATCTTTTTGGGATGGATCCGGGATTTATGGGTGTACACGTTTCCAGGAAACAGATTGAAAACGAGCGGAATCCCGTTTTTATCCATAAGCAGCCCCAGCTCATACTGCTTCAAGTCGATGCGGTATGCCTTCAGGGTCTTAGGATCCAGACGCTTACGGCATTCGCAATATGTAAGGTATTCGGTGATTTGTTCATTTAAGCTGATCATTCGTACAAGCTCTCCTTAGTTTTCTTACCATTATGGATTTTTCGAAAAGATCTGTCCACCATATTTATGTAAAGCTGGAGGCGGAGGGCGGCTTTGGTACGATTCCAAAAGATATGGAGGTTGTAAAAATCCGGTCTGCATGATATGATATCCACAAGACGAAAGAATATATGCCAGCGGCACAGCATATGATAGGGGGTGGAGCCTATGGGCCTAAAAGATACTGTGACAACGAAATACATGGGGCAGAACCGGATTTTTGCGGACGTGTTCAACTACTACATCTACGGCGGCGAGCAGGTCATAGATCCGGACAGCCTGGAGGAACTGGGCACCCGGGAGGTGGATGTCCCCTATGGAGGGAAAGAGGGGGCCAAGCAGCCGGTACAGAGGACAAGGGACGTGATAAAGTCATTGGTCGCCATGATGGACAGGCGCACAGCGTACCTGCTCCTGGCAGTGGAGGCCCAGTCTCATGTGCACAATGCGATGCCGGTAAAGAACATGGTATATGATGCCCTGCAGTATGCGAAGCAGTGCTGTCGTTCATCAAGTACTCACAGGATGCCGACAGGCTCGGGGAAGTTGTAGAGGCAGATGAAGGGTTCCGGCATCTGGGGCGGGCAGAGGTCGATGTGCTGAACGCCTGTGTAGGTGCAAACATAGAGCTGGAAAAAGATAAGGAGGATACGAACGTGTGTTTGGCCATAGAAGAAATGAAGCGGAGGGCAGCGGAGAAAGCGGCGGCGGAAGCGGCAGCGGAAGCAGCGAAAGAAACGGCAGAGAAAGAAAGGATTGCGGCAGAGAAAAACCGGATGTCCACTTTACTGAAGAATATCAAAAATCTGATGGAAAAGGCAGGGTGGTCTGCAGAGCACTCCATGGATATGCTGGATGTTTCTGAGGGGGACAGGAAAGCAATCCAGCCATATATCAGTTAAGCTGAAAAGCTGGACAAAAATTTAAAGCGTAGACATAAAGCAGGGAAATAACTGACGATTCAGGATGCATCCCTGCTTTTTTGCGTTATTTTGTGGCTTGTGGGAACGGTGGCATAGCCAAGAGCAACATGCCATATGAAAATGCAGAGCTATGGGCATACGCTGGCGCTTTTCACCTCCTACCGAATGATGGAGATAACCTATCAGGAGCTTGCAGGGAGGATAAACGATTTCTCGCTGTTTTCCATGGGAAAAGGGAAGCTGGAGGCCATCCGGGAGTTCCGCAGGAGCGGATGGAATCAAAATGCGTGTGGGGATAGGCATTTTATTGGAACAGGGAGGCCTTAGCTTGTCAGTCTTAAGTGCGTAGCAATACGCATTCAGCGATGCATTTGAAAGCTTTGAGAGTATATGGCTATGTGAAAAACATATAGACCGGAAGATATCCGGCACTAGTATGGAGACGAGGATAAGAAACAGGTTAGGCTTTGTTGCATCCGAAAAATATTCATCAAAATAAGAGTTCTGTCTGTTCAGGACAGGGTTTTCATGTATAATATGTGATAGATACACCAGTGTACAACTTTTTCATTCTCTTTACAGTTTTTGGTGAAACTAGAAAATTTTGGAAAATATTTTGAAGTAGTGATGGGAGGAGGGCCTGCTATGAAGAAGATCATAGGTATTTATATGGCTATTCTGATAGGTGTTCTATGTACGGGATGTGCTCCCGAACATCGTGAGGAAGTTTCAATTGAGCCGAGTTCCGTGTCAGAAACTAAGCCTGGGGAGCCCCCTGTCAGCATTCAGATTTTTACATCAGAAGATGTGAAAGTTACACCGGAAATCGTAGAATATGACTTTGAAAGTGCCTGTGAAAAAGGGGAAAAACAGCAGATATACGGTACATTGCCGGGAGCATCTGAAGGCAGATGGTATATCATAACAGTAGACGGCGTGGAATATTATTATGGGCGGTATGACTTTTCAGCTGACAGAACGGAATTATTTGGATATGCCATTGTGAACGGGGCGCATTCATTGGGAAATGGGATTTCCGTGGGCATGACAAAAGGTGAAGTCATTGAGCTTTACCCTGCCATGGCAATGCTGGATATGGAAAATAATATCCTCAATGGAGTGATTGGTCATATGGGGTGGAACCAGGCAGCTTATCCTCGCAGTCCTGCAGGCATGGATGAAGAATTGCAATATGCTGACGGAAAAGAATATCGTTGGGATAATCAGTTTGATTATGTTATGATTGCGGAGATAGAGCAGCCGCCAGACACCATTCCTGTTTACGTGGCACTGATGATGAAAGATGATATTGTTACGGCGATTACCTTTTATCATCCGACTGCAGGTTAAGCGGATAGGGGGATGAAAAGATGGACAGGCGCAGGAAGAAAGCCTTTGAACCCCATGCCCACTATAATGGAATGAGCGTACAAGGAGTCAAGGTATCAGATATTGTGGCAGTGAACAACCTGAAGCATGCGTGGCAGTTCATTTTAGATACATTGGATTATCCGACAGATTATCCGCTTGTCTGCAAAATCAATCAATTTGTCGGAGGTGACAATCTGATCATTCGTGCAGGATATCTGCGCAATATGCCGGTCAGTATCGGTGGCACGACATGGAAACCGGATATGCCGATAGAATCCCAAATCAAGCAAGAAATGGCGGAGAACAGTCCTACGGACAGAGCGCTCACTATGATGCTTTTTCTGGTACGGAAACAGATGTTCCTGGATGGTAATAAGCAGACATCTATGCTTGCGGGCAACCATGTGATGATTTCCAATGGATGCGGAATCAGTTCTGTCCCTATTGAACTGCAGCCGACGTTTACAGGGATGCTGATTCGATTTTATGAATCAAATGAGATGAGGGAAATCAAACAGTTTCTATACGAAAACTGTATAGATGGAATTGAGTTTGTGCCCCTGTCGGAACAGGAGCGGAAAGAGACGGAAATCTGGGGGAGGTAAGAGGAAATTGCAACTATTTATTCTTTTAAAATGCTAGAAAGGGTATGGTGAATATGAAAATTATTCGTTTTATTTTTAATATTACTGATATGAAGAAAAAAAGCTTTATAGGATTATGTCTTCTAAGCTTTGTAAGAAATATTTTCTATATTTTATACATTAATTATATTAAAGAAATGATTAACTGTCTCATAAACGAACAATTTCAGGAAGTGTATCTTTATATTGGCCTTTTTGTCCTATTTGCACTTTTACAGATGATCTTAAAATATATTTTTGATATGCTCTGCAATAAAAAACAGGCTGCCTTGGAGGCTCATGTTAAAAAGAAGTATTTTGATAAATTAAGTATGGCAAAAATTTCCGAACTCTACCGGTTTTCCACATCAGATATATTAATAAGATTTGACGCGGAGATAAACCGGATAGTGACTTTTAATGTAGTGACATTAATAAATATTTTTTCAGATGTTTTCATGCTCCTATTTATTATCCTATACATCGGCATTAATAATGCGTATTTGCTTTCTTTTCTGTTTTTAGCGCCGTTTATTATTATGATTACCAAACGATTTGGGGAAAAAGGCAGAAATGAATATAAAGGGGGACAGGATGCTCTTATTGACCGTAATGAACTTGTAAAGAATATTGTTGATAATTCAGATAATATTCGGGCCTATTCCGCTGAAGCGTTTTTTATTAAAAAATACAAGAAATATGAATGTAAATTCACTAAGCATAAAAGAAAAGAAGCTTTATATGACAGAATTTTCTGGTTGGCTAATATTGCGGGATATCAATGTATTTACATGTTATTCTATATAGTGGGGGGATTTCTTGCTTTTAGTGGTATGTTCGAATTTGGGATTATAGTCAGTCTTTTCGTTTTATTGGATCCGTTAATTATTATGATTCAGTCTCTTGCAAATATAGCTCCCAGTTTTTATAAGGCAGGTGTCAGCATTCATTTTTATAACGATATTGCCGGCCTACAGGATGTAACTGATAAAATAACGCTTCCTGCATCCAACGATTACCAAATCGCTTTTGACCATTTGAATTATTCCTGGAAGAATATAAAAAATCGCCCCTCAGCATCGGTACTGCAAGATATTACCATGAAATTCGGTACGGGACAAAAAATCGCCATTATAGGTGAAAGTGGCAGCGGTAAAAGTACGTTGTTAAAGCTTCTAATGGGGTATGATGACAAATATGAGGGCAGCATTTATATAAATAATACAGAGACCAGAGAGTTGAGTCTGGAAATACGAAAGACAATATTTTCTTATTTACCACAGGAAGAGCGTTTTTTGAATGAAACGATTGAAAATAATATTGATAAAATGGTTGATGTGGATTTGAATGACACAAAAATGCGATATTTTGCAGCTATGGCAGAGATTGATAAAGATATTGAAAGTTTGGTAAATTCCTACCAGACCATGATGGAGAATGGGGGACAGAATATTTCAACCGGACAAAAACAGCGAATCTGCCTTCTTATGGCTTTGATAAAAGAGCGCCCCATGCTTTTACTGGATGAAAGCTTTTCGGCAATAGATCCGGATACCATGTTAAAAATCATAGACAATATAAGCGGACAGAAAAAGAATGGAATGGTTGTGGCTATGCACACGGTTTATGAAGCTGTCCTGAGTAAATTTGATTCCATCATTATAATGGAGAACGGTAGGATTGTATCAAGCGGAGAATATAATGCAGTGAAACACAGTCCATACTATCAAAAACTTGAAAAAATATAATATATGAGGTATGAAACAATGAAATCTGGATTTTACAAAAATTATTTTGAATGTATTAAAAAATATCATTGCACTTTTTTTCTTTTTGCAGCATCTTTCATTGAAATATTGAGAGGGTTTGTCATGACCCAGGGTGTTGCCTGGGGAGTAAACTGGATAACCACAGGTTGCGTAACTAAGGATTATTCTGTTTTTATCACCGGTATTGTTGTATTTGCCACATCAATTATTTTTTCTGTTGTGGTTGTAAATTTAAGCGGTTTATTAGTCGACTATAAAATGGTTCAATTGAAAAGCGATATCGGAAGCAACATCATCAGGAAAACATTGTATGGTGACTTTAAAGATATAAAAACCTTTGAAAAGGATGATATATTATATCGGTATAATGAAAATGTGGAAGACATCAAAAATATTTTTATGGGTACCATGAACTTTATCGGCGGCTTTGGCAAAATACTGGGAGGGTACATGGCAGGCTTGATGATTTCATGGCAGTTGACACTTATACTGGTCGGTTTTGGATTTGTAAAAATATTTGCTGATCGGTGGATCTTGAAACCGGTGTTAGAAATGGCCGGAAAGAGGAATGCTGTTGCAAAAAATATATTTTCAAATATACGGCAGTTTTTGGAGGGATTATTGTTTTTCCGCATGACAGCTAACCAAAATAAAATGAAAAAAAGCTTCAACGAGGAGCTTGAACAGTACAAAGATATCATTGTTTCCGCAAACAGCATTAGAGTTTGTATGGATACATTCAGCAATCTGATTGAATTGGTTGTTATACTCAGTGTAATAGGGATTGGTGCAATTCTGTATATCAATCAAATCATTTTGCTGGGAGCCTACGTATCACTTATTTCCTTATATGATTTTTTTGTCAACCCTTATAAGTTTGTGAGTAACTTTATTCATATGAAGAAACAGTTTTCTGTGGGCTGTGTGAAAGTTTTTGAATTACTGAAAATAAATGAAAATCCAAACCAGAATAATGAGAAGCTAAAATTAACTAATGAATCTTTTCAGTATAAAACTACAAATGAGCAAATTTAGGTTTCCAATCAACATTGGAAAAAACGTTTCGCAGTGTATTCCATATTTCCGTTCATGATTATGTGATACGCAGAAGAATGATGCTGGCAGCAAAGGAATTATCTAATCAGCCACATAAAGCAATCATTGATATTGCTATGGGTTATGGGTATAGCACACATGAGTCTTTTACACGTGCATTTGGTCAGGTGTGGAATTGTACACCCTCAGAATTCCGCAAAAAGAAATATGTGGAACTTTTCCCAAGGTTTCGGATTATTTCGGAGCGAAAATATAATAGAATTTAGAAATGCGGATATTAGTGAATTGCGTGGTTTATTTAAAAAAAGGAATAGTTGTTTTATTTGCCGTGATATTTGTGGGGTGAAACAGATTAATCAGATTTCTCGTAAGGCAGGAGATTTAGCAATTTTAGAAGCCATTGGGCGTATGGTTAAGGTAATCAATGGCGGAGATGTAGTATATCGAATTGGCGGAGACGAGTTCTGTATTTTGACTAATAACAGGGAACTGGGTTATGCCGAAGAAATTGCGCGGAAAATCAAAGCGAGGAACGGAGAAACATATGCTTTTGAGGGAAAAGAAATTTCGCTAACATTATATGTTACGGTTGTAACCCTCGAGGGAAAAAGCATAAATTATACAGAGCTTTATGACATTGAGGCCGGCAAGTTCTTGCGTAAGGACTATGACGCATTCCGTTATTCACTGGATGAGACTGCCATTGTGCAATTGGTGGACATCGCGGTCAAGATGCATCGGATAACGGGAACCGCCCATACAGAGTGGGAAATGGAGGAGGGTAAAGTATATTTGAATGACATTTCCTTTGAAGAAAATGCCATAAAAGATAAGAACCTGATTGGGAAGCGGATATCAGCAGGCAGAATCGAAAGGGAAATCCGGGTTATAAGGGATTTGGACGAGATACGGACGATAATAAGGGGGCGCAGCATTGTGCCTGAGAGCGAGTATTATAAGGCAAGACGCTCCAATGAGCTACAGGAGTTCCTTGAAAGGCACAACATAGAACATGGCAAAAAGTATGTTTTTGCCTGCGAAAGCGCACATCCATCCCTTTCCATCCTAATGGAATATAGCGCAGGCTTCATTTTTGAAAAAGGAGGAATGCTGTCACATTTGGGAATCATTCTCAGGGAAAGCCATGTACCAGGCATTATTGTTGGAGATGGCACAGGCATACCTGACGAAGCTTGGAAAACCGACTGTATAGATGGCCTGCTGGAGCCCGGATGTCTGGAAATCCTGTTGGGGAATAGCCGGAACCCATGTATGGATTGGTAAGAAGAAAGCTTTGAAAGGCTCTGTGAAAGCAGGGCCTTTTCGTTAACCTGATTCTGTATGGGTCTGAGATGGACAAGAACAGGATTGGAAGCGCGAAAATTACGGTAATTTTTGTATAGGAATGGTGATTGTTATTGTAATGCAAACCGCAATCAGCTATACTAAGAGCAGACGGACTAATTGCAGAGAGCGCAGGAAACAGCCAGAAAGGGGGGAGGCATGCCAAGGACAGTAGGAATCGGAATACAGGATTTTGGGAAAATCAAGACGATGTGACCTTAATTACGCGCCCCAGGCGCTTCGGCAAGACACTGGCCATGAGCATGCTGGAGCATTTCTTTTCCGTGTCATGACGGGTATTACAAGAATAAGTAAAGAGTCTTTTTTCGCCCTAAACATCTGGAGATAGTCATCTCTATCTCATGTAAGTATGAGGTTTCTTTCGGCTTTTCAACTACCTTGACAAACAGCGTTTTGCCGCTTATTGGGCGAACACCAGCTCCAACAGTCTCGTGGGAAAGCTGATTCAGGAAAGGACTGTGGAGATAAAGTGTGTTGATTAACAAAGAGTCAGGTTTGTCAGGCTTTTCTGTGTTTATGCATGAAATTGGACACGCATTTTACGATAGTAATATAAAAGGACAGGATGCAAACAGAAAAAGAGAACCATTTAATTATGGAGGTATTATGGCAAAATTAAATAATAGAAACAGAACGGCGGAACAATATTGTAATACAAAAAATTTAGCTATTAGAAGAGCGTTTCACGAAAAATACAGCGGCTCTGCTGGTGAGTTTGATAGATGGGTTTACAATCTTCTTCAAATTGAAGCACATGATGTAGTGTTGGAAGTTGGAAGTGGAACAGGAGATTTGTGGGAAAACCGTTTGACAGAGGGAAGTTTCAAGCATCTGGTAGTATCGGATTTGTCGGATGCTATGATTGAAGAACTCATGATAAAGATGGGTGGAAGATCTGATATTACAGTTAAAAAGATGGATATATGCAGATTGCAGTTTCCGGATGAGGTATTCACAAAGGTAATTGCTAATAGTATGTTGTATCATGTAAAAGAGATATCAGTAGCGGTTTCACAAGTATATCGTGTACTTAAAAAAGAAGGAAAGTTTTTCGTTACTACAACAAGTAATAACGGATTATATAGTTTTTTGTGTGATACACTGAATGAATATTGTCCCAATATATTAGATCCAAGTGAAATTACATTTTCACTTGAAAATGGGGAAAAATATCTTTCTATGTTTAGTGATGTTAAAAAAGTAATAGTAAAAAAAGAAATGATAGTGACACAAGTAGAAGATATAGTGGAATACATTTATTCTATGAATAATATAATTGATTTATGCAGGATAGATAAAAATGAATTAATGGCATATTACAAAAAAATATGTAATTCAAAAGGTGAAATCATGATACCAAAGTGTTATGGTATGTTTATATGTACAAAATGAAACAATTATACGGAATAAAAATAAGGCTGTCGCATCAATGGCTATAAAATCATGATATGCTTCTTTCTGGGTAGACGAGTGAAATAATAAAAGCTTGTCACTTGGAAAGGAGCATATTGTATGTGCAGTAAGCGCAATTTCTTAATATGCCGAAAGATTTAGATAGAAGAAAAATTAAGATGGCAGAGAAGCATTGAACAGCAGATTATAAGTCATAATGATATTCAGCTCCGAGAGACGGCGCTTCATCCACTGGGACATTCTGCCGCCCTCAGCCTCCTGCTGTGATATCAGCAATGGCTGATTCCACAGGTCTTCCGGAGAGATAGATTTTTTTCTGCCAAAGGTGAATCCTTTCGCATTAAGACACCTCAGATATCCTTTGACGGGAGTTTTAATACTTCATATTTCTTTGTATCCGGCGTTCCAAAAATAATTCCAAAATCAATCAGTCCTTTATCTAACTGTTCTTTGACAAAGACAGCATTACCGCTGGAAATATGGTAATGGATTCTGAGGTGACAGGTATTCGGCAGGTTACTGCCCACGGGCAGTTCCCCGAGGTGTTTTCGGGCGCATTCTGCACGAAAATCACGAGACTCGGACGTACGGTGACGAATTCACAGCCAAAAGACATGTATTGACAAACCAGGCTCTATCCCGTATAGTTATCTCATTGCGTAAGTATTCGAAAAAAGTCGCAATTTAAGAGAATACAGGAGGCATAGCCGGCCATGGCGCCGGGCCTTTGCAAAGGAGAAGCTATCATTGAAAAATACGATTATTTCCTTAAAAGACATCACCGTTTCCTATGACGGGGAGCAGGTGCTGGGTGGCTTTCATCTTAAGATACATGACGGAGAGTTCGTGACTCTTCTAGGCCCTTCCGGCTGCGGCAAGACCACTGTACTGCGGACCATTGCAGGCTTTATCCGGCCGGACGCAGGGGACGTATTTTTTTATGACAAAAATATCACAGGACTTCCTCCGCACAAACGGGAGGTCAACACGATTTTCCAGAAATACGCCCTGTTCCCCCATCTGAACGTATACGAGAACATCGCTTTCGGCATGCGCCTGAAAGGCCGCGGCGAGAGAGAAATCCGGCAGAAGGTGCAGGAGATGCTGGCCATGGTGAACCTGACCGGGTATGCCCACCGGGGCATAGGGCAGCTTTCCGGCGGGCAGCAGCAGAGGGTGGCCATAGCCAGAGCCCTGGCCAATGAGCCCAAGGTTCTGCTGCTGGACGAGCCTCTGGGGGCGCTGGACCTGAAGCTGCGCAAGGATATGCAGGCGGAGCTCAAAAAGATACAGCAGTGTACGGGCATTACCTTTGTGTTCGTCACCCATGATCAGGAGGAGGCTCTGTCCATGTCCGACACGGTGGTGGTGATGGACGGCGGCGTGATTCAGCAGATCGGGTCCCCGACGGACATCTACAATGAGCCGGAGAATGCTTTCGTGGCAGACTTTATCGGGGAGTCCAATATTCTGGACGGCGTCATGCTGGAGGATTATTCGGTGAGATTCGCGGGACACAGCTTCCGCTGCCTGGACAGCGGATTCGGAAAGAATACCCCTGTGGACGTGGTCATACGGCCGGAAGATATCAAGGTGGTGGAAGCGGATTCCACTCTGATCGTAGGCGATGTCACGGCGGTGACGTTCAAGGGCGTGCACTATGAGATCATTGTGGATGTGGCGGGCTTTAAGTGGATGATACAGTCCACCCAATGCCGCCAGGTGGGGGACCATATCGGCCTGGAGCTGACGCCCAATGACATCCATGTCATGCGCAAGTCCGAGTATTCCGGCGTGTTTGGGGACTACAGCACTTTCAGCGACGAAATGGAAGAGGATATGACCGCTTCGGAGGAAGCGGGCGCCCGGGAGGAGGGAAAAGCCCATGAAATCTAATTCCAAGCTGCTCTCCGCTCCCTATACTGTCTGGATGACGATTTTTATTGTGGTACCCATGCTGCTGGTGGGCTATTTTGCCTTTACGGATAAGGCCGGCAGCTTTACTCTGGAGAATATCCTGAGCGTAGGGCAATACTCCAATGTATTCCTGCGATCTATCTGGCTGGGGGCTTTGGCCACGGCCATCTCTCTGGGGCTTGGGTATCCTTTTGCCATGTTTATAGCCAAAATGAGCGCCAAGCGCCAGAACGTGATGGTGATGCTGGTAATGCTGCCCATGTGGATGAACTTTCTGCTGCGCACCTACGCCTGGATGACGCTTCTTGAAGACAATGGATTAATAAATTCGGCCCTGGCCGCCATAGGACTTCCCCGGGTCCACATGATCAATACTGCCGGGGCAGTGGTCCTGGGGATGGTCTACAACTATATCCCGTACATGATCCTGCCCCTGTACTCTGTGCTGACCAAAATCGACCAAAGCGTCATTGAGGCGGCCCAGGATCTGGGGGCGGACAGCAGGCAGGTCTTTCTGAAAGTGGTGGTGCCTTTGAGCATGCCGGGGGTCATCTCGGGCGTTACAATGGTGTTCGTCCCGGCAGTGAGTACATTCATTATCTCCAAAATGCTGGGAGGAGGCGGGAATCTGCTGATCGGGGATCTGATCGATATGCAGTTTTTAGGCAGCGCCTATAATCCCAATTTAGGCTCCGCCGTATCCCTGGTGCTGATGGTGATCATCCTGATCTGCATGGGCATCATGAATCAGTTTGACGACGGGGAAGTGAATGAAAAAGGGGGAATATTGCTGTGAAAAAAGCTGGCGGGCGAATTTATACATTTCTCATATTCCTCTTTTTGTATGCGCCGATTTTGGTGCTCATTGTGTTCTCGTTCAATGATACGGAGACCGGAAGCCGCGCGGTATGGGGCGGATTTTCTCTGCGCTGGTACAGGAAGCTGTTTGAGGACAGACTGATTTTGGAAGCTCTGCGCAATACCCTGCTGATCGCAGTGGCTGCGGCTGTGGTGTCCACGGCGCTGGGCACCGTGGCCGCCATCGGAATCAACGGCATGAAGCGCCTGCCAAGGCGCATTATGATGAACATTACGAATTTCCCCATGGTCAATCCGGAAATCGTCACGGGGGTATCGCTGATGCTGCTGTTCGTGTCCGCGGTGCGGCTGTTCGGCGGGCGCAGTCTGGGGATGGGGTCGCTGATGGCGGCGCATATCACGTTCTGCCTGCCCTATGTGATCCTGTCCGTGCTGCCGAAACTGCGCCAGATGGATCCCAATCTCTATGAGGCGGCCCAGGATCTGGGATGTCCGCCGGTGAAAGCGTTTTTTAAGGTGGTGCTGCCGGAGATCATGCCGGGGGTGGTGACAGGGATGATCATGGCATTCACCCTTTCCATCGACGACTTTGTCATAAGTTATTTCACCAGCGGAACCACCCAGACCCTGCCCATCTACATCTACTCCATGACTCGCAAGCGCATCAGCCCGGAGATCAATGCCCTGTCTACAGTGCTGTTTGCGGCGGTGATGGCGTTACTGATCATTGTGAATGTCCGCAGCCTGAAAGACAGGGGCGGACAGACGGAGAAGGAGGTGTGAAGCGCCATGAACAGAGGTAGCTGCCTGAAATACGCCCTTTTTGCGGCGGCGTTTCTGTCCCTTGCGCCGGTACAGCCCGTCAGGGCAGCGCAGGGCGGGGAGAAAGACGTGACCATCAATGTGTACAACTGGGGGGAGTACATCGCCAACGGCACCGACGGCTCCCTGGACATAAACGAGGAGTTTACCAGGCGCACGGGCATCCGGGTCAACTACACCACTTTCGACAGCAACGAATCTCTGTACTCCAAGCTTGTAGGCGGAGGCGCGGATTATGACGTCATCATCCCCTCGGATTATATGGTGTCCAGACTTATGGCCGAGAACATGCTGGCGGAGCTGGACTTCTCCAATATTCCCAACTACCGGTATATTGATGAAAATTTCCGAAACGCGGATTACGATCCGGAGAACCGTTACTCCGTGCCCTACACATGGGGTGTGGTGGGCCTGTTCTACAATACGGACTATATCGAGGAGGAGATTACGAGCTGGTCTTCGCTTTGGGACGACCGCTATGCGGGGAAGATATTGATGTTTGACAATCCCAGGGATTCCTTTGCCATCGCGCAGCTTTTGCTGGGACAGTCCCTGAACACCACAGAGGAGAGCGACTGGCTGGAGGCCGCCGCTTTGCTGAAGCAGCAAAAGCCTTTGGTGCAGGCCTATGTCATGGACCGCATTTTCGACAAAATGGAAAGCGAGGAGGCCTGGATTGCGCCCTACTATTCCGGGGACGCAGCCATCCTGGTGGACAACAGCGACAATATACGCTTTGTGGTGCCAGAAGAGGGGACCAATTATTTCGTGGACGCCATGTGCATTCCGATTACATCCGGCCACAAGGCGGAGGCGGAGGCCTATATCAACTTTCTGTGTGATCCCGAGATAGCCGGAGCCAATATGGACTATGTGGGCTATTCCACCCCAGAGACCGCCGCCAAGGCTTATATGGATCCGGAGATCGTGGAGAGCCCTGTCCATTATCCGGACGGGGAGACCCTGTCCCGCACCCAGGTGTTTGTCAACCTGCCGCAGGATACCAGCAAGCTGATCGACAGGCTCTGGGCCGAGGCGAAAATGGGCGGACCCGGCGAGTCCATAGTGCTTGTGGCGATTATTTTAGGCTTTCTGGCAGTGTATATCGCCATCCTGATTTATAAACGGCGCAAGCGGAGGCGGGAGCTGGCATAGAAAACCTTAGGGAGGAGCGGGTCTGCCGCTTTTGAAATGAGAAAGGAGTCCTGTCGGACTTCTTTTTTTGCCTCAATCTTTATGCTGTAAAAAAATGTGCGGGAAATAGAAAAAGGTGATATTGAAAAGCGGCAATGGGAATGATAGAATAGGAAAGGACCATATTTCGGAAAACGATGACTTGATAAGGAGGAGATTACATGAAGAAAGAAGTGGTCATACTGAACGGGGAGAGGAATGTTTCCCTGACAGTGTACCTGCTGGACGTGGGCGGGGAATTCCGCACGATTACCAGGCGGCCCCTGGTGCTGGTGCTGCCGGGAGGCGGCTATCAGTTCTGCTCGGAGAGGGAGGCGGATCCTGTGGCGCTGTCCTACCT
>ERZ808051.1594-NODE-1594-length-14231-cov-4.236894_pt1 | contig 14231 bp, 10 predicted proteins | sample MGYA00380199_ERZ808051 | MGnify/ENA primary metagenome ERZ808051 (study PRJEB31490, sample SAMN06133391) | mouse gut metagenome | isolation source: J11 | host: mice | place: China: Chengdu | collected 2015-05 ...
TATTATGAACTGTCAGGAGATAATAAATCAGAAAAAGTAAGCGGTAATTGCAGTTTGATCCGGTTTAATCTGGAGAATGGTATAAAAGAAGTTTGCGGGATTTGGTATATGCCTTAAATAAAAAAGAATGTCGGAAATCACGGTGTAAAGGAGTTTCCGGCATTCCTTTTTTACATTAAACTGCTCCTTTTTTATAAAAATGATTATTTATCAAACAATTATTTTTATACGGTAAAGATGCAGCTTGATATAAAGAAAACGTTAAAATAAGGGCGGCTTATTAATTGTTATAATACATATTAATTTAATCTAATAATTCCTCAAAATTTTTCTTAATAAATTCTATAGCTTCTTCTTTTTTCGTTGCTCCTGGTACAATAAAGTCGGATACTGTGCGAATTATAAAATTTTCCCCTGCCTTTATAAAATATAATCCGCCAGTCTGCATCCATGGAGCACGTTTTATGTTTCCTTCCTGGTTGGCATACTCATACCATTCAAACCAACGGAAAGGAAACATTTTAATTTTTTCTGCCTTAGTACCAATACTATCAAGCCATGCAGGTTCCACTTCAATAGTATGGTGTTCCCTGTTTGTTTTGTTATTTAAATATTCTTCTCCTTCTGTTAATAGGAGATAACGATATAATGACATAACCCCTGTGAATTTATAGTATTTACTGTTTATATTTCCTTTATATCGTCTTGTTTCCTCCACAGTCCCAACACGTAAATCACCAAAAAATGACTTGCCATTTTCATAAACGGTTCCATCTAGAGTTATATCCGTTATTCCCTTATATTCAAATGGCTCTGAATTTGATAAAATTACGCCTGTTCCAGTGTAGTTCCAGTCAAAAGAATTTTGTCTTTTTGATCTGTTTTGTACAAATAGTAAAAGAATAGTAATAAATGAAACCATTGTCAAAAAAGCAAAAATTTTTTTCATAGGGTTCCTTTCATAGTCTAGTTTTTTGATTGATGTAATTTTTTTATTATATGGAATATAATTACACATTAATAAATTTAACTAAATAATCAATGCATAACACTTTAATTCCAATTTCCAGATAAGATAATAATCACTTTAACAATTCTAAGTTAAATATAGAGTTGTGCTTTTTATTCTATGATTTTTTTATCTGTATCGCTGACTTAAAAGATAAAATAGTAAGCGGTTTGCCTTAATGATATCTTGGTATTGTATAAAAGTAATGTTACAATAAATAAATACTATATTTCAAAAAACTAAGAGATAGAAAAATTTGCAATATCTGTAGACAACGCAGCCTAAATGCGTAATCGCACATAATAATTGGTATAGATTTTCCCGTCATCACCTCCTACTAAAGCTTTATCCGTTGCAAAAAATCCATTTTGTACTGCTGCCGCCTTTCTTTCCCCTGCAAAAGTTGGAATCTTTGTTGCTACCATGTCACAGTCAAATAAATCGTAGGCAGGCGGTACGATCAGGGACAGAATTTCGCTGATCGGTTTTTCCTTTTCATAGTCACTTTTCAAGTCAAGCCTTAGAAGACCACAGCGGTTAAAATAGTCCTTTGAGTCACGGTGAAATAGTTCAATGGTTCCAATTACTTTCTGTATCCTTTTGTCAATAATTGAAAACCGCACAAAATACTTATTTGTGTAGGACCAAAGCCAAAATTCAACTGCCTGCTGCATGCGTTCCAACGACGTGTAGTGAAAATCATCCCCATTGCAGTTATCACTGTTAAAAAGAGGGACTGCTTTTTCATCCGAGTAAACGTTAAGCAGATCGGATGTGTCACGGACTTCCAGTTTTCGCACCAGATAATTTTCTCCTTCATAAGAAGGACATTTTTCGTAAGGATTCATAAAATAATACCTCCATCTGTTTTTTGTACATGGTAGGATGTACATAGTATTACCATATCATGCCAATATGTCCGCCAGGGATGTACACAATTTACTGTGTAAGTTACTTTCCTACAAGTTGAAAGCAAATTGGAGCAGGTATAATTTCCGCTGTTATTAATTATCCTAAAGCTATTATACCATGTTTTTTCCATGCTTCCCCTAGAAATGTGCACAATTTGCATTAGAAATTTTTATCCCTTTTGTCGAAAGTAAACCGACACTGGTACAATATCCGGAAATATTATATCATGCTATATACGACAACAGTTTGTCATAATTGCCCGTAAAGCTGTAAAATATTTTTTGCAGCATTTATAACACGCTCCCGGATTTTGACCGGTTCAATCACTTCCACTGTGTTCCCAAAAGATAAAAGTGCACCAAACCAGAAAAATTCATTTTCTACCACTGTAGTTTTAACTCTTATATCTCCGTTGGAAAATTCTTCCACAATAGTACCTTTTAAATATTCTAGTACCTGTGTTTTTACTCCCTGTCTGCATCTAAGAATAACATCCGTGTATTCCCTGGAATCTGTCCGGTCTGTTTCCTTGAGAATTATTTCTGCCGGTTTGTGATCCTTGATAAAAGTTTCGTCCGTAATCTCCAAATTTTGCATACGAACAAGTTTATAAGTCCGGTAATCCTCTTTTACCCTTGAATATGCAAGAAGATACCATGCGTACCAGCGGTAGAGGACAGCCACCGGTTCCACACAGTGGGTTCTGGTTTCACTGTTATTGTTTGTATAAAGAAAGCGGACAGCACTTTTTCTTGCGATAGCAGATTGTAATTTTTGTAGGTTTTCCTGTTCCCCCTCGCGCAAAACGGAAAAATCAAGAATCATATTGTTAGGTTCGGGGGTTCCTGAAGAACTTAAAATGGAATTAGCCCTGTGTGTCAGTTTTTCAAGTGTCCATCCTGCTTTTTTACTTTTTGTGGCGGAAACAAGTCCCTTTAATGCAGTGAGGATTAAAGAGTATTCATCCGGTGTTGCAAATTCCTGGTTTATTTTAAATTGGTCGGATATCTCATATCCCCCTGTGTTGCCGTTTATCGAGATAATGGGAATTCCAGCCAGGCACAGGGAATCGATATCCCGCTGAATCGTTCTGTTTGACACTTCAAAATGTTTTGCAAGTTCGCTGCCGGATGTTCGACCATGATTTAAAAGATACAGTGTTATGGCATAAAGACGGTCTATTTTCATTGTGTGTTTCCTTCCTCAAGAAAAGTACTTGCATTTTTCCAAATATTGTGACAGATTATAAGTTCCAGTATTCGTATAATTTTGGGAAAAGCACGCAGGTAATCTATATATTTTCCATTATACTGTAAAGTTTAAAAAATTCAATTGAATGGTCGAAAAAATTTGATTTCTCCCCACCAAAGGGATATCTGTTAATAAACTCGTCCGCTTTGTGGATAAAAACAGCCGAATCGCGGACCGGCGTGGATAAATTGCCGAACTTACCGTTGATTGCTGCGGGATTTTATGGTATGATAAACAAAGGTTGGAAGTGTTTAGGGAGGAGTGCTTCAAGAGAGTGGGAATTTACTTTTTGCAGTGGTTTTACTTTGTCGGCAGAAGAAGGAAAATTTTTAAATCAGGAGGTAGCAAATGTATAGGTTTCCAGAAGGTCTTTTTACGGAAGTCAGGATTGAAAAAACGGAAGATAACTATTATTCTGTGAAAAACGGGGAAGTTGAAGGAAATGGACGAAATGCTGTGACCGGCGTGAAAATCCGGGTATTCGACGGTAAGAAGTGGTATACTAGTGTGACAAACGATCTTGATGCAATCCAGGACGAGATTGACAATCTCTCCTCCCTTGCCACACCCGATAAAGAGATTTACAACAATCCCGTTATAAAAAACTTTGGCGATGCAAAGGCGGACGTAAGGAAATATAATGGGGAAAATGATATTCGCAAGATTACAAATGATGTGAGGGACAAGCTGATAAATGATTATATTGCTTCCTGCGTTGATCCTTCAATCGAGGAGATGAAAACTTACTATGCGCATTATGGGTGTTCCCATAAGATCAAAGAATATTATTCAAGCAAGGGAGCTGCGATCTGCCAGGATATGCAGCGCTGCAATATGAGTATTTTTTTTGAATTTGTTGTGGATGGAGTGACGACAGCCGCAGGGAAATTCTATCAGGAACTTGAATTCGATGCGCTCAAAAACCGGGAGGACGAAATTATTGCGGAGCGCGACCGGTATCTAGATTATGCGCGGAATGCTGTTGATGTTGAGGCGGGGGAATATACTTGTATTCTAGCGCCGCTTGTCACCGCAATGTTCACCCACGAAAGTTTCGGCCACAAGAGTGAATCTGATTTTATGTTAAATGACAAGACTTTGCAGGATGAATGGGTGATGGGCAAGCAGGTCGGGAATGAAAAAGTATCCATCTGTGACAGCGGCGATATGGATAACAATGGATACACACCGTTTGATGATGAAGGGAACCCTGCAAAGGAAACATGGCTGATTAAAAATGGTGTTTTGACAGGCAGGCTGCACGATGCCAAGTCCGCATCCGTTCTTAACGAGGAAATAACGGGGAATGCCCGCGCACAGAGTTATTACCATTCCCCGATGGTAAGAATGACAAATACTTATCTTGAAAAAGGGGAGGATGCCCCGGAGGATATTATAAGTGGGGTGGAAGACGGAATTTATGTGTACGGAGTAAATTATGGTACGGGTTCTGCGACATTTACAATGCAGCCAAATCTTTGTTACCGTATCAGGGGTGGCAAACTCTGCGAGCCTGTCCGCGCTAATGTTATTACCGGAAATGTTTTCAGGACACTGTTTGATATTGATGCAGTCGGGAGTGACTTTACATTGTTTAATACCTATACCTGCGGGAAAAATGGGCAGAGTGTTCCGGTTTCAGCGGGTGGACCGACAATAAGGGTGAAAAAGCTCACAGTGAATTAGTTTTTTGAGCCATTGATAGCTTCAATAAAAAGCGCAGCATGGAGGTAAGAATGAAAGAAAAATATACATACAATGGTATTAATTCCAGTGTAATCATTGAAGAAAATAAGATTATTTCGTTCGATAAAGTTAACGATATCACTTATTCCTTCCGTGTGGGAAAGGACGGGTATCTCGGTGTACATTATCAGGAAGGAAAGATGACGGATGAGGAGGGTTATGCGAGGGCGGAGAAGAATCTGGAGTTAAAAAGACCGTATCCGTTTGAACTGGAAACAGGGGAGCGTGAGCGCGATAAGACGGAACGGGTGCTGACGGATAAGGAACTTCTTAATCTGGCAGAGGATGTTCTTAACCATATCCACACCAAATATCCGGATTTCAGGCTGAATGGGAATGTCAGGCAGCAGAGGACGCAGACCAGTCAGGAAAATGAGAGGGGATTGAATTATATTAACACGGACACTTCGGTGCATGCGGATTTTTCCTTTAAACACAAGGACAGCAAGGATATTATGGACGGGGGATTCGGTATTGGACTTAGGAATTTTGAGGTTGATAAACTTTATTCGATGGCGGATAATTATCTCTCAAATTTTGATAAGAAAGCGGAACTTCCAGATGAGATTATTGTACAGATACAGTATTATGGTTTTTTAGGAAAGCTAAAAGAAAGCCTTGATGCCGAAAAACTCTGCCTTGGCACTTCACTTTTGTCCGGAAAAATAGGGGAGAAGGTATTTTCCGATCAGTTTACACTTTGCCATGATGTTTCGGATGAGGAATGCTGGCACGATCCTTTCTTTGACGGCGAGGGAGTTGTTCTTCCAGATGACAAGATTGCCTACATTGAAAATGGTGTGATTCTTAAAGGCTATGCGGATAAAAAAATAGCAAAGAAATACGGAGTTCCACATACGGGCAGTGCATGGAGAAATTTTTCCGATATTCCTTCAAACGGGAAAGTATCCTTTCGGATTACCCGCAGCGATAAAACGGTGAAGGAACTGCTTAATGGCAGGTTGTCCGTCGTACCCGTCCGCTACAGCGGCGGCGGTTTTAACGAGAAGGGCGAGTATGTGATGCCAGTGCAGATGGCGTATCTTTGTGACGGAGAGAAGTTCCTTGGCAGGCTTCCGGAGTTTACACTGGTAAGTAATATGTTCGATATGTTCGGCAAAGATTTTATTGGCGTGGGCAGTGACAACCCGGTATTTAACGACAAGCAGATTCTGGTGAAAATGAAGCTCGGGAGTGTCTGAACAGGCAAAAGATGCCTTGGGAAAAGTGTTTGACAGGAAAGAAGGGGGCGGGATATGAGAAGGCGGATTCCGATCGGAATTGAATTTTATAAAGAAATGATCGATAAAAACTACTATTATGCGGACTAGACATTGCTTATAAAAGAAATTCTTGATAGTGGAATAAAGGTTGGTCTTTTCACAAGGCCGCGCCGTTTTGGGAAGACGCTTACTCTTAGCATGTTAAAAACCTTTTTTGAAGACGAGCGGGATTTGGATGGGGGAAAGATTGATAACAGTATTTATTTTGAGGGGATGAAAATCATATCCTGCGGCAGGGATTATATGGAAAAGCAGGGGCAGTACCCCGTTATTAACCTGACACTGAAATCGGCAAAACAGCCTGATTTTGAGATGGCATACCATATTTTGCGGGATAACATCCAGGAAGAATTTCGCAGACACTGGTATATTCTTAAAGGGGATGTATTGCAGGAAAATGAAGACCAGAAATACAGGGAAATAACGCAGGGAAAGGCAAGTTATACCGACTATGCTACCGCCCTTGCTTTTTTGTCAAAATGTTTGCAAAAATACCACAAAAAAAATGTTATTATTTTGATTGATGAATACGATGTGCCCCTGGAAAATGCCTATTTTGAAGGGTTTTATGATAAGATGATTTCATTTGTCCGCTCCCTTTTTGAGTCTGTGTTAAAGACGAATACAGCACTGGAATTTGCGATAATAACAGGCTGTCTGCGCATCAGCAGGGAATCTGTTTTTACGGGTCTAAATAATCTGGAAGTGATTTCTGTATTAAATTGTGAGTACTCGGAATATTTTGGTTTTACACTTCCGGAGATACAAGGGATCATGCACTATTATGGTTTGGATGGGAAGGAACAGGAATTAAAAGAATGGTATGATGGTTATCTTTTCGGAAATACGGAGGTATATAATCCGTGGAGTGTATTAAATTATGTGAAAGCAGCCGTTGTGGATTCCCGTGCATTTCCGAAGCCATACTGGTCAAATACTTCTTCCAACAGTATTGTTAGGGAACTGGTCGAGGGGGCGGATATGGAAACCCGCTCACAGCTTGAGTGCCTGATTGAAGGCGGAATAATTGAAAAAAAGGTGCATGAGGATATTACTTATGGGGATATCCATGAGTCACAGGAAAATCTCTGGAATTTTCTGTTTTTTACCGGGTATTTGAAAAAGGTCGGGGAACGTTTTGAGGGGGATTGCATTTATTTGAAAATGGCTATTCCCAACCAGGAGATACGTTATATTTATCGGGAGAGTATTCTGTTATGGTTTGACAAAAAAATCAAAATGATTGACCTGTCCGTTCTTCTTAGCGCTTTGGAGTCAGGTGATTGTGTAGCAGTTGGAGATTTTCTTTCTGTACAATTGCAGGAATCAATCAGTTTTTATGATTATGCGGAAAATTATTACCATGGTTTCCTGCTTGGTCTGTTAAAAGGGATTGGAAAGTACCATTTGATTTCAAACCGTGAAAGTGGTAATGGCAGACCGGATATTGTGATGCAGGCAGCATCCGTGCGCGGTAAGGCGTTTGTTTTTGAATTAAAAGTGGCGGGAGATTTCCGGCAAATGCAGAAGAAATGTAGGGATGCTGTAATGCAGGCAGTTAGGGAGGATTACGGGGCTGAACTTAAAAGGGCTGGTTTTAGTGATATTACAATTTATGGGGTTTGCTTTTATCGCAAGGAGTGCCTGGTTCAGAAGGCATAAAAGGCGGATGCAACCCGAAATATGTTCTTTTGATTTGGAAGGGGAGGACTAACGATGCAGGAGAGTATTAAACCGCCGGTTGAAGTCCGGTATAAAGAAGAGCTTTTAGCACTCCAAAATACTGATACCGGGCGCAGACCTGAAAACTGGCGTATGTCACCGATGGCAGTGCGCACTTTTATATTGGGAAGTGCGAAACCAGTGCAGTACGAGGGAAAGGAATACAATATTGAAAAGAAATATTTTGGCAACGACGCGCTGGTTGAACGCTGTATTGTCACATTGGCGGGAAACCGCGGGTTGATGCTTGTGGGGGAGCCGGGGACTGCAAAAACAATGCTTTCGGAACTTCTTTCCGCGGCGATCAGCGGAGTGAGCACAAACACAATACAGGGGACGGCGGGAACCACGGAGGATATGATTAAATATTCCTGGAATTATGCTTTATTGCTGGCAAAAGGGCCAAGCCGTGAGGCTCTGGTACCGGCACCGCTGTATGTCGGGATGGAGAAGGGGATTCTGACAAGGTTTGAGGAAATTACGAGAACGCCGGCGGAAATACAGGATAGTTTAATTAGTGTGTTGAGTGATAAAGTGTTAAATGTTCCGGAACTTGGCGACGATGGCTTTTTGTTCGCGCGCCCGGGATTTAATGTGATTGGCACAGCTAATACGAGGGATAAGGGTGTGAATGAGATGAGCAGCGCGCTAAAAAGGCGTTTTAATTTCGAGACAGTTATGCCTGTGCGTGAAGTTGCCCTGGAAAAACAGATTATCCTAAATGAAGTCGGAAAGCTTGCTGCGGAGAGCGGCGTTAAGATGGATGCCGACGAAGATGTGGCGGAGCTTCTTGCATCCACCTACCACGAGCTGCGCGAGGGTATTTCTTCACACGGTCACCGGATTGACAAACCTGGTGCGGTGATGAGCACGGCGGAGGCGGTTTCCGTCTATTATCAGACTATGCTTACCGGTTATTATTACGGGGAGGGGCGCATGGATGTGGACTGTCTTGTCCAGAATCTTGTGGGGGCAATATCCAAGGAAAATAAGGATGATCTCGACAAGGTAAAGGGATATTTTAATACGGTTATCCGGGATAAGAGTACAAAGGAAGGCGGTCTGTGGAAACAATTTTACGAGGCGAGAAAATGGCTGAAATAAGTTTTATATTGTGCTTTGGCTTACATGCTATTTGTTCTGAGCGACTGGATTAAAAGCATTTGATAATAGACCGCGTTTACAGAAAATAAGTTTTTTGGCAGGGGATGCGCACTGATTTTTACAAGGAGGAATTTATGGTGGATATACTGGAGAATTTAAATGAAAGGCAGCGCGAGGCAGTCCTTGAAACGGAAGGCTATGTCCGTGTGATTGCCGGCGCTGGCAGCGGGAAAACAAAGCTTTTGGTCAGCCGCTATGCTTATCTGGTACAGGATTACGGTATTGATTCCTCAAATATCCTCTGTGTGACTTTTACTAATAAAGCTGCGGGGGAAATGAAAAAAAGAATTCGTGCGCTGATTGGCGATCATAATGATACAAGTCTGATCTGCACATACCATGGATTTTGCAATTACCTGCTCCGCGATAACCCCGAAAAACTATTTTTAAACCGGCAGTTCCAGATTATTGACTCGCATCAGCAAAAAGCGGTTCTCAGCGAAATTTATCAGAAATACGAGCTGAAACTCGATTATGCAAGTTTTGAATCCATATTGAAAAAAATTGGTTATGTAAAGCGGGACACCGGATATGTGGAACGGATTTGCAATCCAAACCCCTGTCAGATTATCGGGGAAATAAAAGACCAGGATGACCAGATTATCGAGGATTTTTTACAGCGCCAGAAAGCGACCTATTCCCTGGATTTTAACGACCTGATTTGCTTTGCCATCTACCTTTTGGAAACGGATTTGGATGTGCGCGAAAAATGGCAGAACCGCCTTAATTATATTATGGTGGACGAGTTTCAGGATAGTTCTGCTATTGAGATGCGCCTGGTGGAATTATTGTCGGGATTGTTTAAAAACCTGATGATTGTCGGGGACCCCGACCAGAATATTTATGAGTGGCGGGGCTCGGACGTAAAACTTTTAGTGGATTTTGACAAGGGACATCAACCGACAAAAACCATTATCCTAAATCAGAATTACCGTTCCACCCCGCAGATTTTACAGTGCGCGAACACCCTGATTGAAAAGAACGAGCTGCGCCTTAAAAAGGATTTATTTACGAAAAATATGGCGGGAGCCGCTGTCACTCATTATCACTCAAAAAGCGATTTTGAGGAGATGGACCGCGTGGTGGAAAATATTAAGCGCCTTCACGAAAAGGAAGGTCTTAAATATTCGGATTTTGCAGTGATTTACCGCTCGGGTTTTCTCTCCCGCGTGGTGGAGAAAAAACTGGTGGAAAAAAATATTCCATACGAGATTTTCGGCGGGGTCAGGTTTTATCAGAGAATGGAAATTCTTGATATTCTGGCATATTTAAAATTGATTGCTTACGATGATGATGTTTCTTTTTGCAGGATTGCGAACACGCCGCGCCGCAGGTTCGGGCGCACCAAAATGAATTTGCTTGAGCGGTTAAGGGATGGGGAAGAGGTGGTTGGTTCCAATTTAAAACAAAAGAAAAAATCTCTTTTTGCAACACTTTCTGAGCACCTTGACGAGCGGGAATTTCTAAACAGTGATATGGCATCTTTTGTCCGGTTTATTAAGGCAATGCGGGATGGCTGCGCGGCAAAGCAGATTTCCGATATTGTGAATGAAGTGACGAAGGATTCCGGTTATGAGGGTTATATCAGGGGTTTGGGCGATGAGGAGCGGTTAGATAATCTATCGGAATTTAAGAGGATTGCCAACGAGTTTGAGCGGGAGTTTGGCGAGAATTTAAGTCTGGATCAGTTTTTGCAGCAGGTTGCCTTGCAGTCCGGGGAGGATGCGGGCGAAGCAAGGGATACCGTAAAATTGATGACCATACATTCCTCAAAAGGTCTTGAATTTCCGGCTGTTTTTATCCTGGGGTTTACGGAAGGCATATTCCCGTCTGCAAAGACGATCGGGGAGCGAAAGAAGCTGGGGCTTGAGGAGGAGCGAAGGCTTTGTTATGTGGCGATTACGCGCGCGGAAAAGTATTTGTTTTTAATGGATTCCGAGGGGACTTCACCGAATGGGATTAAGAAGCTGGTTTCGCGTTTCCTCACGGAGATCGGGGAGGAAAATTATGTCCGTATCGGGCAGATTTCGGAGGAGTTAAAGCGGGAGAGCAATAGTTATACAGCGAAGCTTAACAGTGAATTATATGTGCAGGATGTGGGCAGCAGGAAAGTCGGGGATATGGTGGAGCACCATATTTTTGGCAGGGGGAAGATTGAGGGGGTCGATGAGAAGCGGGGGAGTTATGCAGTCCGTTTTGAGCAGCTTGGCCAGGTTCGAAATATATTTGCCAGGTATTTTGACAAAGAGCACGAGGATGCAAGGAAAAGGAAATATGAAGAGCGGGATAAGGATGATAAAGTTGAGTCGAATAGGGAAACTGCGGAAAAGATAACCGTGGGGGAGGAAGAAACAAAAGAGAAATCCGAAGCGGAGGGAGCTTTGCAGATAAAAAAAGAGGAAAGATCATCTGAAACCTGCGATGAATCAGAAGTAATAAAAGAGAAACCAGAAGAGGAAAATAAAAATGAAGCTGTTGGAACACCTGAGAAATCAAATCTATGGTCTGAACTGATAAAGACAGTAAAGGCTACGGGAACAGAAGTAAAGGGAAAACAGGAATTTGTTAGGGAGAAAACGGAAACGGCACGGGAAAAAAACAAAAAAATTGATAATGACGGGAGCGGGCATCTGAAAGCCCAGAAAGAAAACAGCCCGAATCTCTGGAAGCAGGAAGCTGTTCCAAAGACGGGGTGGAACTGTGTCGGCGTATCGGACCTTGGGAAACCTTTAGGAATCTGTGAAATGTGTGGATATCAGATAATCCGCTATGCCCATCATATGGAGCATCCACGGTATCGCAGTCTTATTGCGGGCTGTGTGTGTGCGGGAAAAATGGAGGGGGATATTGCGGGGGCAAGACAGAGGGAAGCAGAATTTAAAAACCGGCAGGTCAGGCGCGCAAATTTCTTAAAGAAGGAGTGGAAACAATCAAAGAAGGGAAATGAGTACCTCAAAATAGATAACCATGTAATAGTGCTTTATCATAATACAGAAAATGGAAATAATTGGAAGTATTCGATTGATAATCAGTTTTGCCATAATAAGTATACAACGAGGGAGCGGGCAGTTATGGGGGCGTTTGACGCGTTAGAAGCGGTCAGGGAGAAAGAGTAAAGGTCGTAGGACGGGGATTATTGATTATTGGGAGGAGAATAGAAAATGGACGAACGATTGGCTGCAAAATTCGGTATTGTATAGTTATATAAAGAATAAAAGATATGTAGTGAGTGTGATAGAAGGAGGATTTATGAAATATTTCGAGCTTTCTCCTATAAGAATTACTTCCGGTTGGACGGTGAAATATAATAATTTTACAGAATATGATCCGGAACATGACGGTGCACAATATTGCTACGAATTAAACGAAGATTTGATTTTGCTTGAAAACCAGAATCTTATAATTGATCTCGGATGGTACCCGGCGATGAATCTGGAGGGCTGTTATATAATGTATCTGGTGGATAAAAACAGGGAAAACCCTTTTTTAGTTCCGCTTGACAGATTTCAAACAAAATCAAAAAAAGAGATTATTTCAAAATTGGAATACTGGATGAGTGAAGGGCATTATCAAAAGTATATAAAAATATATACAAAGGATAATGCTTGACAATTAAAAAAATTGTAGTAAAATAGAAAATACATAACAATGTTATGTTAAAGGATGTGATAGATTGGGCGGGGAGAAGGAAACTAGGAAGCGCTTGATTGAAAGTGCAGAGACAGAGTTTTTTGAAAAAGGTTATCTGAAAGCTTCACTGCGCAGAATTTGTGCAAGTGCAGGGGTTACAACGGGGGCACTTTATTTCTTTTTTAAAGATAAAGAGGACTTGTTCGCTGCAATTGTCGAGCCGCCACTTGATGAGCTGGTTAAACTGATGTCGGTGCATTTCTCTGCGGAAAGGGAAATGTTGAAGTCCTCAATGACATACCATCATATCGGCGGCGACCACGATGATTTTTCAGCCGCTCTGGTTCACCATATTTACTTAAATCACAGCGCATTTGTTTTGCTTCTTACGAAATCTCAGGGGACGCGCTTTGAGAATTGTATAGAAAAAATGGTTGATATGATTGAAAAGAACTATCTTATTGTGACGGAGGAAATGATACAGAAAATGCCAGGAAGATGTTTGAATAAATATATGCTTCATTGGCTTGCCCATATGATTGTCGATGCATTTATCCATCTGGTTACACATGAGCGAGACGAGGGTACGGCGCTTGTTATGATAAGCCGTATAATGGATTCACTGGTTGGCAGTTGGGGGGAATTGCTTTTGGAATAGTAAGGTTAAGAATGCCGCACAAAAGTGCGGCATATATTAACATGGTAACATAACAGTGTTATGTTACCATGTTAATATTAAACATTTTATATTTTGTTATCCTGTGTTTTTGCCCATGGCATTCCATAAAAACTTATACTATGGGGAAATTTATAGGTGGCAGAGCAAAATTTAGTCAGAATGCGGAAAGGAGTAAATTATGTATTTGCAGGTCACGGATTTGAAAAAGAGTTATGGGCAGGATGCAGGTTATACCCAGGTATTAAAAGGGATTACAATGGGCGTGAACCGCGGTCAAATGTGCGTTATCCAGGGGATGAGTGGAAGCGGGAAATCTACTTTGCTTCACTGTATCGGCGGACTTGATACAGTTGATTCCGGTTCAATTACAGTGGACGGGAAAGAGATTTCTGAACTGAATCCGGAGGTGCTTTCGGATTACCGCCGCGCTTATCTTGGTTTTATCTTCCAGTTCTATAATCTGGTTCCGAATCTTACTGTCCGGGAAAATATCCAGGTATGCGAATACCTTTCCCTGCACCCGCTCGATCTTGATGAATTGCTGGAGATTCTCGGACTCTCAGGGCATTGCAATAAATTTCCGGCGCAGTTATCCGGTGGGCAGCAGCAGCGATGTGCGATTGCCAGGGCACTGATTAAAAATCCCAAGTTGCTTTTGTGTGATGAGCCGACAGGGGCACTTGATTCTGAAACCTCTCGCGATATCCTTGTGCTCTTAGAAAAAATAAATGAGAGATACGGAACTACAATGCTTATTGTAACACATAATAATGCAATAAAAAGCATGGTTCATCAGGTGGTTGTTATCAAAGATGGGACTATTATGCAGGAGTAT
>ERZ808051.1596-NODE-1596-length-14206-cov-7.610093_pt1 | contig 14206 bp, 16 predicted proteins | sample MGYA00380199_ERZ808051 | MGnify/ENA primary metagenome ERZ808051 (study PRJEB31490, sample SAMN06133391) | mouse gut metagenome | isolation source: J11 | host: mice | place: China: Chengdu | collected 2015-05 ...
CTTCGGCTATATCCTTCCCACTACCGGGCGGATTCCGGACTTGCACCGGTTAGAAACGTGCGCCGCCGGGCGCACAAGCAGAAACTGCGGTTTCCGGCAACGCCGGGAACCGCAGTTTCGAGTCTTTGTGGGAACAAAGACACTGCTTGCAACTTTAGTGACAGCCCCCAAATAAGAGAAGATGATTGCCCATATCCAAGCTGCAATGGGAGGGAACTGAACTGACGAGACATTGCTTGAGCTGCCACGCTCGGTTGCGCAAACTGTCAGCCGGCCCTCCCATTGCGGCGTTCGATTTGCGCAGGTTGAGGAGCGGAGAGACAGCACGATTGTGTCACACGGCAAGCTGAATCGGTAGTGGGCAGCGACGTGCGCTGGTTGAAACCATTTCTGATTTTGGGGACTTGTAGATGAATGATGAACCAATCGCCGCCCCCTTTCTTTTTGCGAAACTTATTCTATCTTATCCCCAAGGATTAGCGCAAACGGCAATTTAATGAACAGCCAGATCGTTGCCGATAACAATACGCCGGTGACATGAAATCCAATCCAGAACAAAACAGTCAGCACCACTATGTAATATGGAAGTTCAATCATACGCTTTCCTTTTCCCTGTATGAGTTAATAAAACCCATTTTCATCCGGTTCTCCGAAACAACTATGACAAACATACGGTTCTAACAGCTCTGACGCTCCATTAGCAGTAATGTTTATCTCACGGTTGATAAACGGAAAAATCCGACAATGACTTATCATCAACAAACCCATCTTAGGATTCTCTCGGATAACTCTGTTTATCAAGTTGCTTATATTTCGAGCATTAACAAAGTCAAGATTGTTAAGTGGCTCGTCAATTATCATCAGCTCCGCCTGTGGACGTGTGGCGATTACTGACAGCACAGATAACAGTCTTTGTTCACCACCGCTGAATTTTGCCGGTTTTGCTTTTGCGTCAAACACACGACTGTTATCACTGCGACGCGGAATCCATTCATCAATGAGGTTATTCACCTCTGCGTAGCTCAACGATCTACCAGAATGGATTTCACCGCTTTCACTGATAATATCTCGAACCTGTATGCTGCCCATTTCAGCATATTCGTCCTTCTGCTGCACATAAACTATTTTGGCTCGGTACCGTTGCAGTTCTTCGTCCCCCAACAAAAGGATATCACCAAAGCTGCGTTCGGTAATTGTGCCATCAATACGCTTTCCGTTAGTCTCCAACCGCATGATTCCTTTCAATATAGAACTTTTTCCTACACCGTTTTGTCCGGATAGAAGAACTACATCACCTTCACCTATGTCGAAGGAAATATTCTTCACCAATGTACGATTTTTAACCGCAATGGACAAATCTTTTATACTAAGGATTTTTTCCATTTTAGTTCCTCCATAAGTGCTTATTGGATATGGTCGCCGCTACAATCAATGTGATTGATTCAGCAATTGAGACAGCCAATACAGGTACGGCATTTATTGGATAGAAACCCGCCATTCCAAAAGAAATTGCTGATATAAACACAGATATGATAACTAACCCCATACCGGTTCCTATCGTAATTTTATAATAGGCATGGTTCAGAGCGCAAAAATCAGCTCCATTTGAAGCCAGTCGTTTGAAATTACCGGCGAAAGATTTAGAAAGGAATATCATTGCAATCACAACCAGCGCTGCAGCCCCTAAGATATAGCCAAGCAAATACGGGAGAATTCTGATAACAACTGTTATAATTTCATCCTCTCTGTACAATATGTCAATTGGCATTTCTGAGCATTCTTCTGCTACAACTTCGATTGGCTCGCTGGTAAAAATAATGCAACTATAGGATATGTTTGCGGCATATTGCTCATCATACCCCATCACAATAATACCGTCGCTATGTCTGACATTTCCCAAAACTCTTGCCGAAGTAACTACGGGTAATATTTTCTCAATGATATAGGCTTTGGTGATTCCATCAACAATATGCTTCGAGAAGATCGTATCGCCCACGTTCAACCCATGACGTTCTGCAACATTTTCTGACACCGCAACACTATCGCTGTTAAGCTTGGTTGTATTCCAGTAGATTGCATCGGAATACTGACCTTCTTCTGTTTGCATTAAGACTTCAACATTAAGCCTAGTTTGTGATTCTTCGGTCGCAGTGAAGGATATTCCTGCATTATACTGGTAATATGTATTTTCAAGCGTACTGTGCTGTGCAGTCGCTGAGTATTCGTATTTAGAGTGCGAAAGTGCATTCAATTGGAACATATCTGTACCCACAGCAATGGATACAACCAGAGAAATCAAAAGGAAGGTGGCTATGAGCGCCACTAAACACCCCAATATGCTCTTGTGGCGCGGATGAAAATTCGCAGCAAAAGCCTTCATCATAACCACCTTCCTTTCTCAATGCTTACTGTGATTCTTTCTTCTTTTCAGCTACCTTCTTGGTAATATCAGCGATCATTGCGTTGTTCATAAGTAAACAAATAATCTCAGCAACAATTACTGCTACCGGAATCACAAGAATTCGAGTGTCCATCGCTGCTTTAGGGATAAATTCATCGGATGTATATATCGCACCAAACAACACTCCTGCAAACAGCAAAAGCCAGACGACTGTTTCAACAGTAAGAGCAGTTTTGTAATATGGTTTAACGTCTTGTCCCTTGGGGATACAGAACTTCGTAAAATAGGCTCTCTCGCAACCTCGCCTGCTCATTGCCACATTGAACACGATTGCTATGGCTGCCGCCAATACAGCACCAATCCAAATCATCATTGTGTTCTTTTCTGCATCAGCATCAGTTTCCCTAACACGGAAATCGGTAATTTCATTTGCATACCCAGTTGACATTATCGCGTCGTAATGGATTTGGTACTGTTCATCGGAATCGAATGATTCACGATTCTTCTGTCTACCAAGCGGCCTGTAATCTGTTGTCAGATAGACACGGCAAGTGCTGTAATCAGTTGCGGAAGTGTACATTCCAGAATAACCATTATTGACGGAATTGCCTCTGATTCCATCTGCCTGTTCAGCAGTGATCTGCGCCAGAATTGCGCCTCCATCATAAATGGCGTTGGTCTCATAAATTGCATATACTTGGAATTCCACAGCTGCACCGTTGATGGTGAAAGACACTCTATCACCCGGCTTTGCGCCAGTATCTTGAGCAAACTGCCAGTCAATGTAGATCGGATTGATTACCTCTGTAGTAGCCTTTTCAATAACACGTGCTTCGTTATACATTGTGATACCAACATTCTGGAACTGATCACTCAAAAGCACTGTTGTTGTCCGAGACTTGCCATTTACAGACACTTGTGTCTTTGTTAAATAAAACGGAAAAACTTTGCCTATACCGTTTTTGCCCTCCAACTCCCTTACCTGTTCATAGGAAGGTTCTGGAACAATGAAGTCCATTTCTGTGTTTTTATAAATACTCTGCGCATTATAGTTGCCAGCCTGCTGGGTGATATGCGGAAAGGCAAACAATAGTCCAACAACCATTGCAGATGCAACACCCAGGATTATTGTTGGCAACAATCTGTGTCTGACCCAATAGACCTTCATTGATTAGCCCTCCGTATTCCCTTCGCCAGCAATTTCCTCGGGTTCAACAAACTCCAAAGTGCTTTGGATATCATAAGAGGTATCCACATTGTCATCGTAAACGAGTGTCATTGTCACAGAGCCTGCAGCATTGGGTTTGAACTGAATAACGCACTCATGTTCCATAGCATCTTTGGATGCGTTAGCAGTAAATTCGTATGTGGTAACATTATTCACCGCATCAAAGTTCGGAGTAATTACCTGTCCATCCATGTACTTTGCATCTACATTTTCAACATTAGGAATAGTAAGAACAACTTTGACCTGCGAGGTCTTTTTGGAATCGGACGTAACTTTGAACATTACTTTCATATATACAGTTTCGCCAACTGCATATTCCTTGGTTCCGTCACCATAGCTGTGACCCTTATCACTGCTATAGAAGAAACCGGATGCTGCTTCATAGGTGGTCTTGCCACAACCGGACAATACACTCATCATTATTACGATGACGAAAATGAGTGAACAAATTCTGCTTAATCTTTTCATGATATTTATCTCCCTTTGTATATGTTTTTATTGTTTACAGAATGATATCTTGGGGGCCAACGGATATGTTACCGTCGGCAGAAAATACAACTGCAAGCCCGTGTTCTATATCATAACGATACTTACATACAAGAAGCACTCGCGGACACTTTTTATCTCGATGTACAAATAGAAATTCGGGCTTAATATAACTGAACGGGTTATCCTTCTTGGTATTTTCACAATCAGCCATCACGGATTCTTTGCAGTATTCTTCAACCGCAATTTTGGCTTTATCAAGCCATTCACTATGACAAGAAAAGACTTGAAGGACTTTCCGTTGTTCATCAGAAATCATTTCCCCTACGTAGCAGTCGTATTCGACCTGAAGGGAAAAATTTCTTCCCCAGAGATTTATATTCAAAACGTCAGTCAAAGTCCGATACTCCTTTCTGTCCGATCATAGCGTTGTACTCCGCAACTCCACCGTAATGCGTAAATGTATGATTGACATCATATGGAACCAATTGCATATATTCCATATTGCTCATTTCATGCCATGTAAGATTATTACTGGCTCGGTAGTTTGCAACATCCCCGGCAGACCATTTCTGCCCGTTGTGTTTAATTCTTGCCCAGTATTCAGCAAGAGCTGTATCTGCCTGCTCGTAATTTCCACCTGTTCCCAAACGTTTGCTTGTCATATTAGGAATTTTTACTTGTGCGATTTGGTATGGCGAAAAATCAGGAACGGCATTTTGATATGTTACCTTTGTAATTTTTGTTCCATCTGAAAGTTCTATGGGGTTCTTCAAAACAAAGTCCGATTCACCTGGATCACCAGTCCAATGTCCTTTGTCACCATCTTTGGGTACTTGCTTTAACCTATTTTGATACTTTGTATACGGAGTACAGAACTTTTGATAGTAGTCTTCGACACCGCCATCAATCGCACCAAATATGGCTCCCCACATATATCCATCGGCACCATATTGAATAGCTTTTTGTGCTGTTGAAACGCCCAACTGATCCCAATCGATGTTGTCCCAATCTATTTCTGATATGGGGGTCGATGTGAACGCCTTCACTGTATCGCGTGCTGCGAAAACAGCTCCGGTCGATACCAGCAGGAATTTTACACCAGTCCAAGCCAAATGCACACCCTCGGCCACACCCCAACCAGAAGTACCTCCGCTGGGAATAGCCCCTACCAGAGAAACAGCGGTAATTATAACACCAACGGTAGCCAATGCAAAAGAAGCAACCGCAGAAATTCTTCCAGATTCGTCAATTTCATTGGCAGCACCAGTAAATGCACCAAACACTGTACCTACCACAGCACCCGATGCAGCAAATTTCAGAGATTCGTCGGCAGCGGCAGCAACTATGCTTGCGATAGGTTGTGGCACTCCAGCTTTTCTAACAATCGTAATCGTTAGGATTACACCGGTTCCAATGGCTACCTTGGTCAGCACTGATTTAATCTGAAAGCCTTCACCAAATATCTGTGCCGTCTGGCTGTGTTCTGCAAATTCATTAATATGATCTTGAGGAATATAGACCGTTTTGCAAAGTATTACCTCGTTGATCATTTCTTCTTCCAGCAGTAACTCTGTCACTTTATTCTCGACAAGGATAAATTCTTCCAGATATATTTCGCTGGTTATAAACTCAGTTAGTGTGTTTTCTTCAATCACATTTTCAGTTTGAGTATTTTCTACCATCGTCTGTCCATTAGGATCAGACAAAACAGGATTAGGAGGTGATTCGGAACAGGCAACTGTAGTGAATAAAATCGTAATAGCCAAAACAATGGCCAAGATTTTTCTAAGCATATTTCCGCTTATTGACATTCTATCACCTCGCCAACCATGCTCTTGTATTCCTCTATCAAATTGGCTGGGGACATAATCCGCATCTGCTTACCAAATTGGAACAGCCATCCCCAGAAGGTGGGGCTGATTTGCACCTTTACGGTTGCCACGCACGTATGCTCGTGAGTGCGGGTCATTTTTGTGTTCTCGCCAAATTTATCATAAACCACATCAATCAACTTATCGTCAAATTCGATTACGATATCAACGGGCTGTCCACCGTACATTTTGAAAACCTGTTCAGTATAACCGGCAATTTCGTTTTGCAACGCCAATGTCTTTTGTGATACCGGTTCATCTATAATTTCGACGCTGTCCATGCGGTCAATTCTGTAATTTGCCGTACTATCGTGCTTTGCACTATATACCACGATGTAGTAGTTGTCCTCATGGAATACCAACGCCACAGGCTCTACAACGTAACGATGCCCCTCCCGGCGATAAACCTTTTCATTGTGTTCATTCAAATCAAAGTAACGAAACAGCACCTTATTTTGCTGTCGAATCGCATCCTCCAAATAGCCCACGCTGTAATAAATCATTTCATTGCTGTGCTTCCGAGTATTGAAGCACACGAGGTTGCTTTGCAGAATGTCTGCTTGGTGGCTACCTCCCAATGCCGCGATCTTTTTAATCAATTCAACGCTCTTTTTCTCAGTAATGAAATTTGCTGCCTGCACCGCATCAATTAGTATTTTCAACTCTGGGACGGAGAAACTCCGATCTGCGATGTAATATCCCTTTTCTTTGCCGACTCTGCACCACATGACCTCAAAGCCCTGTTTGTTCAAAAGGGCAATATCTTTGGCTAATGTTCGTCTTTCACAAGAAATACCCATAGCATTCAGACGGTTACATATTTCATTGGTCGAAAGCGGGTGGAGTTCATCCGTCTCTTGCTGTAATAGTTCCATCAGCTTTAATAGCTTGATTTTTTGACTATTTTCTTTCATCACGGCATCCCTCCATACAGATTTAATATGTAGATATTATATCATAGGTTTCAAATTTTTCAATGGGTTGCTGTCACTTTTTAGCGACACAAACGACAGATATGGCACTTGCTCAAAAACTATGTTTAGAGCAAGTGCCACCATATCTTTGGTCGTATGAATTTATAGAAATAGTGATTTTATGCAGAAAAACCCCTTGACAAATCCCATCTTGGTTGGATATGCTGTTGCTCTCGCCCTGCAACTCGTCATCATGGCTCAGCCTCTCGTATAGTGCTGTTAAATCGTGACTCATAATCAATTTCCTCCTTTCCGCCAGTACCGCATAAATGCTACGCTGTGGCTCTTTTGTATTTATTTTGATTAAGAAGTCTTTTATATTTTATAACTCCCGCTGCCAAAGGAAGGGTTTTACCTCCTCCTCGCTTATTTCCCGACTGCTCCCTTTTGAACCATTCAAAGGACTGGCAGCCATTTGTCTTGCACTGTGGCCATGGATCTGTTACAGTACGTATCTGCTCCAATATGTACATACACTTGGAACATAGCAGTTTTATTCGATAAATCAGCTTCATTTTATTACCTCTTAAATTTTTATATTTTGCTAAATCATTAATCCTCTAACTGCTTTGTCACCTCTTTTATGATTTTATCCAGACTTATATCAAAATCACCTGCATATTGTCCAATCACTATAAGAGGATTCTCGGTCTCCGGATCATTATCATCTAACAACCGGATGCGCTGCACTGTCAGCATATAAAGACCTTCAAGTGTTTCATTACGATAGGGAAAGCGACGCAATTTTTCCATCATTAGCGCATATGTATACTCATACCTTTTTGCAGATAGATTATTGATAATCTTTGCATCTAATGCCTCCTCATTTATTTTGGTAAGCTCCTCATTCCCAAACTTTATCTTGCCACCCAATTCATGCAAGGCCATTTTTTGTCGTTTTGCTATTATGTCTCTGACAGCAATTCCTACATCAAGGCATGCCGTCAGGACCGCTATATCAAATTCTTTGACTGTAGCAGGACTCTCAAATACTTTTTTCCCCATTTCTTTTATTTCTGAATTATTTATTGCGGCAACAATACTGTCTCCAATACCATGCAGAATTCCGCTTCCTATATTCATGGCACCAGCTGCAACAGATGCCTTGACAGACGCGCTGATCGCACCGCGAATAGTGGTTCCAAATCCGGTCCCACTCCACTGTCCTCTTGAAGCCTGTGCATAGGCAGTCTGCATGTTTAGTTCCTCGGCTCTGTTGTCGATTTTCTCCAATGCATGTTCAAACTTAGGAACCCGTGGAAGCAGGCTTAAATCTTCACATTTCTCCAGAATCCTATCTGCACTGTATGTATCAATATTGAAGAACATCAGCAGCTGAATACACCATTTCAACATCTTGGCCACTTGCTCAGCATATAACTTATGAATCCCATTGTACAGCTCATCAAACGACTTAAATGCATCTTGGTATATCGTTACGAATTCATCAGATATGATACCAGCCTGATGCCGAATACCCTGATCAAGCTGAATCCAATTCATATTGGAAGCTGAAGCTGTAAGCTTATGTCCATCCATGAATTGATATGTAACATCTTCTGCATCCATGGGTACGACAAGGGTTCCCTCTACCCCATATTCGGAAAGGATTTCCTTGGATTTTTTATGACCTTTTTGTGCCGCTTTTATAAAACACTCGTTAGCTTTTTGATAGTTGCGATAGGTAAACACGTCATCATATCCACCATTCCATAGCAATAACCCAACGTATCCCAACGCATTTACATTACCGTATTTTGCGGACTTTGTATAAAACTCGATACACTGTTTCATATCTTTTTCAAAACCGTTGCTTCCATTTTGGATAGCAACTGCAAATTTGTAATAGATATTTCCCATAATTTCATTAGATACATTGCTGTCGGCATCTTCAGCCTCTGCATATTTAGCCGCAAATATCAACGCTTTATCATAGTCCGCCTTAGTAGTTCCTTTCTCAGTATCATAATAATTATACAGACTCAGATAATCAGCAGCAGATATTTCAAATTCTTTGTTCTCCAATACCTCTAGTATCTTTTCTGCCTCTTCTACATCCTTCTCTGCAATATGGCATTTAAACAGCATATATTTCTGCTCATTCTCTATTTCCGCACATGGAAAATATGTGAACAACTGTTTTGCATCATCTATTTTCTTTCCCTTATAATAAACTATCCCTTTTAGATAGCTAACTACTGCTTTTTCATCTTCCGAATTTATACTTACCTTTTCTAATGCAGCAAGGATTTCATTATATGCATTACTGCTGACATCATAATCTGAAAAACCATAATGCTCCATAATACAAGCAATATTTCCTGCCTCTGCCGCCTTTTTCTGCCAATGCCTACACTTCTCGTCATCGCCATGAATACCATAAAATTCAGCAAGCTTTGCCATTGCGTCTATACAGTCAGTTTTTTGAATAATCTCTGACAAACAGTTCTCATATTCAGCATCCTCAAATGCTCCAGATTTCCACTTTTCTTCAGCCGTTTCCACTGCTAATTCAGGGTTAGAGTTTATCTGTTCAGATATCCTGCGTCGGCCGTCTGCCCTCTCCTTTGTTTTTCGGGTCTTCTTGCCTGCATCTTTAAGTTTATCAAGCATATCCTCCCAACCACCTATAATACATAAAGCAACAATAATAATGATTATCAACCACCACGGCAACGTCAAAACATATCGTATGATGCTAAAGATTAACTGAAAAAATATACTCATTTTCCTATATAGTCCAATCATCAGAAAATCGATTGGCGCTTTCCTTTCTGTCAGATTTTTTTCTTATTTTGTTATTCCGTTTCATCTTCGCTCCTACGTTTACGGAGCACACCCTCTATGAACTTCACGGTATACCCACCGGCTCTGGCAATCTTGGCACGTTCACGCCTGTCTGTCTCCTGTTTCGCCAGATCTGCTATGAACTCAGGACGGTACAGCTTCATGGGGCAGTCAATCTTGTCACCACGGAAATACTTGAACAGTTTCAGCATGGCGTCACGTCCGATCAGTTCAAATAGTTCAAGGTAGCTGTCATTTAATGCTTCTGCTTCATTGCCGTCAACTTTGAATGCCTGATAGACTATCTCGTCATTCAAATTATCCAGATCAAGTTCAATCACTATATCGCCTCCTTCCATGACATGATTCTAGCAATAATCTGTTCCTTAAATCCAGTCGTATAAAGGGTCTTTTAAAGGTACTTTATATTCTCCTTTAAAAGTTCCTTTTCATGACACATATTAAGTTTTTCAGATAGTAAAGCAAATACGAACCTCCTGCACCAAAAGAAAAACCGCAAAGGTTCTGTGACCTTTACGGTTATAGGTGATAATAATTCTGTTAAGTGGAGATTCTACGTGTTATTCTTGTGTTACAGTACAAAAACCAGAACTGGATTGCACCTCTTTGTTTGATTGCGTGTGTTCATCAAACTCTTGTTGACTATATTTTTCAATTCCTATCAACGTTCCATATCCGTCGGCATTTGGATTTGTAAAGTCACGGACTGTATAAATGTCTATTATTCCACCGTTTGTACTCTCAAAAGTGCGCATTGCACCTTTAAATTTTCCACTTGTCAGACTTTCTCCGTTAGAAATCAAGACATCCCTGCAAAAGCGAACCTTTTCACCCCCTAAACACCACTGGTCATCTTTCGCATCATAAGTGAGACCAAATGGAGCGTACTCCTTAACCATTTTTTCATGCTCTTGCGCAGAAAATGGTTCACCAGACGATGCCGCGACTTGACTTGGCGGATTTTTTATTGCTTCTATATTTCGGGAAGCAAACTCTTCTTCCGAAAATTCTTTCAGGCCAACCAATTTTCCACTGGGGTCAAAAGAGCCATCCTCAGAACGGATAAAGCTGCTGAGATCCCGAACTGCATATACATCCACCACGCCGTTTTCATTGAAAAAATCGGTTCCTGCCTGTCCTTCGTCTGGGATAGTGTAATAGTCCTCAAACCATCGTACTAACTTGCCATTATATCGCAGCTCGTTTTTATCGGCATTGTATACCAACCCGAACTGTTCATACGGCTTATAGAGCTCCTCATAGGAGGCTTCGTTGTATCCTTCACTATCCCCTTCAGCAATGGCGAAAAGTACAGTGGTTTCCTGCGACCCTTGTGTAGACCGCTCCTGCACTGTTGAAGTGCCACCGTTTTGTGCCGCTGCCATACTGCATCCAGCCAACCCTCCTACAATCAATATGCCACAAATGGCAGTTACAAGATACTTTTGCCTTTTCATATAAGCACCATTCCTTTCTTTGAGTGTACCTAAATGATAACCGCTTTGTTTGTGATAAACTTGGGATTAGTTTGTGATTTATGTGTAGTTACAAAAATGCGGCAAGCCTTTCGCAGACCTGCCGCATTTGTTCATGACAATACATGACACCAGAATCCTATCTTTGGATTCTATTGTTGGTGTAAAATTTTTTACCCTTACATGATTTGTGGAAATTCAAAGAAAAATTCAACGCCCTTCTGGGTATTACGGACATTGCAGTAACTATTATGCTGCTGTAAAATTTTCTGTACGATATAAAGCCCCAGACCGCTTCCCCCTGTCTGACGGCTACGGGATGCATCAACCCGATAAAATGCTTCAAATACTTTAGGAATGGCTTCTTCCGGAATATGCGTATCACTATTCTCCACGGAAAACAAATAGCTGTTTTCTTGTTTTTGGGCAGTAATATGGATGACTGCTTTCGGCGGAGAATATTTTACAGCATTTCCAATTAAGTTTGAAAACACCTTTTCCATAAGGATTTTATTTGCATTTATAATGATTGGAGTTGAAAAATGTGTGTTTATTTGTAATTCTTTACTCACAATCAAATCTTCTGTATCAGACAGATACTTACATATCAGAGGACTGCAATCAAACTTCTCTGTCTTGAAATCGGAATCCGATGTTTGTAATCTTGATATTGTCAATAATTCATGTACCATAGCTTCAAGAGTTTGTGTAACTCCCAATGACCTCAAAAGGTATTTTTCCTTGTCCTTATATGCTCCTATTCCCAAAAGCATACCCTCTAACTGTCCCTTGATAATCGTAATAGGCGTTTTCAGTTCATGTGAAGCAGCAGAGAAAAAATCTATTTGTGCCTGTTCCAATGCCTTTTCGTGTTCAATATCGGCTTCCAGTTTAGCATTTGCTTTTTTCAAGTCAGTCAATGCAGTCTGCAAGTTCTGTGACAACATATTAAGGCTTTTCCCCAAAACTCCAAGTTCATCCGTTCTCTGTTCATTCACCTGCCATTTTAAATGTAAATCGGACATTTTCTCTGATATACGACTGATTTCCAATACTGGCTTCGTAATCATTTTGGAATAAATCCACGAAACGATAAGTGAAGTGATACAGATCACGACTACCAGCAGCGGAAATACACGTAAAAAAGAATGTTGCAGTTCAGCAATCTGCCTAGCCTTTCCATAAACGATAAGCATATAACGTTCTTGGCTGTCTGCAAAAGAAAAATAGTAATGATTGGACAAGACAGGACTGTTTTCCCCATAATCATCTTCTGATGATATTGCAATGCTCACTTCCCCATACTCGTTATCAATCTGTTCAGAAGGCAATGAAATTAGGGCACCATTCCCATCATATAATTCAATAGAATTTATTTCCATGTTTTGGGAAAACTGGTCAAACAGACCTCCGCTGTCTGAAAAATCTTCTTTTTCTAATTCAGAGATAAATCTTTGAGTCTGTTCGTCCAAAAAGTCATTTAGTTTATTTGAATAGGTTTGCGGCATTAACCAAGCTAACAAACCAAATACTAACAGTGATATACATAAAAGCATAATTGATGTAACGATAAAAACTTTTGCAAACAGACTTCTTCTAATTTTCTTTATCAATTTTATATCCCACCCCTCTGATTGTCTGAATAAAGTCTACCCCTAACTTTTTCCGCAAGTTTTTAATATGTGTATCAACTACTCGTTCGTCTCCATAAAAGTCATACCGCCAAAGCTTATCCAACAAATTTTGCCGTGTCATTACCCGTCCTTGATGTGTCAACAACTCTCTTAATATCTCAAATTCACGCTGTGTCAGCTCATAAACATTGCCAGCTGCCGTCGCGGTATAGCTGTCCAAATCAAGAATTAGATTTTGATAACTGATTGTTTGGTGTTCGTCATTCCGTCCTTGGTAGCTGCGTCTTAAAACAGCCGCTATTTTCCGTACTAAAATAGGCATTGAAAAAGGCTTTGTTATATAATCGTCAATCTGCAAATCTAGTCCCCGTATCTGTTCCTCTTCACCGTTTAATGCGGTCAGCATGATGATAGGAATTTGTGACTGCCTGCGTATCAATTCACAAACAGTAAACCCGTCAATTTTAGGAAGCATGATATCCAACAATATTAAATCGAATTGCCCATTTGAAAAAATGTCAATCGCTTCCACACCATCCTTTGCAACAGCCACTTCATAACCCGCTTCCTGTAAAAAGTTCTGCAGAAGCTCCCCAATATCAAAATCATCCTCGACAACTAAAATTTTTTGCATGATGCCACCTCCACGATAAGCATAGCATAGTATTTTGTGATTAAAGTGTAGATTCCTCTTTATTTTGAAAAACTCTTCATGGATTCCTCAATTATTATACTTATTTACCTAAACAGTATCAACCGTACAAACCCACTCCTTATACTATCCGAAAGAGAAAACGGCAAAGATTTCTCTTTGCCGCTATTACCCTTATGAGTAAATAATTTCCCTATTTATAATCTCCTTCGCACAAGCCCTCATGTTATTCATTTTTCTTGTCCATTCCATCATAAAACTCTATATAATCACTGCTGCCCGACAGCAGCTTCTGATATTTCACTTTTTTTATCTGCTCTGTTTTGGTTCCGCCAGTTGATGCCAAGCAACAAATCTCCACCTGCCGCTGTTTCAGTCATGATATTTGCATCATAAGCATTGGATGCCGCCGCCATCTGCCTTTCACTGGTCCATGCCTTTGCCAGCCTGCTTCTCTCCTGCTCCGCCTTTACAGCTTTTTCATCCAATAACTCCTGCTGCTGTCTCTTAGCCTGCGCCCGCTTTTCCAGATATTTTTCCAGCAGTTCCTTGTTCCTATCTTTCTTCCCGCTTGTTTTCTTATAAAAACTATCTTGTGAACGTGCAAAAAACTCTGAATCATTATTGGGGCCAGACCATGAATCTCCCCTATAATCTTTCTCGGTTGCGCCTAC
>ERZ808051.1601-NODE-1601-length-14183-cov-4.717780_pt1 | contig 14183 bp, 16 predicted proteins | sample MGYA00380199_ERZ808051 | MGnify/ENA primary metagenome ERZ808051 (study PRJEB31490, sample SAMN06133391) | mouse gut metagenome | isolation source: J11 | host: mice | place: China: Chengdu | collected 2015-05 ...
AGCAGCGCCATAAGATTCAGGGAGACAGAACCGGGAATCACCTGTTTCCTTTAAAGAAAAGCGCATAAAAATAGACCAGTCAAAAGACTCAGGCCCTGTCTGGTGACAGGGCCTGGGAAAGTGCGTCTATCTAAAAAAACAACGGGGAGTACATCTCTAATTTCAATAAAAAAACTACTCTTTTTAGAAGAAGGGGCTGTTACATCCGAGATTTTTTGAACTCTGGTGCAACAGCCCCTCTACTCGACCAATTATCAAAAGCTTTATCTGGAATAATAGCTTGAAAAAGAAATATAATTATGCTACGGTGAAAATAAAGAGTGCTTTTTATGGAGCCGCACGGCAACGGGAAAGGCACCAGGCAAGATAACAGCGGCGCAGGAGGCGGATTATCAGATGAAAAATAAAGAAAATACGGGCAGGCTGATGTGGTTTGATTTTTCGGATTCGGAAAATATATTGATACATTCACATGCAGAACCAGAGCTGTTCTATGTTTTGGAGGGAGAAGCAGATGTAACGGCAGACGAGGATAAGATACACTTGGAAAAGGACGATTTTATAGTGAGCAATGCAAACCGTCCTCACAGTGTGAAAGGAAAAAATGATTTTTTATCTGGGTTCATTCATATGGATTACAAAAAAATCTGCGAATATATGGGGAACGGGCAGGTGTTTTTTATTTGCGACAGCACGAAGGAAAATCAGGAATCTTATGAAGAGATCCGAAAAATTGTCAGAAGGATTTTTGGAAAGTATTTTGAGCGGGATGGACTCGCTCTTATCCGTCTGGATATCTTTTTTCACCAGCTTCTTGCGGAGCTGATTGGTAATTTCCAGATTTTTCAAGAGCATCCGAAATATAAGAGCCTCTATGGCAGTGAGGATGAGAGGAGAAAAAATTATGTCGCAGAGTACATGGAAAACAGATATATGGAGAAGGTCTCATTGGCGGATATCGCAGGGGCGCTGTATCTTTCAGAAACCTATTTTTCCAAATATATTAAGCAAAAGTTTGGAATGACATTTGTGGAGTATCTCAATGAGATCCGCATCCGCCATGCGGTGGAGGACCTGCTTTATACGGAGCATTCGCTGACGCGTATTGCTATGGACAACGGATTTTCCAATGCGGCGGTATTGAACCGTGTATTTAAAAATAAATATGGGACGCTGCCATCTGAATTTAAAAAGCGGAAAAAACAGGCGAGGCAAAGCATGGAAACCCCGCATCCCGGACAGGAGGCGGATAAACGGCTGATGGAAAGGGTCAGGGAGTATATCCAACGGGAGAATACCGACCCGGAGGAGACAGGAGAAAATGCGGCACGGATTTATGCCAATACCGAAGAACAGGCCGGCTTTTCCCTCTGCGGGCTGATCGTAAACATCGGTACGGTGGAAAGCCTGCTGAATTCCATGGTACAGCAGCAGATCCTGGCTTTGAAAGCCCGCCTGAATTTTGAGTATATCAGGTTCTGGGGACTGTATTCAAGGGAACTGTATCTGATTGTGGATATGGAAAAACAGAAGTTTAATTTCAACAGGATCGACAGAGGGCTTGATTTTCTGATCGAGAACAAGATTCATCCATTTATCGAGATCGGGATGAAACCGCTGCAAATTATCCGGACACTGGATGACTATGTCCTGTATAAAGAACCTGAGATTACGTTCAAGACGCCGGAAGAATACGGGATTTTTGTAAAAGCATTTGTGACCCACTGCGTGAACCGATATGGGGAGAGCGAGGTTGCGGTCTGGTATTTTGAAGTATGGTGCGAGCTGAAGGCTGCCAATATTTTAAAATACTGGGATTACTTTGAATCAGCATACCGGGCTGTAAAGGCGTGTCTGCCGAAGGCGAGAATCGGGGGAGGCGGGTTCAATATGAGCCGGGATCAGGAGAAACTCCGCCGTTTTTTAAGAAAGGGAAAGACTGAAAATACGGGAATGGATTTTGTCTCCCTCAACAGCTACCATTATATTCCCTATGCGCAGCATGGAAAAGAAGGAACGATGGATAAGAAGTGGAGGAGATCTGTAGACAGTAAATATTTGTACAATCAGATCCGGATCGCAAGAGAGATCATGGAAGAGGAAGAGGCAGAGGATCTGGAATTGTGCGCTGAATGTGCTGGATGCGAGGGAAGCCTCCACAACCCTGTGCGGTACGAAGGCAGGAGCGGAGATTCGTTCCGGTATGTACTATGATAACGATGAACTGATCATCAACCGGGGACACAACGGACGTCTGACAGAGGAGTGGCTGTCCAAAACCGGACGGGTTGCATATTTTGATGGTGGCAATCGAGGGGAGCCCGGATACGAAGAAGCGCTACAGTGGCTGGACGCGATCCTGAACGACACGGAACCTTATCAAGGCATATCAGCAGGGATATCCGTTCTTGGTAAGAGCGGAAGAGGTGAGACGCGTACTGGCGCTTATGGAAACCATACGCCAGTCGGCGCAGGAGAAACGGAGTATTGCATTTGAAGGACAGGGACGGCATCCAAGGCCGTGCGTGACGCAGTATGGTCACGCCGGAAATGGTGAAAGAAGGCACATATTCTGAACTGTATCAGGGCTGCATTGCGTTTAGCCTAAAGCTGGAAGAGCTGGGGAGAAAGCCGGCTTATGTGTATTATTTTACAAGAGATCTGCCGGGCGATGATTTTGGCGCATGGCATTCCTGCGAATTGTGGTACATGTTCGGAACCATGGAGCGCTGCTGGAGGCCGTGGGAAGAAACAGACTATGTGCTAAGCCGCCGAATGCTGGATTACTGGGTAAACTTTATGAAAACCGGAGATCCGAATGGAATCGGATTGGAGGTCTGGCAGCCATGTTCCAGAGAGCGAGCAGAGATCATAGAGCTGAAATAACCTGCACTTTAAATCAGAATTGTACTTTTTTCTAAAGTCATTTATAATATATTCAAGAGTTGCGGAAATCGAAGCGGATTCAGGAGGCGATTACAATGCAGGATATCGGAAAAAGCCCACGTGTTTTGATTGTGGAAGACGATGCGGACATCAATCGTCTGCTCTATAAAATCTTAAAGAAAAACGGATATTCTCCGGAGCAGGCATTTTCCGGGACGGAGGCCAGGCTGATGCTCCAGGCCGGAGCCTACGACCTTCTTCTTTTGGACTTAATGCTTCCGGGAATGACCGGGGAAGACAATACGGTCAATGTTCCACGTTAGCAACATCCGCAAAAGCTGGCCAAGGTGGATCCGGATGAGGAATATATCCAGACGGTTTGGGGGATTGGGTTTAAAATGAAGCACGGTGTATAAGGAATAGCATGCTAAAACAGATGGAAGATAAGTGTGCAGGGAGGCAGTGTGATATGAAAAGATTTCACGTGACAGGAAATTGTGTCAGAGACAAGCACTATATGGTTGACACTACAGAGAAAATCAATACGATCATTGAAGATTATATTCAGCAGGGAAGCTATTTTACGATCAATCAGGCAAGGCAGTATGGAAAGACGACAACACTTTATCTTCTCGAGGAAAAATTGAAAGAAACATACATTGTCCTGAATCTGAGTTTTGAATCTGCCGATGAATATTTCAAGTCTGCCTTGAATCTTGCGGAAGGCTTGATGATGGATATCGGAGATTCTCTGATGCGGCAGGACATTTCACCGAAGATATTAGAGGAATGGAACAGCCCGGTTTCAGAAAGATTTCCTATGAGGACTCTGGGAAATAAAATCAGCCGTTTATGCAGTGAATGTCCCAAAGAAATCATTTTGATGATTGATGAAGTAGATAAAAGCTCTTATAACCAGATTTTTTTATCATTCCTGGGTATGCTGCGGGAAAAATATCAGAAACAGCTTGCGGGGATAGATCGTACATTTAAATCAGTAATTTTGGCGGGAGTTTATGATATCAAAAACCTGAAATTAAAACTGCATCCTGGAGAGGAAATAAAAAATAACAGTCCGTGGAACATTGCGGCAGATTTTTTGGTAGATATGAGTTTTTCTTCAAAAGAGATTGAGTCGATGCTGTTAAAGTATGAAGACGATTATCATACGGGGATGGATATTACAATGATCAGCCAACTGCTTTACGAGTATACATCTGGCTATCCCTATCTGGTATCCAGGATATGTCAGCTGTTGGACGAAAGAATCGCTGGAAGTTGTACTTTCCCAGACAAAAAAGCTGCATGGACAAAAGAAGGCATACTTGAGGCTGTCCGTATTCTCCTGAAAGAACCAAATACATTATTCGATGATATGATCAAGCATCTGCAGGAATATCCGAAGCTGAGTGAAATGCTGAAAAATATTCTCTTTCAGGGAAGGCGGTATACCTATGAAGCAAATGCCCAGGTGACGCAATTAGGAATGATGTTTGGATTTTTGAAAGAGCGGAATCAGGCTGTTTGTGTGTCGAACCGGATTTTTGAGACAAAGCTGTATAATTTTTTCTTGTCGGAAGAAGAGGCGGATTGCGGTGATCAACCGGATATTGTGAAAAATCAGTTTATTGTTTGTGGAATGCTGCGGATGGAGCTGGTCATGAAAAAATTATATGAATACTTTGAAAGTGTATTTTTTGATGCCGATGAGAAGTTTATAGAAGAGGAAGGGAGAAGGATTTTTCTGATGTTTCTCCGCCCGATCATCAATGGGGCTGGAAACTATTATATAGAAGCGCAGACGCGGGATAAATCAAGGACCGATGTGATTGTAGATTATAGAGGTCGGCAATTTATTATAGAATTAAAGCTGTGGCGGGGAAAAAAATATCACCATGACGGACAGGTTCAACTGGCGGAATATCTGGAACAATATCACCAGGACAGAGGATACCTGCTGACATTCAATTTCAATAAGCATAAGCAGATTGGAGTGACGGAGAGCGTATGTGACGGAAAACAGATTTTGGAAGTGATTGTGTAGTATGATTGTACAGGAGCTTCTTTACGATTTCTTTAAACTTTCTTGAGGACAAGTATATTTGGGGCCAGGAGGATACATCCGCCTCTTTGGAAATGAGGAGGAAAAAGAAGTGCGGAAGAGCCGTTCCCGCATGGGTGCCCTTGTGGAAAACGCCGGATTTTTTCCGAAAATGAGCGTGGAAAAGAATCTGGAATACTACCGGATCCAGCGCGGGATCCCCGGGAAGGATCCGGTGGAAGCGGTGCTGCACACGTAAACCTTTTCGAAAAAAGAAAAGTCAAAAGCGAGAAACTGTCCATGGGGATGAAGCAGCGCTTCGGCCTCGTCCTTGCCCTCTTAGGGAAGCCTGAGCTGCTGGTGCTGGACGCAAACTGGACTAGGGTTTTTGACTGTATATAGCGTATATTGTGTTTAAAATGATGGAATATAGCTACTTGATACACAAGGCATAGGGAAAAATGTATATGGATTAGAGGGAAGAAATGGAATGACTGGCAGGAGGAATGTGCTCTCCGGATGCTGGTTTTTTGTTGGATAGAAAGCATTGACGGAAGGAGGGGATGGTCGTATCAAAATGACAGAAAGGCGAGGTGGTTCGATACGGAAAGAGAGAGGATGAATATGAACAAGGATATTTTCTGGCAGATCATGGAGGAGGCAAAAGATCAGGAACTACTGGAAACCCTCGGCGTTAAATTGGTTTAGTAATTTAGGCACTTAACAACAATTTCTTGCGCAAAATGGCAAAATTTTTGTATTGCGCTTTTCCGGTTTATCCGGGTTAGGCTTTAATAATTAAGAACTATCTACGTAAAAACGAAGGAGTTTGTGTGATAATCGAAATTTGGAGAAATTGCCATGTTTATCAAGATAGCAAAAAAGTTTAATTGGAAATTGAAAGGCGAACCAACCCGTCTGAATGGCGGTTTTATACATAAGATGTATAAGGTTGACACAGAGCAAGGCGTTTATGCACTTAAACTGCTGAATCCATTTGTTATGCAAAGAGAAACGGCTATGGAAAATTATGCTAAAGCTGAGCAGATAGAACTTTTATTGGAGCAACAGGATATTCCTATTCTTCCTGCATTATCTTTTGACGGAAGAAAAATGCAGGAAATAGATGGCGAATATTTCTACCTCTTTGATTATTTTCCAGGAAAATCTTTGAGAAGCAATGAGATAACAGAATATCATTGCGGGGAAATAGGAAAGGTACTTGCTAAAATTCATAGTATATACAAGAAATTTGAGTGCAAAAACTTTCCTGAAATGTCCATTGATTGGGAATTCTATCTTGCCAAAATAGAAAAAGTCAATGCGAGGTTGTTTGCAATGCTGAAAGATAGTCTGCCGGTAATCAAAGATAGCCAAAATAAAGGCAATCTGGCAAGAAAGAAACTGCCTCAAATTGTATCTGTCTGCCATAATGATATGGATTGCAAAAATGTTCTCTGGAATGGGAATGATTATCGTATTATTGATTTGGAATGCTTATCTTACAACAATCCGTTTATGGAATTGTTAGAACTGGCATTATGTTGGTCTGGATATGAGGATTGCCAAATTGATTTTAGTCTGTTTCAGGCATTTTTGCAGGGATATAAAAATGCAGGCGGAGATTTGCCCATAGATTGGGAAACACTATATGATTGTAATAACGGCAGACTGGAATGGTTGGAATATAATATTAAGCGTGTGTTAGGTATAGATTGCGGAGATGATGAAAAAGAAATTGGAATAGAACAGGTGGAGGAAACTATTCAACGCATCATCTATTATTCAGAAATGAAGGAGCAGATAATGGAACATTGCTATATAAATGCTGATTTTAACAAGATAGACAACTTCCGGTTTGCTGAATAGTTTTATACTGTTAAGGAGTGACGTAAAGATATGAATATCCGATTTGCAGAAATCAAAGATAGGGAGCTTCTTATTTCATATGATAAGCATATCTCTAAAGAAGAAATGCGAAATATTATACAGCAGAGCCGCATTATTCTTGTTGAAGATCACAATCAGTTTGTCGGATGGCTGAGATACAATCTGTTTTGGGATCATACACCTTTCATCAATATGCTGTACATTTTGGAAGAATACAGAGGAAAAGGTTTTGGAAGGCAGGTCGTTGAATTTTGGGAGAATGAAATGAGGCAACAGGGGTATCATACATTTATGACTTCAACCCAGGCAGACGAGTATGCGCAGCATTTTTATTTCAGGCTTGGATATGAGGCCGCAGGAGGCTTCCGTTTAGGTAATGATCCGTATGAAATCATATTTTCAAAGAGTGATAGTCATGGGAATCATGAAATATATGAGGGAGAAGTTGAGTGAGGTGAATCGTTGGGACTTTATTTTGATTCGAATTATGGAAAGGGGAGTGAGACACTATGCTGGAATTTCGATATGATACGCAGCTACTGATAGAAGGAGAAAATCTGGATGAAGATGCAATCAGTGAATACTTTATTGCGCATTTTAACGGAGACTGTCTGTTAGCGGTTGGCGACGAGGAGTTAATAAAAATCCATTTCCATACGAATGAGCCGTGGAAAGTATTGGAGTATTGTGCATCCATCGGGGAAATTTATGATATTGTTGTGGAGGATATGGACAGGCAGGCAAGGGGATTAAAGGGATAAATGCCTTTCACAGCCAAACGTATTATTCTTTTTTAATGAAACAGACATAAATCCCCAAGCAAAGCTGGGGAGACTAGCAAACGCAAGTGGCGATAAACGGAGTACTAGAAGGAAAACCCCCGTTGTATAATAGGTGCAGGTCTGGCAAACCGCACAAATGTGTATTCCAAAATAGTATCCTCATATTATATTTTTAAGATAAAAAGAAAATTGGATGCCGTCAGATTTTTAGAATCCCCTGGTTATATTCATTTTCAAATGCCGTCTTATACTTGTCTGTGACAACGGAGGTGTAAAGGTTGGAGGCAAGGATGTCATGGGTCAGCATTTTTCTGCCCGCAGGCTCGATTCCCTGGTCATCGTAGGGCCTGGTGAGCAGCGGCAGAGGGCTCTTTTTGGCAATGGCCGAGACGACCTTTTCGCAGTCCCGGCGGAATCCGAGAAGGCGGGCATAAAAGTGGGGGCCGTTTTCCAGATATTCATTGACTGCCGTTTTCTTGATGCCCAGCATGATATGGAGCAGGGCGCGGTTGATCCGGGTCTGGGTCACGTCCCTTGTTTTCACAAGTTCACAGAACTGCTTATAATTAAAATAATCATTCAGCTGTCCGCAGATTCGGTTTGCCAGGTCCCTGGACACGTCCATATAGCGCGGAAGGGTCTCGGGCCGTTTGTTCAGCAGCTTGTATTTTAGGATCAGGGAAAAATCATTCTGATAGATCGGATATTTGACCCTGTGGTAATCCTTTAAAAGTTCCAGGCAGCTTTGGGGAACCTGCTCCTCCAGCTCGCCCAGAATATTTACGAAGGGCGTGTTTTCAAAGGTGCGCGCGGAGGATACCCCGCTCAGCGCACAACCGGAATAGGCCAGCAGGGAGCGGATGGCGGAAGCGGAGCCGAAAGGGGATTTGAGATCCTGGTCGTGGTAGTGGGAGCCTTTGCGGCGGATGGTGTAAGGACGGATTTTGCTGCCGCGCTTTTTCAGTGCTTTCAGGTATTCGACGCCCAGGATGTTGTTGGGGTCGCGGAGCAGAATCGAATATTGTTCCGTTTCCATGCAGGCGGTAAGGGCCTCCTCCCGCGCGGAAGGAAAAGACATGCCCTGCTTTAGACAGTCCTTTAAACGGGTCTGGTATGCTTCTGGTTCTTCCAGAAGGATGTCCGCTGCGGCTTCCATTCCTTCCAGGTCGCCGCATTCGCTTCCGAAGCAGAGGGAATCCACGATCCCAAGCTGGTCGAGAAAGGAAACCGCCCCATAGGCAAATAATTCGGCGCTTCCGGTGGCGTAGCAGACGGGCAGCTCAAACACGGCTGCGGCGCCGCATTTCAACGCCATCTCGGCCCGCAGCCGCTTGGGCATGATGGCGGCGGTGCCCCGCTGTACGTAGTCCCCGCTCATGAGGACCACCGCAATATCTGCCCCGGTGACCTCCTTTGCAGCCTGTATATGGTATTGGTGCCCATTGTGAAATGGATTGTATTCTGTGATCAAACCGACAATTTTCATGAGAAACTCCTTGTATATCCTTTTGAGAACCATTATACTATATCTTATTGAACATTAGTAGTTCAATAAGTACAAAATGTAGAAAAAAACATTGTATTGTGAAAAAATAGATTGCTTTAGCCGGAAATTGCTCGAATTTACTTACTATATCAGGTTCTTTGGTTCATGATTTTTTGTAAGGGAGGCAATTTATTTTACAGGAAAGAGGGTGCATGGGATGATCAAAGAACAGATACTCGCATTGCTTGAGGAAAGAAAATTTAAAGAACTGAAAGAACTGTTGGAAACCGTGCATCCCGTGGACATTGCGGAAATGCTTGAAGATATCAGCAAGAAGCAGATGATCCTGATCTTCCGGCTTCTGGCAAAGGAAGAGGCGGCGGATGTATTTACGGATATGAACAGCGATATGCGTGAATACCTGATCAATACGCTGACGGACTCCGAGCTGGAAGAGGTCATGGACGAGATGTACGTGGACGATACGGTAGACGTGCTGGAAGAGATGCCGGCCAATGTGGTAGACCGTCTGCTGATGGTGACGGACGAGGATACGAGAAAAAAGATCAACGCCCTGCTCCAGTACCCCGAGGACAGCGCGGGAAGTATCATGAATATAGACTACGTCAGCCTGCGCAGGGAGATGACGGTGGAGGAGGCCATTCTGAAGATCCGTCAGGTGGGGATCAACAAGGAGACGATTTATACTTGTTATGTGACGGAAAAGAAGCGGCTCATCGGCGTGGTGGATGTGAAGGACTTGCTGACAGCAGGGGAGGCCAGGCTGATTGAGGAGATCATGGATGAAAATGTGCTCTGCGCAAAGACTCTGGATGACCAGGAGGAGGTGGCTTCTTCCATCCGGAAGTACGGCCTGGTGGCGATGCCGATCATCGACCATGAGAACTGCCTGGTGGGGATTGTAACGGTTGACGACGCTATGTATGTCCTGCAGGACGAGACAACGGAAGATATCAGCATCATGGCCGGTGTCAGCCCCAATGAGGATTCTTATTTCGGAACCTCCGTATTCCGGCACGCGAGGAACCGTACCCTGTGGCTCATGCTCCTGATGCTCTCGGCCACCGTGACAGGAGAGATCCTGCGCCACTATGAGGAGGCTATGTCGGTGATGCCGGTGCTCATCACCTTTATCCCTATGCTCATGGGAACCAGCGGAAACTGCGGCTCCCAGAGCTCCACCATGGTGATCCGCGGACTGGCGGTGGGAGAGATCGAGTTCCGGGATTTCCTCCGGGTGATCTTTAAGGAAATCCGCGTGGCGCTTGTGGTAGGGCTTCTTCTGGCAGCGGTCAACGGGATTCGGATCTACCTGATGTATAACCAGGATATCATGCTGGCCTTTGCGCTGGGGGTGACCATGATCGCGGTGATCGTCATGGCAAAATGTATTGGGTGCACGCTGCCGCTTCTGGCGAAGAAGATCGGGGTGGATCCGGCGATCATGGCAGCTCCGCTGATTTCCACGATTATGGATACGTGTACGATATTGATGTACTTTACGATTATAACGGCGTTTTTCCGGTTGGGAGGGTGAATGGGGGAGATGGTTTTACCTGACCCAGGGAATGAATAGCCGTCGGTTGGTTTTATAAAAAAATTTGTAAGAAATTTATTTGCAGGAGGTATTGGATATGGAATTAGCAAAAGTAACGTCAAAGGGTCAGGTTACAATCCCTGCGGCAATCCGTAAACTGCTTGGCATTCAGGAAGGAGATAAAATTCTGTTTGTTGAGGAAGGGGAGAAGGTCGTTATGGTGAATGCTTCCACAAACGCACTGTTAAAAGCACAGAAAGCTTTTGAAGGGGTTGCGGAGGAGAGCGGCATTCGTAATGAACAGGATGTGATAGATTTGGTAAAAGAAGTCCGTGCGGAGAGAGGTGATGTATATATATGCGAATAATGCTTGATACGAATGTATTGATCTCCATGATATTGTTTCCAGGCAAAGCATTTCAAAAGATGCTGGATTTTATTACCCGGAGTCATCATCTCGTTCTTTCATCGTTTGTAGTCGATGAATTATTTGCAGTAGTCGAACGCAAATTCCCAGGTAAGAGGAAAGCAATTGATGAATATCTTTTAAATTTGGCGTATGAACTGGTTTATACCCCGCGTCACATGCCAGGCGGGCTGTTCGAAATCAGGGATGTAAATGACTACCCTGTACTTTATACGGCAATCATTGAAAATGTGGATATTTTCATTACCGGTGATAAAGATTTTCTGGGGATTGGCGTTGAAATACCGGAGATTATGACTCCGGCAGATTTTATGGAAAAATATGTTCCATAATTATAAACGGTGCGGTGTATCGGTGTATCTCGCTTTGGGGGATGTGTTTTATGAGGCGGGAAGTAGATGTATACGGATTCCGTCCGCAGTGCAGCTCGATTACGCTGCGCTTCATCTCGCTCACGGGCATGCGCCCTATGAAAAAGAACAGGAAAGATTCTGCTTACGTGCGAGCACGACGCAGCCTCTTTCCTGTTCTTTTTCGCACTGCTCATTGCCAACGTGGAGATTGTTCTTAAAAATAGACATGGAAATATCTTGTATACAAAAAACGATTGCGTTATAATAATAGGCAGAAAAAGGAAAGGTGGCTTTTAATTATGGGATTTATTGATGAAATCAAAGCAAGAGCAAAGACAGACATTAAGACGATCGTGCTTCCGGAGACGGAAGACGAGAGAACCTACAAGGCTGCTGAGGCGGTTTTGAAGGAAGGGACAGCGAAGCTGATCCTGGTGGGAAGCAAGGAAGAGATTGAGAAGATGGGAGCAGGATATGACATTTCCGGGGCAACCATCGTGGATCCCGCGACCAGCGAAAAGACAGAGAGCTACATTGCAAAGCTGGTGGAATTACGCCAGAAAAAGGGCATGACCGAGGAGCAGGCAAAGGAACTTCTGCTGAACAATTATCTGTATTACGGCGTCATGATGGTAAAGATGGGCGATGCGGACGGTATGGTATCCGGCGCATGCCATTCTACGGCTGATACCCTTCGTCCCTGCCTGCAGATCTTAAAGACAAAACCGGGTACAAAGCTGGTTTCCGCATTTTTCGTGATCGTAGTTCCAAATTGCGATATGGGTGCGGACGGAACCTTTATCTTCGGAGATTCCGGTCTGGAGCAGAATCCGGATCCGGAGAAGCTGGCGAACATCGCGGTATCTTCCGCAGAGTCCTTCCGTATTCTGACTGGCAAGGAGCCGGTTGTGGCAATGCTTTCCCACTCTACAAAGGGAAGCGCAAAGCATGCGGACGTGGACAAGGTTGTGGAAGCGACCCGGATCGCAAAGGAGCTGGCGCCGGAATTGAAGCTGGACGGCGAACTGCAGCTTGACGCGGCGATCGTTCCTTCCGTAGGAGAATCCAAGGCTCCGGGCAGCCCGGTAGCAGGACATGCCAATGTACTGATCTTCCCGGATCTGGATGCAGGTAATATCGGATACAAGCTGGCGCAGAGACTGGCAAAGGCAGAGGCTTACGGACCGCTTACCCAGGGAATCGCCGCTCCGGTCAACGATCTGTCCCGGGGCTGCAGCGCGGAAGACATTGAAGGTGTGGTTGCAATCACAGCAGTACAGGCACAGGGCTGAGATGACCGGGAGTACATTGTAACGAAAAAAGTATATCCAGGGGCATCCTATCGTGTATGCCCTTGCAGGGCGGGCGTATTTCGTCCGATAAAGTATGAAAAGGATATCATAATATCAGGAGGAACATAAGGAAATGAATGTTTTAGTGATAAATTGCGGAAGCTCTTCTTTAAAATTCCAGTTGATCAATTCCGATTCCGAGGAAGTCCTGGCAAAGGGACTCTGCGAGCGGATCGGGATTGACGGAAGCCTGACCTATCAGCCGGCAGGCGGCGAAAAGGTAAAGTCCGACAAGGCAATGCCGACCCATACCGAGGCCATCCAGTTTGTGATCGACGCCCTGACAGATCCCGACACCGGCGTTGTTAAGAGCCTGGACGAGATCGGAGCGGTTGGACACCGTGTGGTACACGGGGGAGAAAAATTTGCATCCTCCGCAGTCATTACAGAGGAAATGAAAAAAGCAGTGGAAGAATGCAACGACCTTGCGCCGCTGCACAACCCGGCGAACCTGATCGGAATCAACGCATGTGAGAAGCTGATGCCGGGCACCCCCATGGTAGGTGTATTCGATACAGCGTTCCACCAGACCATGCCGGAAAAGGCGTATATGTACGGCCTGCCCTATGCATACTATGATAAGTATAAAGTAAGACGTTACGGCTTCCACGGGACAAGCCACAGCTTCGTATCCAAGAGGGTTGCGGAGATCGTTGGGGTTCCCTATGAGGCGACCAAGACCATCGTATGCCACCTTGGAAACGGCGCCAGCATCTGTGCGGTGCTGAACGGAAAATCCGTAGACACCTCCATGGGACTGACCCCGCTGGAAGGTTTGGTGATGGGAACCCGTTCCGGGGACATTGACCCGGCGATCCTGGAGTTTATTGCAAAGAAGGAGAACTTAGACGTTGCGGGACTGATGAAGATGCTGAACAAGGAATCCGGTGTATACGGACTTTCCGACGGCGTGTCCAGCGATTTCCGTGATCTGTGCGCGGCGGCGGATGAAGGCAAAAAGCCGGCCCAGATCGCCCTGGAGGTCTTCGGCTACAGAGTGGCAAAATACGTCGGCTCCTATGCGGCGGCCATGAACGGCGTGGACAACATCGTATTTACCGCAGGCATCGGCGAAAACGACGGGGATATGCGCGAGAGGATCTGCGGATATCTGGGATATCTGGGCATCGAGATCGATAAAGAGGCGAATGCAAAGCGGGGCGAGGAAGTGATCATTTCCACTCCGGATTCCAGGGTAAAGGTTCTGGTGGTTCCGACCAACGAAGAACTGGCCATTGCAAGAGAGACGGTAGCGCTTGTACAATAATATGACGATTTGTGTTACTATTCACGGTGCCTTGCACCTTTCTGCAAGGCATCCGGCCAGCAAAATAGCGGTTTTTTGGCATCCAGCCTCTCGCCGACAGGCGACTTTTCAATGGGCTGGATGCGTTACAGCTCGCAGCCG
>ERZ808051.1602-NODE-1602-length-14173-cov-7.456016_pt1 | contig 14173 bp, 16 predicted proteins | sample MGYA00380199_ERZ808051 | MGnify/ENA primary metagenome ERZ808051 (study PRJEB31490, sample SAMN06133391) | mouse gut metagenome | isolation source: J11 | host: mice | place: China: Chengdu | collected 2015-05 ...
AAAAGTTCCTCACCAATCCCATTATGCCTGTATGGAGGGATTACACACAAATTGTTCAATTCGCATGCTTTGTTTTCCTGTAACAGCAAGGAATAGTATCCAACAATGGTTCCATTTTCAAAATGTGCGTACATTGGTCTATGTTCTCCAGTCAAATGCCATTTCAATCGCTCCTCTGTGGTTGCAAATGCTGTAAATCTTGGGGCATTTTCCATAGTAAACCCAAATTCATCTGCAACTGTGGAAAAACTTTCCCTGATCACTTTTACGCATTCACCAATATCTGCCGCAGTTACTGCTCTTATCATCATGAATACCTCTTCAAATCCCATTTGATTGACTATAACTACTTGGCGTCCCGTCCTCTGCACATTCTGTATTGACAGGCTCATTTTTACTGACTGCACAATTCCTAAAAGGACTGCAACAAATTATAACATGAAATGAACAGGACGGGAAGAATTGATGAAAATTAATTTTCCCCTTGCAAATGAATTTCCAATGTGGTAGAATGTCTGGCAGACAGGCAATCTGCCTGCATGGTAGGGTAAGACAAAATTGCATAAGACAGTTCGTGACCATCCTGTCTTTAAACAAAACTAGGGATTTAAAAACGGAAGGATTCTGCACATGCTCCCTGTGCCGGAAAAAACCGTTTTTCTGTATGGGCACGTTCTGCGTGCTTTTTTTAATGCGCAGGAATAAAATCATCCCTGCCCGATTTTCATAGGAAAACCGTATTACCTGAAATGATGTGGGCTTGCCCGCTTTGTTCTTGCAGCCAGAACTGATAAACAATGAGATTCATTGTGCATATTTTTAACTGCACAGAAAGGAAGTGCCATGGAAGATTTTAACCCAAACCGCTATGCGGTCATCAATGAAAAAAATCCCCGTGAAATCGTAATGCTGCGGGGACTTGGCTGTTCTTGGAGGCGGTGCCGCTTCTGCGACTACCATCTTGATTCTTCCCCGGACAGCAGCGCAAATTTTGCCCTGAACCGGAAACAGCTTGAAAAAGTCACTGGCATCCACTATAAACTTGAGGTGATTAATTCCGGCAGTTTTGTGGACTTGGATGAGGAAACCCTTGCACTGATTGAGACAGTCTGCAAAGACTGCCATATCACCCAAGTGCATTTTGAGTGCCACTGGCGGCACCGGGAGGCAATTCTCCCATTCCGCAAGCGTTTTGCAGCCCATGGGATTGAACTGAAGGTGAAAACCGGCGTAGAAACCTTTGATGCCCTATTCCGGGAAAGCTATCTGGATAAAGGCATTGACGCCCGTTCCCCGGAGGAACTGGCGGAATATTTTGACGAGGTCTGCCTGCTGCAGGGCATCCCCGGTCAGACTGCGGAAAGCATGGACAGGGACATTCAAACCGGCCTTGCCTATTTTGAGCGGGTATGCGTCAACATTATGCAGGAAAACAAAAAGCCCATCAAGCCAGACCCCCATGTCATTGCAAGTTTCACCAAGGAACTTTATCCAAAATACATAGAAAACAGCCGGGTAGATATTTTAATGGAAAATACTGCTTTCGGCGTAGGAGGCGTTGTAGAACATGCAGAATGAAATTCTTTTATTGGTATCCTTATTACTTACTTTTTCCACAGTCGTATTCCTATTCTGGCTGTTTCAGGAGCAGGGGCTGTATTTGTGGACTGTGCTGGCTACCATTGCGGCAAATATTGAAGTTTTGATTATGGTAACTGCTTTCGGCATGGAAATGACGCTGGGCAATATCCTATTTGCCTCAACTTTTCTGGTAACGGACATTTTGAGCGAGCTTTATGGGAAAAAAGCCGCCCAGACTGCGGTTTATCTTGGGATTGCCACTTCAGTCATCTTCATTTTCTTAAGCCAGTCTTGGATGCTGTATGTGCCAAATGAAAATGATTTTGCATCCCCGGCCATCCGCACAGTCTTCTCCAATACCCCCCGCTTAATGGCGGTAGGAATTATTGTATACGTCATTGTCCAGCTTTTCGATGTGTGGGCATATCATAAATGGTGGGCGTTCACCAGTAGCAGGTTCGGGGACTCCAAGAAATTCTTGTGGATCCGGAATAATGGCTCCACTCTGGTATCCCAGCTTCTGAACACAGTCCTGTTCACATGGGGCGCATTTTTGGGCACCTATGATACAAAGACACTGATTTCCATTGCTATCGCCAGCTATATTATTTTTGTGGTCACAAGCATTGCGGACACGCCCTTCGTGTATCTGGCTCGGTACCTGCACCAGAAAAAACAATCGATTCCCACTTCCGCAAAAAGCCAAATTTCTCAAAAACACAGGTAAGAGAGGACTGATAAGATATGAGATTTAGTTATGCAGCATATAATATGCTGCATAACTGTATTGATGTAACCAAGGAATTGTTGTTATCAGTCGGAAAATACCATCAGACCTTGATTCGTCTACAACTTGTTGACCATTAACAGCTTCTGCATAAAAGCGATACCATAGCCGCAAGGTTTTCAAATTCGTTTCTAAAAATCCTGCCATATCAGAAGAGGTCTCTTTTAAGTCAACACTCATCTGCCGCAAAAGACCTTCTCCCCACGTTTAATATAGGGAGCTTATTCCGCTCTACCAGTTTCCTTAGTGTGTTCCGACCGCTGTCTATGTAGTCTGCCGTCTCCTCAATGGAAAGGGCAATTTTCATTTCGGTCATTCATTCTTCTCTTCTTAAATTGCAATATGCATTTTTTATAGTATGCTTTAATGATATGGGCGACATAGTGGGGCGCTGCTCCAAAAAACTGATGCCGCCGCTGCAAGGCTTTCCAGTCTTTTATCAGAGGAAGATTCCGAATAGGTATAGCAGGACAGTAGATTTTATGCTATTCTTTTTTATGTGGAGGACGCAAGCGGCAACTTGGTACAGAAAGTAGGACATCAACCTCGAGGAACAATATCTGACAGTCCGCAGGAGAGTCTAAGGCATACTTACACGATGGATCTGTTACCAAACGGGGCGCAGCCAAAAGACGTGCAGGAGTTTTTAGGGCATTCGGACGTAAGCACAACCATGAATGTCTATGCACACGCTACAAGGGAGGCTGAGCATACCGCAAAATCTTGAAAATTAAGGAAAGTTAAGACGGTTAGTAGATGAACGTCAATTTAGAGGGAATAGAAAATTAAATTTATATGTCTGTTGGGGAGTAGGAAGCGTTCTGATTAAGTTATGTGCCCGACTGGAGATATGCAGGTGAATATTATGACAGAATTTATTATGGTAAGACATGGAGAACCGGATTATAGCGTAGTAGAGGATTGGGCCGGAATTGCCGTGGCAAAGAATTTCGCACCTCTTACAGAAAGGGGAGTCAGTCAGATCCGAAGAATTCGATATGATGGGACTGCTTTACAGGAGGTACAATCATGATGCTAAAGGATAAAAAAGAAGCGAAACGTTTAGAGGAGATTTTGAAAGGTTATACATCCGGTAGAGCCCCGGTATCAGCCACGTTCTCCTTTGTAAAGGAATTCCTGAATCCCCAGCCGGACCGTTATGATTTGACTTATCGGTATGAGCATTCTCTTCGGGTGGCTCTTTGGGGAAAAAGGATTGCAGAAGCGGAAGGCTGGGATAGTGAGCCGTTGGTGATGGCATGCCTTTTGCACGATATGGGTTATCCTTTTTGTGAAACTATGGAGGAGTGGAACATGCACCCCGCATACGGCGCAGAGGTGGCGAGACTGTTTTTGGTGAAAATCGGCTATTATGAGGAACTGACGAAGAATATTTGTAAGGCGATTCGGATCCACGATAAATGGAATGATGTGCCGGAGGATGCTACTCCTTTTGAACTGAGTGTCCGAGATGCGGACGATTTGGACCGTTTTGATATTATGCGTGTTTGTATGATTGGACGGAGTGATATCGGGGAGCGTAGCGCCAGAGAATTGATCGAAGTTTGTGAGAAACGTCAGCAGACATTGATGGACTGGCAGGATAGAATCTGCGGTACGGATACCGCTAAAGCTTTTTGGGAAGAGAAGCTGCAGATGAGAAGGCAGTTTTACGAAGCTCTGCAGAAGGAGATGCAGGGGACGCTGGAGATAGAAGAGCTTTTGAAGGAATAACACATAGCAAGCATTTCGTGGCATCAACTGCGGCATCTTGTGTTTTGTTATTTAGCGGAATGAAGGCGGGCAATTGGAGTTTTATCAATTTATGATCGGTTTGCGATTACGGAGGGAGTATTGTGAAAATACATAAGAGCGTAAAAAAATCTTTTGCAGTAATAGGCAAGGAAGGCTCCACGTTGGACGGAGATGTTTTTATCCAAAAGCTATGGAACGATGCCAATACGCATTTTGGGGAAATACAGCATTTGGCAAAGAAAGATGAAAATGGAAATATATATGGAATCTGGGGTGCAATGTCTGATTTTTCTCACAGCTTCATGCCATGGGAGGATTTTGACAAGGGGCTTTATCTGGCAGGTGTGGAGTGCGAAGATGATGCCGAAGCGCCCGAGGGTTGGACAAAATGGAGGATTCCCGGTTACGAATATATTTATGTGGAATGTGAGGGTGAGGATATATTCTCAAAGGTAATGGAATATATGGAGGATAACGGCATTCCGCTTGCCGGCGCCGTCCACGATTTTACTTGTCCAAAGACCGGAAAGAGTTATATGTATTTTCCGATTAGGAAGCTATAATGTCGCTGCTGTCTATCAGAAGGGATAGGCAGAGTGTGAATATTCATTTGTATAAAGCTGTAGGTATAGTTTACCCCTGATAAATGTCATACACAAAAGTAACCGTTCCCAGCCAAGGATACGGTTGCTTTTTTTGTAACTAACAGTATTTTTCTCTGCAACCAAATTCAAATTTTTACGGGATATAATAGGAAGGACATGAGGCATGCCAGCCAAGGAGGTGAGTGAGATCATGCAGGATGACAAAATTGTTGAATTATACTGGCAGCGCAGTGAGGCGGCAATTCGGCACACAGACCAGAAATATGGGCATTACTTAATGAAACTATCATATAATATCCTTGCTGATTGGGAGGACAGCAAAGAGAGCGTAAATGACACTTATTTAAGTGCATGGAAATCTATTCCGCCGCATAGGCCCAGTGTTCTTTTGACATACCTTTGTAAGATTGCGAGGCACGTATCAATCGATGCTTTCCGAAAAAGGAACAGCGCCAAAAGGCAGGCCTCAGAATATGCTCTGTCCCTTTCTGAATTGGAGGACTGTGCTTCTGCCGGTAATACAACAGAACAGGAGGTAGACCTGCGCCTTCTGGCAAAAGCTATTCAGGGTTATCTTGAGTCATTGCCGGAAGAGACAAGAGATGTGTTTATTGGGAGATATTTCTTTTTGGACTCTATCCGAGAAGTAGCAGGATATTATGGCATGAGTGAGTCCAAAGCAAAGAGTATGCTGTACCGCACCCGTATCGGACTAAAAAAATATTTGGAGAAGGAGGGATTCTTTGATGAAATGTGAAGATATCAGTGATGCATTAGGATTATTGGATGAGAGTATGATAAGCCATGCTCTTATGGTAAGAAGAAAAAAGAATAAAATGCAGTCAAATAGAAATAAAATACGGAAAGTACAATATGCTGCAGCAGCAAGTCTTTGTCTGGTCTGTGCAGGTGCTGCTGCCATTTGGGCTGTATTCCAGCATGAACCGGAAAGCGGTCTGCCGCAGGGAGAATACTGGGTACAGGAACAGCCGGCACAAGAAAGCCCGGAACCTGAGATGCCGGAGCGGTTTGCCCCAATATCTTCCCTGCTTGCATCAAATGGCGGGGACTCTGTGGCAAAGCAAGAAGAGAGATATGCAGCCGTTCCCATAGAACAATACAGCGGGTTTTATACGGAGGTTCCTTCGGTTGACAGTTCCGTGTTAGCAGAAAGTATGGGCAAAAGTATTGACAGCAATGGGGAGTGGCATTATGTTTCGGGACATTCAGACTTACAGTACCTGATCCGTAACAATGGGCAGGGGAGCTCGCTATGGAAATTCCAATGCTTTGACAGCAGTGAATATCCATACAATGATGTCCTTGAGCTGGTATATCAGATTCATTCCGCAGATGCCATTACAGAAATAGAAGTGGCGCCTGCCAGAATGGATAATACTGATGGAGGAAAGAGAATACAGGAAGAGATTGGAACGCGCATAGTAACTGACAGAGCCGCAATAGAAACAATATATGGAGTGCTGTCCGGCATGACCTGCTATGGGAGCGGCCAGTGGGAGAGGATTGATTACGGAAATGTGGAAGCGGCAAGCGATGGGCAGATACGATCCCATGAGGCGGTGAGGCTTGGACGATATTTGTCAATAACCACAAATTATGGGAATGTAATAGATGATTTGAAGTATACGGCGGTGTCGGATATGTTTTATGGGTTTTCAGGCATTGCCTATAGCACTCTGACAGAAGAACAGGCTGCAAATGTATGTGAAATTATCGGGATCATGGAGTATAAGGGAGAAAATAGGCAAAGTTATGATGTGAAAACGGAGGATGCTGATCAGGAGAACGGCAATTCCGAAGATGGAGCAGGAACGACTCTTTTGGAAAATACAAATACAGATGTAAGTTTGGAATATGTGACGGATCTGCAAACAAAGGTGAGCGGTGCCATGATGAACCATGAAATGCCATTTGTTATATCATCTTCGGTCTATGAGAATCCATATAGGCTCCATGTTGTAGTGACGTCAAATGCAGAAGAGGATTTACAAAGGCTGCGGGATTTGGACACTTTAGGCGGGGTTTTGGAAATAGAGTATGCTCCTGAAAATACCAACGGTCGATATGATCTGGATAAGCAAAAGCATTTTGGCCTGTGAGACGTATCGCCAAAGTACGGAAAAGCCAGAATCCTATGTGCAGCGCCAGTGGGGCTCCTGCTTTAACGGAAGTGTAAGAAAAAAAGTAGCCCCTCCGCCTTCTGTATCTTTTACCCCCACATTCGCAGACAAAAACCCCGCCAATTCCTTTGCGATGCTTAGCCCAAGACCGAAATGCGACTTATCTGTATGTGACTTATCGGCACAATAAAAGCGGTCAAAAATGTGAGGCTTGTCCAGCGCAGAAATTCCTTGTCCGTGATCAATCACAGAAATAGTGATAGCCTTGCGTGACAGAGTGGCTTTTATTTGGATGGAGGCTTTCGCTGCAGAGTGGGAAATGGCATTGTCCATAAAAATGCTTAAAATCTGGAAAAGGCATTCCTGATCTGTGCATAGTATGGGAAAGCGGACATCCATAAAATCTGCAGCTAAAGGCATTCCCTTTTGGCTGCAGATGGGTTCATAGGCTTCATAAAGGGAGATCAGCACAGTGTCCATATTTACCATTGTTTTATTGATATTGCGTGTTCCGGAATCTGAGGAAGCCAGTAGAAGCATATCTTTAATCAACCTTGACATTCGCATGGTTTCTGCATCTATAATATGGGTGGCTTTTTGAATATCTGGTATACCGCCACTTAATCCGTTTATTTTGTCATTGTTGGCAAGTATGACTGCAAGGGGTGCCTTTAGCTCGTGGGAGGCGGCGGCGATAAAATCCTTCTGGCTCTTTATTACTTTTTCGGTTGGTTCTATGGCGTGTTTGAGCAGAAAACGGCTTACAATTGCGATACAGAATAGGGAGATGCCCCACAGCAGTATATAAAAAGGCAGCTGTTGCCCTATCAGTTCCAAAGCCGTCTTTTGCTGTTGGAGCAGGCTCAGATAAAACAGGCTTCCGTTTTTGTCAATGACAATGGCCGGTATTCCCCAATATTTATCGTGTGAACAACCAAAAAAAGATAAAACCCCACCTGCTGTGGTAGCTGCTGTCCCGCCCAATGCTGTGACAGCTTCCGTATTTGCCTTCTCTGTAAATTGCTTTAATAAAAAGGTTATGTCGGTTGGAAATGAGAGAGGGCTCTGATAAATCACATTTCCTTGTGCATCCTTTAGCAGGGCAAAAACGGAATAGCTGTCTTCGTATGGTTTAATAACCGTCTCAGGGCTTTTTTCCGGATTTTCCAGTTCATAAATCATTAACATAGAAAGCCGCGCGAAAAAAGTACTGTCGTTTTGCCGTTTATGGTCAATGAAATTATTGCATAAAATTGCGATAATGACGGTTATGATAGACATAATAGTACTGATAAAAATAAGATGCAGTTTTTTATATAAATGCTCCAGCATTTTAGCCCTCCAATTTATAACCGGATCCGTAAACTGTTTTTATTTCGCAGCCGCTTCCTATCTCACGCAGCCGTTTTCTGAGAAACGAAATATAGTTATCTACGTTTCCGGGCACGATATCCGTATCGGTTCCCCAGATTTTGTATATCAGTTGATCTCTGGAGATGAGGGAGTGGGGGTGGCTGATAAAAACGGACAGCACTTCAGATTCCCGCGCGGTTAAAAGCAGGGAATTTGAACCGCATGACAAGATATGTTCCGCTTGGTTAAAAGACAGATCTGAAAAACAAGCACATGTTTCCTGCCTGATTTCTGCCGGACGCCTGATCAATGCCCTGATTCGCGCAAGCAGTTCAGGTATATGAAAAGGCTTTACCAGATAGTCGTCCGCACCGTTATCCAGCCCTTCTATTCTATCATTCAGTTCTGACATCCCCGTAATAATAATGACAGGAATTGCAATTCCCTTCCGACGCATGGCCTTGATAATGGTCATTCCGTCAATGATGGGGAGCATACGGTCAATGACTGCCAGATCATAGCAGTATTCTATATTCAGCGCATGGAGCATGGCGGTTTCCCCGTCATAGCAGCAGTCAACTATGTATCCGGCTTTCTGCAGTTCATCTTGTATGGAACTGCAAAGTTCTATATCATCTTCAAGCAATAATATTTTCATGATATCAAATCCTCTTTTCTCTATTAGTATAGCAGAGAATTCTATAAAAATCCTATAAAAAGTGATGTATAAATCGATTCCGGTTACAAGATTTTTTTAGGACTTTGCAGTTAAAATAAAAAATACAAAAAAACAGAAAGGAGTTTTTTATTATGACAATCAAAAAAATATGGAAAGGCTTCGCAGCTGCATTGTGCATAACAGCTCTTATAGGATGTGGCGCTGGAGCAAATGAAGAGACAAGGGATCAGGATAGGTATGCAGCAGAGGGCAATAGCAGTCAGGAAAACAAAGACAATGTTCCGTCAGAGGGCAAGGACACAAAGGGGGAGGACGCTTTCCAGAAGAATGAGAACGATATCCCGGCAGATGGCACGGACGAGAAAGTGGATGCAGGCAGTCTGTATACATCAGCGGTTATGAGGGGGAGCGTTGTGGAATTTACGGACGGCGGCTGTACGGTAAGCGTAGCCATAACTGAAGATGATGGAAAAACCGGCGTAGCTGCTGCGCCTGGGCATGAAAGCGATGATACAAATGTAGTGGTGACATATCAGGAGGGCTGTGTAGTCCAGATTGCAACCATCAATACTTCAACGGGGACTGCAGAATTGGAGCAGGCGTCTGTGGCTGATATTAAAAAACAAGCAAGTGTTATTGTCTATGGAAGCTTTGAGGATACAAAGCATGTATCGGCCACCAAAATTATCATATGTCATTGGGCAGCTTGAATAGGAGGTATTGGTCTTGAAATTTTATCAGCTTGCATTCCGGTATTTATGCCGAAAGAGGTCTAAGACATTTATTTTGCTTTTGGTATTGCTGTTTATAAACAGCATGATCTTGAGTTCCTACATGATTCTACATGCCACGGAAGATTCCCGGATTGCCATGCAGGAAAAGATGGGAAGTAAGGTAGTGCTGGAAGGGAAGGGGAGCGGTCATATTATAACCGAAAATGAAATTAGGGCAATTCGTGATCTGGATGGGGTGATATATGTCAACCGTCTGACCAGCAACGCTGTTTATCCTGCTGATTTTCATCCTATTACAAATAGTGATTCTGAGGAAGAACATAACTGCAAAGTAATGTTGCTGTCCTATGATGACCTGGAGCGTGACAGTGCCTTTAGCGATTTGAGATACCGCTTAATGAAGGGAAGCATGATTACGGAAGGCTCTGAAAAAGGGGCTGTGATCAACTATGCGCTGGCGGATGCCAATGGCCTTGAAATAGGGGATGAGATGAAGGTGGGAACAGAAAACGGGAATGTCATCAGCGTAAAGATTATAGGTATTTTCGTTGCGGGAAGCGAGAGAAACCAGATGGATACCCTGCCGGCAGTCCACCGTGTTGAGAACCGGATTTTTGTTGACAATGAATCCTATCTGGGGCTGTTCGATCATGCAGGTTATCCAAAGATAGCGGTCTATACCAAAAATCCGGATCAGATCGATGTTCTGGTACGGGAATTGGAAGAATTCTTAGGCGACAGAGTGGAAATCACAACTGCCGATATGCTGTATCGTCAGCTGGAGGTGCCTCTGAACAGAATCAGCCGTGTGATGAAGCTTATGCTGCTGTTTGCGTTGGCTGCAGGGGTAACGATCACTTCGCTGCTGCTCTGTATGTGGATGCGGTCAAGAAAAAGGGAAATTGCTGTTTTTATCAGTATGGGGAAAAGAAAAACGGATATTTTTATGCAGGTTTTTATGGAAACAGCAGCGGTCTTTTGTCTGTCTGTATTTGGCGCCTGTGCAATAGGCAGTGGAATGGCAGGAATGATAAAAAAACTGCTCATGGAAGAAACTGCGGCAGATCTATTATCGGTTTCTTTGCAAGCAAGGGATATGGCGACAATGCTCTTTGCAGGAGGCTGTATAGCAGCTATTGCTGTCTGCATTTCATTGCTGCCTATTTTAAGGACAAATCCAAAGGACATTTTATCAAAAATGGAGGGATAGTAAATGAATGGTTTTGGTTTGGCATGGCGTTCTGTTATTAGAAAGCCTATAAAAAGCGTCCTGCTGTTTGTGACTGTATTTACCATCAGTCTGTTATTATTGTCCGGAATGAGCAGCGGGAAAGCAACGATTCAAATGCAGGATCACACAAGGCAGGCAGTGGGGGCAGGGCTTCTGCTGGAAGAAAATGAAGCAGACCGGCACCGAAGGATTGAGGAATTATCAAGGCAGCTTGGCCATAAGGAAGGCAGCTACGGGGGATACCATCAGGAAAAAATTACAGTAAACGGAGTAGAAAACTGGAGGACGTGGACGGATAATTCTTTTGAAACACTGTTGATAGAGGATATTGAGGCAATAGCAGCTACAAAAGGGATTGCCGATTACAATATTACAACAGTCACAACTGCTGCAAGGCCAGTTGATTTTATCCGTATTGAGGATGAAGATGTGGACCAGTATAGTGATCTTGGAGGCGTGTCGCTGATTGGAAACAAAGATATGTCCATGGACTCTAATTTTCTTTCTGGCAATGCCTCTATCACGGAGGGCAGAATGATTCAAGAAGGTGAAAAGGATGTCTGTGTCATTTCGTCAGAGCTTGCAGACAAAAATCAATTAGAAATCGGATCCAGAATCAGATTTGGCAAATGCCGTGATAAAGAGGGCTCCATGACTTATGAAGCGGAAGTTGTCGGTATCTATCAGGTGAAGCAGCCGATAGCCCCTTATATGTTTGGAGATACTTACCGATCTGAAAATATTATATTTACGGATTTGGATTTCCCTGAAAAGGTGGATGGAAAAGCAGGGGATCCCCTATATGAGAAGGCATATTTTAAGATTGCAGACGTGAATGACTATGAGAATGTAAAGAAAAGTGTAATGGAGGCAGATATAGCATGGGAACGGTATGATCTGATTGACAATAACGGAAACATGAATACCTTGTCGACAAATTTTAATGAGATGGAAAAGTATAGCAGAGCTTTAGTCTGGGTCATTTCAGGAGCGGGCCTGATTATCTTGTTTCTTATTTTTCAGTTCTGGATGAAAAGCCGGAATAGGGAGATCGGAATTATGCTGTCAATGGGAACTTTAAAAATCCGGATTTTAGCCCAGATTATGACAGAAGCACTTATGATTGCGGCAGTCGCTGTGCTGATTTCCTTTTTGGCGGCTCCGGGAGTGTCAGGCCTAACGGCGGATTATCTGGTAGAACAGCAGATACAGAGTGCGGAAGAACGGGATTTATTGGACGAGGGAAAAGTGGCATTTTCCTACGAAAAATCAGGTCAGGACGTGCTGGGCGTGGAGGCAGAAATTACTTCCGGGATGTTGATGCAGGATGCTGGGGGAATTGCCTTGCTTATTACAATATCTGTATGTGTATCAGGCATTGTAATATTGAAAAGGAATCCCAAGGATATCTTGCAGAATCTATAAACAGTTTATAAGGCAGGTATGAAAGGAAACGCTGATGAAAGCCTGCTACACAGAAATAAGTTAAGGAGGACAGCAGAAATGATATTAGAAGTAAAAAACGTGGAATATGCATACAAATCCCAAAAGGAAAGAAAGGTTTTGGACAATATTTCTGTCCGGTTTGAAGAAAAAAAGCTTTATTCCATCATTGGAGCCAGCGGAGCCGGCAAAACAACTCTTTTGTCCTTGCTGGCAGGGCTTGACAAGCCAACGAAAGGCACCGTTTTGTATGAAGGGGAAGATATCCTTGCGAAGGGCTTGGATTATCATAGGAAGAATCATGTATCCTTGGTTTTTCAGGAATATAATCTGATTGATTATCTTACTACGGAGGAAAATGTAAAATTGGGAGGAACAGATCGGCCGGAGGAACTGCTTTCAAAAGTGAATATTCCGAAGGAGGCATGGAAAAGAAATGTAATGAAGCTGTCCGGCGGGCAACAGCAGCGGGTGGCGATTGCAAGAGCGCTGGCAAGCAAGGCAAAGGTTTTATTGGCGGACGAACCCACCGGGAATCTGGATGAAGAGACCGCGGCGGGGATTATGGAGTTATTAAAGGGCACGGCCCATGAGCTGGGTAAATGCGTGATTGTGGTTACGCACAGTAAATCCTTGGCAAATGAGGCAGACGAGATTGTGCAGATTGCCAAGGGAATGATTGCAGATCCGGGGCATCTCGTGTAAGATCAAGAAAAGAAAATTCTGCACTGCCTGAATGGTGCCGATGCAGCCCCGGAGCCTTTCGTCCTTCTTTAGGGACACAAAGGCTCCCGCCCGGCGGCGGTACAGTTCCTCCGGCAGCCCCTCCGGCACAGAAGGCCTTTTCCGGTGCGTAGATAGGTCTCGATGGTGTGCCGGGCAAGCTTTACGTAGGCGTCTTCTCTTTCCTGCTGTGCGCGGATCCGCTCTTTTTCTCTAGCTTCAAATTGCTCCAGAAAGTTTCGGTTTTCCTCGGCAGAAGCCTCTTCTTCCGTCGTTCTGGTATGATAGGTACAGACACCGTATCCCACGATGAGGAACGTACCAAAGCCAAGAAAAAGGCGCAGATTGATGAGCAAAAGGAGCAGATAAGAGCCGAGGACAAGGAGAAAGGCATTTACTTCCATGTAGGAATGCCGAATTTACCAAGAGCAGGCAAACAGGCTGTAATGTAAAAATAGAGCTTCAGAACGAGAGCCGACAGCAGAACAGACAACAGAGCAGAACGAAACGGAGAGAGGAAGAAATTTAATGTGGATTTTATTGTAAAGACAAGCGTTTTTTTGTATAATAGAGATACGGTAGGAGCAAGATGTATTGTATCTTCTGCAGAATCGCAATAGTGAGGTGATAAAATGGCACAAAGCACGCCAAAACGTAAAATAAAAGACAGCGTGTTCACAAATTTATTTCAGGACAAAAAATATCTGCTCCGACTGTATAAGGCGCTTCACCCAGAGGACAATAATGTAACAGAAGAAGATATAAAGGATGTTACTATCAAGCACATACTGGTAGACGCAGACTATAACGACCTTGGATTTTCGGTTGGCGGCAGGCTTGTCATTTTGGTTGAAAGTCAGTCAATATGGACATTGAATATTATAATACGTGCGCTGATGTATCTTATACAAACATATCACGATTTTTTCAAGCGTACCAAGCAAAATTTATATGGTTCTAAGAAAGTGGATATGCCAAAACCCGAATTGTATGTGATATTTACGGGTGAAAAGCGGAAGAATCCACCTGACACCATATCGCTTTCAAAAGACTTTTTTGATGGCGAAAAGATAGCGGTAGACGCAGAGGTCAAAGTGCTTTATCAAGAGGACGAGGGCAACATAATCGGGCAGTATATTAT
>ERZ808051.1606-NODE-1606-length-14143-cov-10.657970_pt1 | contig 14143 bp, 12 predicted proteins | sample MGYA00380199_ERZ808051 | MGnify/ENA primary metagenome ERZ808051 (study PRJEB31490, sample SAMN06133391) | mouse gut metagenome | isolation source: J11 | host: mice | place: China: Chengdu | collected 2015-05 ...
CTGCTTGCCATCTGGCTTTTCAGGTAATTCTCCTGTGCCGCCGCTCTCCGTGCCTGCGCCTTTTTCACCGCTTCTTTTTCCTGTTCCTCCATCAGTTCTTCCATTCTCTTATGGCGTTTCTCCCACCATGATTCTTCAGTATCTGCGGAAAACGGAGAGCCATCCTTTACGGGTATCCCTTCCCCATGACACTGTTCGGGCGTTGCCCCGATGACCTGGTAGCCGATCATCTTGGAGCCCATGATTCCGGTACAGGAATACATCTTCCTGACCATTCCTAACACTGTTTTTTCCCATTCCGGATCAGTTTTCATCCTTTCAAAACATTCCTCCGTAATTGTCAGCGCACCGCCTACGCAGGTGGAGCGGTACCATCCGCTGACAGGCATACCCGACATTTCGTTCATAAACCACTGCTTGTATTCATCCATTGTCATTTCCTCTTTGGATTTATTGGAAATGCCGCTGTCATATGTAAAGCCAAAATAACTCGGCGGCTGCGGGACTACCATGTCCCCCGCCCATGCTGATGAGCCGGATTTTTCCGCCGCATCCTTTCCTTCTGCGGCTTTCTGCACCTCCTCCGCAAAATTCCCTGTGCCTGCCGCCCTTCTGCTGCTGTTTGTGTAGGCATACGGATTAACCCCCATGCCGCTTACATTACCGATGCTCATACCTGTCTCCTTTCCTGTAACATTACCGTTACACTGAACTCATTTTTCTTTATCTTGATATCTACGTCCCCCATATATTTCTTCGCCTCCATCTTTACATTGGAAAGCCCGATCCCGTGCATGGAACCCTTCTTTCCGAAATGCTCCTTTTCCTTTGTGGAGATTGGGAGGTTCGTATCCGCATCCATGATGATCTCCCCTTCAAACGGGTTTCTGACCTCGATCAGGAAGAACTTTCTCTTCTGCCTGCTGGAAATAAAAACATACCTGTCGCCCTGCCGCATCTTCCCGCAGGCTTCAAGGGCGTTCTGCAGCAGGTTATTTACAATGATGCCGATGTCAAAGGCATCATACCTCTCCGATTCCGGGTAGGTAAATTCTGACCGGAACCGTATGCCCTGCTTTTCCGCAGCTTTCCACCTGTCGTTTACAATCACATCTGTAACGGCATTCCCTGTCTTTATGGAAAACTCAAAGGCATCCATGCTCTCATCCATTCTGGAGATGTAATTCCCCATGTCCCCATAGTTCCCACTCTCAATCAGCCCCTTGATATTGGTCAGATGGTTTTTCATCTCATGCTTCATCCGGCGTATGCCGTCATAGAACTGATCCACTTCCGCCATCCGCTCCTGTATGGCATGAACCTGCTGCTGTTCCACAAAATATCTTTCCTTTTCCTCCTGAAGCCCCACCATTTTCTGGTAAGATGCTATCGTAGCCAGAATCCCCACATAGAATAATGCTGCCACTACGGGCACAATGCCGATAAGCGCCGAATACTGTTCATAAAGCTGTATGACATGGTTTTCTGAAACCATAAGCAGAATGTGGAATATAATGTTCACAAACAGAATGCCCGTCAACGGTGTCAACAGCAGATAGCATAATTCCCTTGTATGCAGCTCCATCCTGCATTTCTTTAGCTGGCACCCTGCAATATACAGCAATACAGAAAACAGGATAAGCTGCAGCAGTTCCACCAGACAGAAATTCAAAGCGGCATTCCATAATATTTTTTCTATTCCTTCCTCCCCCTGCACAAGGTGCCTGCCCGTATAGAAATTCACACTTGCCACCACCAGCGAGCTTAGATTCCTTATGGTGAAAAACAACACCCCAAAAAGGAAGGCCGGTTTCCTGCCAACCCCTAAATACCGGGAAGCCGCTGTCAGCAGGGCTGTAACAATCACCATGCACGCCCATTTGTCCAAATCCACCCCTATGCTTATAAAATAAACTGCCGCATAAGAGAGAAATACGATAAGCACCTTTATAAATTCCTGTGCATTTCCGCCCTTCTTCCCGGCCATATGCGGATAGAAAAAAGCTGTCAGGAAGCAGGCATATATAACAGTCTCAATCCCCATCACTGTATTTTGGAACAGCGTAAAACTTGCTTCGCTCAATGGCAGCCCCCTCACTTCATAAACCGCAGGTACGCTTTTACAAAATCTTCATACTTATATTTTGAAATCAGGAGCTTATCCCCATTTGTCAGCGTTACCTCTGTTTTGTTGTATTCATCCACATAGGACAGGTTGACCAGGTAGCCTTTGTGGACACGGCAGAACTGCCCCTGCAGTTCTTCTTCCAGATCACTCATTTTTGCATAATATTCAAAAATCCCGTCCTTCATATGGACGGCTATTTTATGGTTCTGGCTTTCCATGTAATAGATGTCGCTTAACGGTATTGTTTTTCCCGTATTCCCATACTGGACCATCAGCACCCTTTTTCCCTGCCCGGCCTGCTGCGCCGCCCTCCTAAAAATCTCGGCAAACCGCCCTTCGTCAATGGGTTTCAGCAGGTACTGGAAAGCCCCCACGTCAAAAGCATCATACACATATTTTTCATAGCCCGTGACAAATATGATAATGGGCTGTTTGATATCTTCCATGCCCCTGATCCGCTTTGCCATTTCCATACCATCCATTGATGAATCCTGGCCTTTCAGCTCAACGTCAAGAAACATCAGGTCATAATCAGCCCCCGCTAAAAGATAATCCTCTGCCGTGGCATATTCCGTGACCTCACACTCCACTCCCTGTTTCCGAACCAGCGAACAGATGTAGCTCCTTATATTTTTTTCATCATCACAGACTGCTATTTTGATCGCCTCCACCTCCTTCTTTCAGCATTTGTCCCTAAAAATGCTTTACTTCATGTATCGGAAAAATAAGAATATTTTTAACTCCGATAGCGTGAATAGACGATTTGACAGCGTAACTGGATTGACGTTTTTTATCCTTAATATCCCCTCTGCCGCTCTCAATATCCCTCACAAAAGGGGCGGCTACCCCGCAAGGCAGCACAAACGCAAACCGCCGTGTAAGCATATTAACTCTGATTTTCCCGCTTTCCAACTTATTATTTTCTGAACCACTATAAAAATATCTACGAAATTTGAAATGCAAAGAAATGAATTGTGAAATCCTAAGACATGAAAAAAGACTGCCGAAACAGCCCTTTTCGCTTTTCCATTCAGTTTTTACCATTTTGCCAATATACAAACAAGAAAACTCCTTACACTATCACGAAAACTCCCCTCCTGTTTCCGTGATAATACAAGCAGTTTCCGTGTTTGTATAAGGGTTTTGCCTGCGAGTATCGACCAGTCCTTTCCCCATTTATGCCATCTCCCTGAACGTGCCAGCCATCCCACCTACAAGGCTCCACTGGCGCTACATATTGCCCCTGTCATAATTGATAGACTGCTGTAAGCTGCTCTCGAATCGAATCCCTCAGATTATGCGTAATAATAATTACACCCAACTGAGGTGTATTCAGCAGGTTGTTCTCGATGTCTAAAGCATTTGCCTCATCCAGGGCAGATGTGCCTTCATCCAAAATAATGTATTGAACATTGCGAATCAGACCACGGGCCAGCGCAATACGTTGGCGCTGGCCGCCAGAGAGATTTTTACCATTTTCCTTAATCACAGTATCCAAACTATCAGGCAGGGAATTTACAAAATCCTCCAAGCGGCACCTTTTTATGACTGCCATGATTTCCCGGTCTGAAAAAGGCTGCCCTAATGTTATATTGAACCGAATTGTATCCTGAAACAGATATGCATGCTGATCCACATAGGCTATATGACGATGCAGGTTTTCCAGAAAAATATGTTTCTGCTCCACCTTGCCATATCGGATGTCTCCAGTATAGCCGGGAAGCAAACCCAGAATGATTTTTGTCAATGTCGTCTTGCCACTGCCGCTTTCGCCCATAACCGCATATTTGCAGCCCGCATGGAATGAGTAATTGATGCCCTGCAGGATTACTTTATTACCATACTGGAAAGAAACATTATGCAGTGTAATTTCGGGAATTTCATCAATGTTAGATTTCGTTGTATCAGGGCAAGCAGTATCCATTCTGAACTTTTCCCATAGCGGTTTAGATGCTTTCACTGCCATAAAAGACCGTACAAATGTCCCTGCGCCATTGAAGAAACTGCCTGCCAGATTTCCAACAGAAAGAACTGCTCCGGCAGGCGTGGCTCCGGCAGCCGCAACTAATAAGGTTACAAGCAGAAGGATACACTATCCAATCATGCTAACGGTGGAAATCAGGCTCTGAGCCGTCGTGTTGGTGCAATTGAAGCGATAGTCAGCCAGTTCCGCTTTTTCAGATGCAGCAGAAATTCTTTCACAAATGCAATTACGCAAATTAGTCAGGAAAAAAATGGGACTTCCCATTACCACATCTTTATAGCTTTCAACGCCAATCTCCATTGCAGCAGAGCGATTCTTATTTGCTTCCTGGAGACGTTTATTTGTCAGTTGTGGCAAAACAGAGATCACAACCAAAAGGGCAATTGCTGCGAGACCAATGAAGGGACTAAGCAGACACAACGCCCCAAGTGAAAAAACAGCGGTGGCAAGATTTTCAATTCCGGCGAACAAAGGTGAAAAGGACTGACTATAAATCTGGTCTACATCGTTAGTCAGCCAGGATACATAATGTCCACTGTCCCTGCCGACAAATTGGATATAGTCAAGAGACGCCATTTTGCTGCTGACTATGGAACGGAGTTTATTTTTGAGTTTCTGCTGGATTTTGGCTTTTGCCAATGACGTAGTATAGCCGATGCCCATAGCTGCCAGCCAGATTCCCAACTCAATCAGGAAGGCATAGAACAGGGCTTTTGTTTTATCTCCTGCGTATTCATATGCAGTATAAAAAAAGGAAAGAGAATATCCGGCATATACCATAGCAAGGGATATTAAAATGCCCAGCAGCGACACGCCCAGGATATGTCCAAGATTATTTTTAAGAAATGTTTTGTATTCCATTTGATTAAGTATCCTTTCTTATCTCAACCTAAATAACTGGAAATTGCGGCACAAATCATACATCAGTCATTGACCTTCTCTCTGCAGCTTCCATAGCAGTCTTTCCGAAATTATCGCAGCGGGATTAATTCGTAATTCCCATATTGGCAAACAATTTTGATTCACAGATTTTCCGCTACTTCCTATTACTACTTCGGCAGAAAGCCGTTCCCGCTAAAGTAAAAGCATCCACTGAATTATACCATAAAAATTTTCTGTTTTTCACCCGATGGCACAAAACGACTATTTTCCGGGAATGAAAAGCAAAAAAGGGCCATTGAACAGCCCTTGCCCTCCCGCTAATATTTTTCAATTTTTCTGTATACTATCACGCAAAACTCCATACTATCACGGAAACTCATATACAAACACGAAAACTCCGAGCGGTTTCCGTGTTTGTATCATATACCCCGTTTTCCGACAGCATTTTCCGTCACGCTAATACCCTTTTCCGCAAAAATCAACATTATCCTACACCTTTTTACCTTTCCGTTTTATACTATCACGGAAACCCCTGACTTTTGCGTGAAAATATACTTTTGCCTGATAGTACGATTTTTTCTCCTATCGCCATACTATCAGCGGCATCTAAAAACACGAAAAAATGGGGTCCACCACCCACCGTGATGAACCCCACCAAGCCTAAAAAACCTTGATTTTAAGCCATTCTTCAATACTTTCGCCTGCGAGTACCCAAATTCCTATGGCATCAATTCAAGATTGCCGCCTGTGCCGCTGTTAGATTCTGATGACTTTTACCCCTGGGGTAAATGATTTACCCCTTTTTACCCCATTTACCCCACCCAATTCGACATTCGACAAACGGGATTCGACAAAAAACCTCTGCTTTTATTCGGAATTTGGTATAGAATGATTTTGGACGGGGCGGTCACTTCTTTTGTATGGTTTATGTACGCAATCAAGATCGAAACGATGATTCCAAGAATCATCAGAACAACCGTCAGCAGTTCATGGTCACTCATCAGGCATCCCCCCTTTCCCGGTTTTACCCGTAGTCAGAAGGGCTGTCCCCTCTGCGTTTGCATCGGATAACTGACCGCCTGCCCGTTATGGCAGTACCTCATGTGAATATAATTTCCTTTCTCATAATCTTCTCTCAAAAATCCACCGATATTGTAATCGCAATATCCGGATCCGAATTTCTCATGGCGAATTGTTCCTTCAAGCGTAAATCCACACTTCTCAACCACCCTGTTTGAGGCAATATTGTTAACATCTATATCCGTCCAGAGTCTGTCAATCTTAGTTTCTGTGTACAGGAACAGGTTCCCTCATAATCAGCCGCTTCGTTATCTAAGACTGGCACATACTTACCCATATCTAAAACGACCCTTACAAACGACTTAATAATCCGATAAGAACTGTCCCCCCTGAAATCTAATTGGGGAATGAAAAGAGTTCCGACAAAAAATGGATGAGCTTTCAACTCGAATCCTCTCAAATATCCATTTTTCGTTTCAACTATGGCTGCAATCATATCACTGTTTTGAAATGCACTACGGTACGCTTCATGAAACCCATAATTACAACGGTATTCTCCAATGAATTTGTTCCCGCCTACTGTTCGGGCCAGAATGGAATTGGAATCGGATATCTCCAGTTGTTCTTTTTGATTCATCAATGTGTGCGGCAATTTTACAATCACAGCGTCCTCACATTCTGTATCATTTTCTTCACTATCTGCACGGTATAAACCTAACACATTACGCGCGAATTCAATAACCATATGCTGAAAACCGGCACACGTACCAAGCGCAGGCACCCCGTTTTCCCTTGCATATTGAATTGCCGACAAAACATTCTTTGCATCCTTATAAGGACTTCCCGGCGAAAACCAAAACCCATCGAATAATTTTAAATGTTCCCGGAATACATCCAATGCATCGCTCATAATCCACTGAGCCTTTAGTTCACCCTGTATTTCTTCTGCCGCTTCTTTTATAGATTCCATTATGAGACAATGGCTTTCTTCATTTTGATTATAGTCACCTATAATAGCTATTTTTTTCACTTCTCTCCTCCAAAAATCCATAAATCCCGCTCTACACCGGCAAGAAATTCCTTTTGCTTTAAGGATAGCGTTGAACAGTATCCCTAGACAGACATCTCACGATAATTCAAATATCACAATAACATCTCTCGCCGATAGTGTCAAGTTTTTTTCGCAAATTTAATTTCTGCCATTTGGTATCCGGTAGTCAGCCGGCTATGATATCAGACAGCAGTTCCTCCTCTGGTTTGGAGAGGTGATCCATGTTCATGTAACGGCGGGTGTCCCATTGGGTCCCGGCTACATAGCGCAGTCTGGCACATACCAGCATCAAAGCACTCTGACCGTCCGGAAACGCACCGATCGCCTTTGTCCGGCGTTTGATCTCGCGGTTTAACCGTTCTATGGTATTGTTGGTCCTGATCCTCGTCCAGTGCTGGGTAGGAAAGTCCATATAGGTCAGCGTCTCCTCGATCCCTTCCTGCACCTTTTTGGCCGCACTGCTCAGTTTCATCTCCTTGAGCTTGTCTGATACGCTGCGGGCTTTCTCACGGGCGGCTTCCTTACTCTCCTGGGCATGGATGGCTTTCAGCATCATTGCTACTGTCTTCATTTTATTGCGGGGCGTAACAGAGAAGATGTTCCGGTAAAAATGAACGGTGCATCTCTGGTAACGGGCATCCGGGAACACCTCAGGAATGGTCTCCAACATACCCAGGTTCTTGTCTCCGATGATCAGTCTGACTCCCGAAAGCCCCCGCTCCTTAAGCCATACAAAGAATGAACGCCAGCTTTCTTTATCTTCTTTCATTCCTTCTGCTGCGCCGATGATCTCACGGAACCCGTCACTATTTACGCCAATAGCCACAAGGATGGAGACATTCCGGATCTCACCACCCCAACTGCGTTTGAGATAGACACCGTCTACATAGACATAGGGATAGTCACCGGACAGTGGCCGGCTGCGCCATTGTTCGATATGTTCATAAGCTTTCTTGTTGAGATTGCTTATCGTCCCGGGAGATACTTTGGTCCCCCAGAGTGCTTCCGTGATATCTTCCACCCGGCGTACGGAGACGCCGGCAAGATACATCTCGATCAGGGCTTCTTCCACGGTGGATTCCCTGCGGCGGTAACGTTCGATGATGGCAGTTTCAAAGGGGACGCCTTTTAACTTGGGAACATTAAGTTCCACTTCCCCGGCAGTCGTCTGAAAATTCCTCTTATAATGCCCGGAACGGTAACCCTGACGGCCACTGGAACGTTCGTACTTCTGTGCATTGACCAGTTCATCTGCTTCTTTGTCGAGCAGGGCATTGAGGGTTTCTTCCACACTGGAGCGGACGATTTGTTGTGGTGACTTAATTCTACCAAACGGCTATAGACCATGTCTATTTTTGTGAAATTAATTTGCGAAACTTATTATACGTCATCGAACGGCTACCTTGCTGATATTAACCAACAGGCGGAAGAAATGTTTACTCGGTTGGTAAAGCAAATGGCAGAGCGCGAAAGCGTGACCGAACAATTAAAGACAGACAATCAACTTGAATGGGTTCAAAAAATGAACAATATTCGTAATAGAGCAATGGAAATTGCATATACAGATTTGATTTACATCTAATGACAATGAAGGCGGGGAGAATGATATTCCCTGCCTTTATTAGTCAGTTTTTGTTTGCCCAAAAAGTAAGATACATTTGTGCTACCGATTCAAGTAACACAAATAATATATGTAAGATAATAAAGATACAAATAGCCGTAATGTATTTTAATATTACAATCGGCAAAAGACGCTGCATTAGGGAAATCGCAATAAGTTCTACTAAATATATAATTTCAACAATAACATTGTAAGCTATATTAGAAAGTAAAATCTGAAATAAGGATAATTGCTTTCCATTAACTGGTTTGTATTGTTTCTTGTTTGATTCAGTTTCTTTTAAACATTGTATATTCTTATTGTCCGCAGATACTAAAATTGTAATGATTGCTACAGAAAATGAAATTAAAATTGCTACAATGTTTATTTGTGTATCTATAAATCCAGAAAAAGTCGATAGAACTTTTTCTGAATTACCAATATTGAAAAATATCGCTAATAATAATGCCACCAAAGCAATCAGCATTGGAATAAGGAATTTAATAAAAACCTTTTTCCTTGAGATAAAATAATCCTTGATTGGAACAAAAATTATATTTTTCATGTCCTATTCCTCGTTTCTTCTATGAATTCTTGTGCTTTCCCAAAGAAATCCGAGCTGTTTACTTCGTTGGTTACTGCTTCAGCTAGGACTGATAAATAATGTTTCATTTTCATTAACTCAGTATCAACTTCAAATTGACCGGATGCATTCGTTCCTTTGATGGTAATTTTCTTGATTTTTCCGGTTGCCTTATCTTGAGAGTTATCAAAATAGGCTTGTATCAGATTATCAGGAAATCTTTTTGCACCTTTGGGACGTTTAAGACATATTTCAACTTCATCAGCAATGTCATTTCTTTCGGCAAACATCATAAAATCATCCTTGATATCTTCCTTGCTTACTACCAGTTTTAATACAGACATGGTTTTAGCTTTCTTAATTGAGGAAAGAAAATCCTCTCCTGGCATAATTTCATATGATATGGAGTAATGGTATTTATCGTCGATATCTTCATTATAGCTAATAAATTGAGTGTTTAAATAGTCAACGATGCAATGTAATGTTATACCATAATGATTACTTTCATGAACTGTAAGAAAGCGATATTCACCAGCATTATAACGAATACACAAATGCGTTTTTTCTTCATCACCATCTTGCTGACGTTTGCGGGTACCAAGTTCTATCATCGTTTCAGTATCAATCTCATTACGGACATGATTATATTTTGCAGATTTAAAAATAATATTATAATTTCCATTTTTCAAATCCTCATAGGAATCAAGCCATACAACCTTTTCAGAACTTACAATATCTTTTTTCCTATCGTTTAGCCCTTTTTGGGAAATATATTGTAGTAATTTTGAAAACGAATCCACTATTTGTTGTATGTTATAAGTGGAAGTATCATTATTATCCTTTTGCTTTGCAATTGTAAGATAATAAAAGTAAATCGGAACATTTTTCTTCGGTTCTTGGCTACCCATTGTTTATCTTTCCTCCCTTACAATACATCGGACAACAGTTTCCAACTATTGCTCTTAATATCGTCAGAATAAGTTTCTGTACAAATGCAAAGTTCGCTACTTTGCTTGTCCTGTCGAACGATACCGCCGAGCAAATTGTACTTTTTTGTATAGGATTTTAATACTTTGAACTTCTTTGCAGTGTATTTGTCAATATCTTCACTATCGCCCGACTTGGTAAAGCCGCCCTTTGTTTCAATTATCCACACCTTGCCATCAGTTGTTCCAACAATATAGTCGGGATAAAATGATTTTTGTTTTTTAAAGTTATCCGTATAAACGATAGAAAAATATTCAATACCCTTATCTCCGTTCTTGTAAAACCACTGGATATTTTTGCTATTCTCACAATAACGTTCAAAAAGCTTTTCTGACATGGAACGCTTTTCAGCAGAAGAAAGATATCCTTTATATACATTCTTCGAAAATTCTGCTTGTGATTTTGCAGTTCCATCATATGTAAAAATCATCTCCAGCGGAAATCCAAGGGGTTTCTCTGTTACTTTTGGAATTGCCAAAGCTAGTTGCAGAGATTCGTCTGCCATAGCATCACGAACATCTTCGACCAGTAAATGTTTATTATTGATTATAAAGGCATATAATTCTCTTGTTTCAATTTTAAGAATTTTGGAATCACAGCGCAATCCATTAAGAAACAACTTGCGCATAATGGTATTCGTGCTATTGTAATCCAAATTTACTTTATAGCCTATCTCTGCAACACAATGATGATATTCTTTACCATGTTTATGTGTACTTAGTGCTTCATGTATTGAGATATCATTTAGTCCGGCTATATTTTCTTTTGACAAAGTGCGTACAGAACCCGATTTCGTATAGTCAATGATATCCTCAGAAAATGAATAATCATGTGCCTCCAATAACACTTTGTTTTTAGCTATATCGCCTGTAATATGATATTTCTTTTCAAAATATTTATATATTACTTTAAGAGATAGTTTTGCATCACGGGGATACGGAACATCGGTTTTATATTCGCTGATAAGCGTAAAGGAACGATGCTCTGGCTTTAAAAATATCTTGTATGCATCAAGCGCACCTTTGCCTAAGCTCAGCTTCACACTTTCTGTAAATTTCTCGTCCAAAGTATACAGATAACAGCTATCAAGCAAATTGTTCTCATAATGTTTTGCTTCAGGCATACGGCGTATTCGCCCGATAGTCTGAATTTCAAACACCTCGCTCATATTGTCACGAAGCTTTACAAGAATTTGTGCATGAGGACAATCCCAGCCGGTAGCCACAGCCTGTTTGATGATAACTGCAATAGGTTCTGCGTTTGGTTCTTCGATATCTTCAAGGTTTTGTTTCTTGTCTGAAAGCCATACGGCAAGTAAATTATTCTCATAAGTAATCCCCTTGCTTTCAAAATATTCTTCAACCCTGTCAAGTAAAACGTCAGATTTATTTGGAATCTGCACGATAATAAGAGGATTGATTTCTGCTTTCTGATTCAGATATTCGGAATGCAACTCTCGTTGCTTGTCTATCGCTTTATCAAGCAAATATGTAATCTGGTCATCCACGCTTATGTGTTGCTCAAAATTTTCATTAATAATAAGCAGCTTTTTAATTAAGCCCTCTGCAATAACATCCTCTTCGGGAATATCAAGCAAGATAGCATCTTTATAATTTTTCGGAGTAGCAGAACAACGGATTATTTTATCTGAATGAAAAAGTTCGATAATGTCATCTGCCTTTATCGTATCATTTTGATGGGATTCATCAACAATGATTTTAAAGTTTAAACCATCATCAAGTGCATTTCGTATATGTTCGATAAAATTTGTGCGTTCACTGTCTTTAAGAGCATTATTGCCTTTCTTTGTTAGCTTTTCCCAGTTAATAAAGCAAGCATCATTTTCTTCAAAACCGACGGTCATAATGTCGGACAACAATTTTGTCTGGCTTCCGTGGATATACCGATCCATTTTTTCTTTACTTTGTTCCTCAAGGCTGCCTTTTCCAGGAGTAAGCCAAATAAATACCGTCTTATGATTGCTTTTGAAATACTCATCCATAAAATGAGTGAGTATAATGGTTTTTCCGCTTCCTGTGCAACTTTTAAGGATTATATCTCTATTCGCCTGTTCCATTGCGGCAGTTAAATCAGCGATAGCTTTTATCTGAAAATTCGCAAGGGTAATATCCATTTTTTAGCTCTCCAATTCTTTGTAATAGTAGTCAGGAATGATATTAAGCGTAATCTTCCTATCTCTTAAAATTTGTGCTTGCTGTGCATCCATCAAAATATCGTGCCCTAAATACAATTTCTTACATTTGGTGTTGCTCTTAAATTGTGAAATAAAATCATCAAGTTCTTCTTCGGTCAGCACGATAGCAATTTCAGCATTTCCCGTGAAATTCACACCGTTTTCCAGTTCCACCAATTCACGAATATGCTTTAAAAGCTCATCTGCGTATTCATAGTACAAGCGGTCTGAAATCGGTACATAGTCAACTTTATAATATTTAAGACTTGCGACGTACCCCTCTTTGTCAATCACACGCTTAATACGTCCATAAGTGACATCTCGGCAAATATTATTCTCGTTATTCGTGCAGAGGATAAAACGGCGGTTGCTGTTTTCATGTTCTTTGTTGTATTTTAAAACAGCATGTCCCGTTGTACCACTACCCGCAAAGAAATCAAGAATTATGCTGTCGCCAGAAGAAGCAATATCTAAAACTCGTTCAATTAATCGAATAGGTTTGGGATTAGTAAATGCGCCTGCTTTACCATATACATTTTTCAAATCTCTGGTGCCTTCTTGTGTATCACCTACTTCCGTACGATACCAAAGTGTTTTACATACTGTTCCTTGTTGAACTTCAGACAAAAAAGTTTTAATTCGTGGTACATTGTTTCCTTTTTTTCCGAACCAAATACGATTATCGTTTTTAAGTTTTATATAGTTTTCTTCAGAAGTAACCCAACTTCTACTAGCAGCAGGCATAACTATGCGACCTGATGGCGTTTCAATAGGATACATATATGCTTCAGAAGCAGTTTTGACTGTAAAATCACTAGATGTCCACGCTCCTCTTGGATCATTATCAGGGTTTGAATATCTGCTATCCATTTCTTCTGTTCTAGTCAGTAATCTGGGGTGCCATTCTTCTTTGTTTTTTGCATATACAAGAATATGGTCATGGCTATCAGAAAGCCATTTTGCATCATTTTGAGGTGAAAATTTCTTTTCCCATACTACGTTAGCAACAAAGTTTTGGTAGCCAAAAATCTCATCGCACAATATACGTAATGTTGCTACTTCGTTGTCATCCAAAGAGATAAAGACAACTCCATTTTTACAGAGCAAATTATGAGCGATAGTCATTCGTTGTTTCATAAAGGATAGCCATTTGGAGTGTCTGAAAGTATCATTTTTATCTACTAAGGCATCAGAATAAGTAAATCCTTCTTTTAATGTGTTATACGGCGGATCTATGTAGATAAGATCAATTTGGTCTTTATGTGTCTTTTCCAGCAGATGCAACGAAGCAAGATTATCTCCCTCAATGAGAAAATTCATCTGTCCGCCATTATCAATAAAAAGGTCTTTATCTTCGGTAAGAACAGGGGTATGTGTGTCCAGTACCTCATCAATTTCTTCTCGATGCTCTTCAAAAACAAGTCCGTATTTCTTTCCATTTACGTCTTTTTCAAGGTCGAAAAGATAGGAAAGCAAATTGCCCGTATTTTCATCCTGCGGCGCAGCAGCAATAAAGTTACGAATCTCTTTAATTTTGGCGAGTAAATCCTCACGCTTCTTCTTTGATATGTTCGTACTCATTTCTGCTCCTCCGTATTTTCGTGCTCTTTGGGTACAATATTAGCCATTGTATTTAACAGAGTATTATATGCTTGCTGAGATTTAGCTTGTTCTTGCCATTGCCTTATCATTCCATCTGGAACATATGGGTTTT
>ERZ808051.1607-NODE-1607-length-14142-cov-5.455741_pt1 | contig 14142 bp, 11 predicted proteins | sample MGYA00380199_ERZ808051 | MGnify/ENA primary metagenome ERZ808051 (study PRJEB31490, sample SAMN06133391) | mouse gut metagenome | isolation source: J11 | host: mice | place: China: Chengdu | collected 2015-05 ...
AGGCCGGCCTCGCTTCCCCGCCCTTTCTGGCGGCAACAGCTCTTTTATGCGCTCCCATTGTTCTTTTGTCAATTCATACCGTTTCATATTCCTATTTTCGCTCTTGCCAACGATTTGTGCAATATTTATTTTTTAAACAAGGACTACCCGCATGAACCAATGCGGCTGTGTCGATCCTGATATTTTTATATCCCAGAGCAACAAACTGGCCCGTCAGCTTCGGGAGGCCAAGCAGAAGAAGGAAAGGATTATGGCCAAGGCGGGTGACGATACCATCTCCAGGACGCGGGAGCTGCTGGAAGCATTGGAAACCATGCCAGAATTCCTTCCAGCCTTCGATAGCGAGATATTCAATGACTTAGTGAACGGATCACCATCAAGGATAGCACACCCCTGTGCTTCAGGTTGAAAAACGGTCTGGAGCTGACAGCGCATACCAAACAGGGGGGTGAACAACGAATGAAAATACGTAGCCTGTCCTTTGGGTACTGCATCAGAGGTGGAAAGATATGTGTAGATGAGCGGGACTCCTCCACTGTGCGCATGATCTTTGAGGAGTATATCCAAAATGCGTCCTATCAAAAGCTGGCTGATACGCTGGAGCGCCAGGGAGTCCCTTACACCCCGGAAAAGCACTGGAACAAAAATATCATAGCCCGCATTTTAAAAGACAGGCACTACATTGGCGATGAGCAATACCCTCCAATCATATCTCAGGATATATTCCTGTGTGCGGAGGCGGCAAACACCTGGTCCTGCGACTCGCCCGAACGAGCCCGCCTCATGAAAAAGATGTGCGCCTTGGTCCGCTGCCCAATGTGCGATGGGAGCATGTCCCGGAATTTCAGAGCCAACTGGCGGTGCCCTGACTGCATGGATGTCTCGGTAAAGTTGACGGATGAAGCTCTTAAATGCGGCGCTGCGGAACTGCTTGAACAACTGAAAAAAGCGGCTTCCGATATGAAGATTCCGGAAGTTTCTTCTGATATGGGCATAGCCCAAAGTCTGGAGAATGAACTGGCGCAGACCTTGGAGCAGACCGAGTTCGATGAGGCAGCGGCAAAGGACGAAGCAATGGCTCTGGCTTCCGCCCGGTTTGACGCCCTTAGCTCAGAGGACTATGAGACCATGCGTTTGAAGTACATATTATCCAACAAAGAACAGGACGGTGAGTTTGACGCCGACCTGTTCTTTGATATTACCTCCGCTATCCTGATCCATCCCAGCGGAGCGATCAGCCTAAAGCTGAGAAATAAAAAAATTATTGAAAAGGAGTGCTCAGAATGACAGAAACCGCCCCAAGAGTGATTGTCATTCCCGCGAAGCCAGAGTTATCCCAAGCCCAGGCAGTTCGGCGTCAACTCCGTGTGGCCGCTTACTGTCGGGTCTCCACCGACAGCGAGGAGCAACTGACCAGCTATGAGGCCCAGAAGAACTATTACACCGACAAGATCATGTCCAACCCGGACTGGACGATGGCCGGTATCTACGCCGATGGTAGTGATATATTAGGACCAAGTCAGAAAGTGCTTATAAAGAGAGCCTTTTTCTGATTTGGTCCATTTTCTTGCGCAAAAAATTAAAATAAAAAAGGAGGGGATGTGTAAAATGGGAAAAACTTTCAGCATCAGCAATTTTAAAGGTGGTACAGGTAAAACATCAACAGCATTAAATTTAGGTGCGGCTCTTGCCGTTTCTGGGAAATCAGTCGCATTGATTGACTGTGACAGTCAGGGGAATCTTACAGCGGTGATGGGCTACACCCCCGCTGAACAGCCCCGCACGTTGGCCAATCTCCTGCTGGCTACCATCGACTACCCGGAAGATCTGGACTTCCATTTGCAGAAAACTATCATCCACACAAATACCGGCATTGACCTGATTCCGGCTAACCGCCGGCTGGCGGATGCCGCTGCCCGGCTCCAGGTTATGCAGCTCTCTCAGTACAACGCTGTGGGGGATTCCGGGCGGGCCAGCGAAAAGGTCATGACTGAGCTGTTGGATCATCTGCGTTCCTCCTACGACTACATCCTCATCGACTGTGGGCTGAAGCATGAGTTTCTGACCGTCAACGTACTGGCTGCATCGGACCACTGCATTGTTCCGGTCCAGGCCCATTTTGGTATGCTACCCGTAAAGGAGACAATAAAAGGTGAAATTGTCGAAAAGGGGCGTGGTAGATATCATGGGAAAGAAACGAATAAAGGGCGTAACAAAATTATCGTTAGTGCAGCGGCATCTGGCAGGGGAAATTAGTGAAGAAGAAGCCGCACGTATTGCGGGTGTACCGGTATCCGAAATCATGAAGTGGCTGGAAACATATGAAAGTGAGGGAGATAGTGCGTTTCTATACACAAAAGAGAAACGTCAGTATACCCCAGAACTGAAGCTGCAGGCTGTCCGAGCCTATTGCAGCGGCAAGGAAAGTATGGAAGCCGTCAGTAAAGAATTTGGTATACAGGAGGCCACAGTACTGCGGAATTGGGTAATGCGGTATAAGGCGGTAGGTGAAGCTGCATTTATTTGTAGAGAGAAAACTGTGACATATTCGCCGGAGTTAAAATTGGAAGCAGTTCGGGCATATTGCGAAGGGAAAAACAGCATGGACGATATCTGCCAAAAATTTGGAATCGGTGCTAAAAACACTCTTCAAATCTGGATTGCACAGTATACAGCGGAGGGAAATCTGGCCTTTATTCCTAATGGGAAAAAATATTATGAGCCGGAAGTAAAACTGGAGGCGGTAAAGGCTTATCTCAAAGGCGAGGGGAGTTTAAAAGAGATCAGCCAACGATTTAGCCTGCGGGACAGTTCGATTCTTCGGCGCTGGCTGGCGCAGTATGAGAACGAAGGGGAAAACGCTTTTCTTGCAGATCGCAAAAGAGCAGACTATGCCCCGGAGTTAAAATTACAGGCAGTGACGGCATATCGGAATGGAGAAGGGAGCCAACAGAAAATATGCAAGAGGTTTGGTATACGGGGCGTGGCTCAGCTTCGCGTATGGCTGGCTCAATATGAGGCGGAAGGAGAAGCGGCCTTTGAACCTGGAAAGAGGAGGAAGTATCCTCCAGAACTAAAATTACAAGCGGTTCAGGCATACCGGAACGGAGAAGGAAACCTGGAAGATATCCGTCAAAGATTTGGTATACGGGGGATCTGCCTGCTTCGAGAGTGGCTGACAGAGTTTGAAGCAGATGGGGAATCCGCTTTTTGTACAGATAGAAAGGTGAAGAATTATTCACCTGAACTGAAGCTGCAAGCGGTTCAGTCCTATTTGGATGGCGAGGGAAGCCAAACAGAAATATGCCGAAAATTTGGGATACGGGGAACAGCCATCCTCCAACAGTGGCTGGCAAATTACGAGGTAAAGGGTGAAGCGGCCTTTTCCCAATACTCTCTGGCATTGAAGCGGCAAGCGGTACAGGCATACTGTAACGGAGAAGGTAATTTTCAGTCGATTTGCAAGAGATTCGGTATTCGAAGCAGAAATACACTGAATAGATGGATCAAAAAGTACGGAACCAGTACGGGCAGCCAAACAGAGGGGACGCCAGACCAGGAAACAATGGAATATCCAGCAAATTTTTCTCAGGGGCTTTCAATTGTGGAAGAAAGCGAGTATGATACTGCCCATAGAGTTTCTTACTCCAATTGTTATTCAAAGGGAGAAGATCGCATGGGCAGCACACAAAATATAACGCAGAAAGAAAAAATTCAAATTGCAGAAGAATGTCTCCGCTCTGGCAAAAAAATCAAAGAGGTTGCAGAAAAATATGGTGTAACTTATCAGCAGGCTTACAGATGGACACAGTGCTTCAAACAGTTTGGAGCAGCCGGCTTTGAGGATCGCCGCGGCCAACGAAAAAAGGATCAAGTTCCGCGATCTGAAACTGAACAGCTGAGGGTGCTAGTAAGGAAATTGGAATATGAAAAGCGTCAGCTAGAGGAGGAAAATGGATTGCTAAAAAAATTGGCGGAGGTGGAAAGGAGGGAGTTCTATCGGAAGTAAAATTTGAGCAAAGGTACCATACGATTACAGAATACAATAAAGAGACGGGAACCTCCATTGAACGATGCTGTGCTATTCTTGGCGTAACCCGAAGCGCCTATTATAAGTGGCTCTCTGGCAGGTGCAGTGCGCGAGAAATTGAAAATAACAGGCTGGCAGAATTGATTGAGACGATCCACACAGAAAGCCCTGATAAAGGATATCGCAGAATCAATGATGATTTAAAACACGATTACGGGATTCAGGTAAATGATAAACGTGTCCGGCGGATTTGCCGGGCTAAAAGCATTCAATCTACAATCAATCATGCTCCCAGCGGATGTACCCGTCATGCAAAAGAAGCTCAATTTTTAGCTGAGAATCTGCTAAACCGAGAGTTTCACGCTGACAGGCCAAACCAGAAATGGTGTACGGATGTCACAGAATTCAAATGGTATGAGGGTACTGACGTACACAAAATATACCTCAGCGCCATCCTGGATCTCTGTGACAGACGTATTGTTTCCTACGCTATCAGTGAACGAAACGATAATCCTCTTGTTTATAAAACCTTCGACAGGGCTGTGCAGGCAAATCCTGATGCACATCCTCTGTTCCATAGCGACAGAGGGTTTCAGTATACAAGCAGGGTATTTCATGGCAAGTTGGAGCAGGCCGGGATGATCCAAAGTATGTCCCGAGTCGCACATTGTATTGATAACGGCCCTATGGAAGGCTTCTGGGGGATTCTAAAAAGAGAACGATATTATGGGAGACGTTTTACCAGTAAACTCGCATTGATTCAAATGATCAAGCACTATATCCGCTATTACAATACCAGGCGGGTTCAGCGCAACCTGGGTGTTCTCACTCCGATGGAGAAATACAATCTTCTCTTGAGTGCATAAATAGAACTTGTCAACACTTGGCACGATTGATTCGCATAGTGAAAACCCTCTTCCATTTGCGAATGCCAAAATGAAATATTAGCAATTATATACATATTTACATATCATTAAATGCAAAAAACTTGTTGTTCCTGTAATAAGGATGAAACAACTATTCTGGTAACCTATATATATGGGTATCAAGGGCGAATTTACTCATTTAGAGTGCTTTACTTTTTAAAATGTTCGCCGATAAATAATTGTAGCTATACCTTAGTTGGAGAGTGAAGCATTAGAGAACGGAGGATATCAATGGAACTGATCAACGCATTATTTGCCTTTTTAAGCGGAAATGATGTCTTAATTGGAACTGTGAATCTGGTGGGCCTGGTGGGTGCTGGAGGAAATATAGTTGGGAAAATATCTAAATTTCGAAAAGTTCCTAACATCAGCGAACTGTTCTGGTCCCTTTTTTTAGGTGTGGGATACAAAACTCTGCTGACAGCTGCAGGAAAGGTAAATGATATAGACGCACTGAGGATGGCTGTAAAGAAGAAAAAAATATTAAAGCGTGTGAAGTTGTCAACCGAAGACCTGACTCAAATGTTTACACCTGTCCTCCCTCTGCAAGGGAAGGTTATCTGTTGGTACTTTGACTATTTTTTTACACAGATGAGGCAAGGACTGCAAGAACTTGAGATACTGGACGAAAACACACTGGATCAGGTTATCGAAAATGCGAAAGGGAATGTATGGGAAAACTGGACAGCCGTTCTGCGGGAGACCTATCAGAAGTACCCGAATTTCAGAGATGTTGCGATTCAGCAGCAGTTTGGTCAATTGGAGCTGCTGATTGACGGGGAAGCTAAGCCCTGCCCAACATGCGGCGCGGACGCCCATTTTTCTGCACCGGTATTCTGCAATCAAGACCATAAAGCTGTGCCCTATTTAGAGCAGAACATTCAACCCTTCGGCATAAAAAAACCAAAACCAGAAGATCTGTTTCCTGCGCGGCCAGCAGCTCCAATCTATGATTGGTGGCAGAAATTGGCCGATTGGTTACAGAAAAAGCCGCTATTTCTCACCGGTCCGGGCGGTATGGGGAAAACTACTTTTTTGAAGTTTCTCTACGATTCTATTAAGTCCAGGGATGTTAATCTACCATTCAGTTGTGCATTTCTCCTTTCATTGGATACTTTAATGCGGGAACCTGAGAATGGTCTGCGTCTGGATATAGACCCCCTGTATAATGCCGAAGATAGTATTTTGCTGCGTCGGATCGCATGTCTTGCAGGAGCCCCTCAAATACCTGGGGGATGGAAAAACATCTTTACGCATGAATACTGTTTTTATCCAGATCGACCGGTACTGTTAATGCTGGACGGATTAAACGAGATGCGAGGACAGGCCGTACAGCAAAAGTTAAGACGATACCATAGAATTTTGGATGAAATCAGCAGTCTATCCAACCGCGCCAACTACCCCAATATTTGTATCGTGGTGACTTCTCGGATTGACCGGGACAATCTGTTGCAGGACCAAAAAGAGTCGCTGAAAAGCAATTTCGAACACATGTGCCTGGGCGGTGTTCAATTGTCTGAGGAAATTGAGAATGCCATAGGGCAGTATGGAGCGCGTCAGGAAACGATACGTAATTTCTTAGAACGGCCGATGTACTATCGGGCTGCGCAGGACTTACTTCAGAGAGAAAACCTCCCGACCACGCAATTTCAGCTTATAAATATTATGTATGACAGATTGTGTGAGCAGGGGGAAGCCAACGTAGCCGATAAAACGGCCATTCCCTGCATCCGGTATATCATGAAGTACCTTGTGCCGATCATGGCTTACTTGGATTGGAGGGGTCAGTCGCGAACTCAAGGATTTATTAGTAGCAGTTTTCAAAAATTCAAATGCTGGATTCCTATGATCGCACATGAAAATGGCAAATATGACGAGGATATTTTAGATCAGATCAATGAGTTAGAAAGAAATCCAAATACCATTGCCAAATATCTGAGCGAAACGGCGCAGCTGATTGCACATGAAAATCGCACAAATAACAAGGACAATTCAGAGCAACGCGATTCAGAGCAGCGTGCTTTAAAGCAGCGCAAAAAGGATTCTATAAACAGCTGGAGTTTTTCCTGCCACCAGGACTACCGAGACTTTTTAGTTGCAAAGTATTTTTTGCAACGCAAGGAATATATGTGGGAAAGGCCTGATGACCCTCAATGGCAAGAAGCGGATACGCTACATAGCCTCAGCCTGAATACATACAGCACGGATATCATACACCTCATTTATCAGGCGGTAGGCTTTTCCGAGTCCCCCGAGGCAGGCAATGACTTCGATTTTGTAGGGGCATTCTATCAAGACATTGATTTCAACCAAGAGGGCGGCATATATCCTGGACATATTCTCTGGTACACTACAGTCTATCAATTGGTGGATATGCATGGCCTGGAGAAAGTAAGCTATGGCGGAGAGAACCTGGCGGAGGACGCACTTCATATTTTCAGACCCATTTTGGAATATGTATGTAATGAGGAGCAATGGCACCAGAATACTCTTTATGTAACTGGTCGTATTTTGCAGAATTTAATAGAAATACTTATGAAATGCTGTGAGATTTACCGGGACAGGCAGGACTATCAGCGTGCGCGTGAGATTGTCAGGGCTGCTAGTTATATTGTAAATCAGAATTCCGATGGCTCATCCCCAATGAAGAACGTTGTAGACTTCAACGACGCTAAGATTACCTTGACGGATTTTTTGAATCGTGGAAACAGTGGTGAGCTGAACCTGAATGAAGCACTGAAGAAACTGGAAAGCAGCGCACGGCAGGGGGTTCCCTTTCGCTATGCGTGTAACACGCTGGCTATGCTTTTGGTTTCTCCGCATCCCGCGATCAGCGAGCAGCCAGAATTTCTTACTTTTAGACATGAACTTCTCCAAGATGAAGCCCCTGTGGTATGTGCTTTTTGGCTATACTATGCCGCAGTGTTTGACCCCCGTAAGGAGGGAGAGGATTGGCTGCCCCGTATGTACAGTCTCCGACAGATGCTCAATTTATTGGGCGATCACAAGGTACAAATTGTTGGTATACCGGAGAATCGCCTGAAGTACATTCCTCTCCATAGGCTGAAAGACTTGGGGCGTAACTGTATTGTCGTACCGGATCAGGCCTGTCCCATCCCGTCCAAAGAAAATTTGATCCTCATTGAGCGTTTTCTGCATGAGATTGAAGGGTTTACGGGGAGCAAGGCCAATTGGAAATACTACTTGCAGGGTTTGATCGCCTGGCAGGAGATGGAACCAGACATTAACAAGGCAATCGCCGCACTACAACAGGCTAACCAAAGGGATGCCAGAGCTCAACTGCTATTGGCATTTCTAGAGAAAAGATACGATGACTTGGATTCACTGCACCAAGCTTTGCGGCCCGAACATAATAATCTTCCAGAGGACATCGGGGGATACAGTGTTGGAATCTATTACCCTCGCGATATTACCCCGCTATATAATTACCTTACACAATATGCAGAAATGGGATAGGAGAGCAGTAGTTCATCCTGCAATGAAACCAGAGAACATAGTGAGAGCATATACTCCGTAAAAGAGAATGGAGGGGGCAAAATACCGCGGTGCAAAGGAAACTGGATGATAGAGGAATTAGAAACTCTTTTAATATATCATGCGATTTAACAATCAGCATCGAGATGGATGAAAACCAGGAGCAGCTGGGGTAGAATAGCGAGGCACGGCTTCGGATCAGACATTTTGCACATAAAACTGGTATATAATTTCCTGTTAAATCAAGAAATTCTCCAAGCCAAAAGACCAGATGATATATAACAAAAAAATTTATTTCATTGTTGTAAGTTTGTCAAAGAAATTGGACAAGGAACTCGAGAGGAGAAAGCCAAGCGAGAGGACTCATCGGAAGGTTGTTGGAACGGCGGTTATGCACAGCGAGTTGTTTCTGAAAGTCAGGCAGAGAGAAGAAAGAGTGGAGAGAATAAAAGCGTTTCTGGTCTTCCCTGTGGCTGCGCTCTACCTTGCCATTATGTCTGGGCGTGTAAGGACGGATCAGCTTATGCCGGACACCCAGCTCAGCGGCGGTTTTCTCAAAAAGGGTTGGGATATCTCGTTTGTTGTTGGAAAAACGGTTAGTAAATTCAAAACCGTTGTCAGTCTGGACACATTCCACATGGATACCCTTACGGGCATACCACTTCACTAGCCGTTTCAGGAAGTCAGCGGAGGAATAGGTGGACTGCTCCGGATAAGCTGCCAAGAAACGAAGCCTGGAGAACTCGTCAATGGCGGTATATTGGAACAGGCGCAACTCCGGATCTGTGATACAGCGGCGAGGGACTACCTTCACATCCACCTGCACCCTTTCTCCCGGATGGGTCATCTGCTGATAAGGTTTTGGCGTATAAACTTTTTTCTTCCTCTACTGTCCAACATGTATGTACTCCTACACTGTACTGGGTTTTGGTTTGTTCCGTCGGCTTGAAAAAGTCGGCGGGCTGTGGTATAGTCGAAGCACTTTCGGAAAATAGAAATTTTATTGTGGCCTATGCGGTTTTTGCCGCAGGAGGCCCTGTGAGCTGTACCTCTGTGATTGGCGGAGCAGCTGGCCGCAGTTCGGACAGCGCAAATTGGAAAGGTGGGTGACGACCTATCGCGACATTAATCGACCTGTTACTTTTGTTAGACAGCAAGTCCACAGTGCGGCAAATACTCTACTGCAGCGAGACGCTGCCCGGGGCGATGAAGCAGGCCACTTCTGAGTGGATCGGCCTTCACCCGAAGCAGCTGCCAGAAATCATTTTGGATGATGCAGAGGAGTTTTGGACGTGGCGTGGATATCGCTTCCAGGCGCAGAGGATAATTATGCCGGAAGGCGATACCTGTGTGCTGCTGCGGCGGGAGCCCTTGAGAGAATGCCTGATGGAAGCGGCCTTGAATCTGATGGGCGGCGGTGTTGAGTTGTACGGTCCGGATGCCTCGATCCAATTCCTCAACCGGGCGACCAAGCAGCTGCTGGATATCCCGGAGCAGGACTCCATGGCCGGGCAGTACCTGCCCGACCTCTACCTGGTGGATGAAGAATTCAGCACTACCCTCACAGCGCTGCGCACCCAGCGGTCTATTGAGAACCGGTATGACAGTTATAAGTCCACCACAGGCAAAGACCTGCTCACGGTGAATTCCGCCTACCCCGTATTTCGGCCCGACGGCTCTTTGCTGGGCAGTGTCACCTTTGAGCAGGACATGCCCATGGTATGTCATCAGATATCCAATTTACAGAAGATACAGCAGACCCTGACCCGTCAGATGGCGGACACAGCCTTGGGCGTGCGGTCCACCCGGTATACTCTGGACGACTTGGTGGTCTCCAGTCCTCAGATGCAGGACGCTGTCACACTGGCCCGGCAGATGGCGGCAAAAGATATTAACGTACTGATTCAAGGGGAGACCGGAACGGGCAAGGAAATATTTGCCCAGGGTATCCACGCCCTCAGCTCCCGGCGGAACGAAAAATTTGTGGCCGTAAACTGTGCCGCCTTTCCGGAAACGCTGATCGAGGGAATGCTTTTCGGAAGTGTGAAGGGGGCCTTTACCGGCAGTGTGGACAAGATGGGCCTGATCGAAACGGCCAACCATGGCACCCTGTTTCTGGATGAGCTGAATTCCATGAGTTTATCCATGCAGGCCAAGCTGCTTCGGGTCCTTCAGGAAGGAACGCTCCAGCGTGTCGGCAGCACGCAGGATATCCAGCTGGATATCAGGGTGATCTCCTCCTGCAACGAGGATGCCTTTGTCCTGTCCGAGTCTGGAGCGCTGCGCAAGGATCTGTTTTACCGCCTGGCCTCCGTCGTGATAGAAGTGCCGCCTCTCCGGGAGCGGCCGGAGGAATTGGAAAGTTTGATGTGGCACTATATTCAGAAAAAGGCGCCGCCCGCTGCCCAGCCCATTCAGCAGGTGGAACCAGAGTTTTGGGACTGCCTGCGCCGGTATCGCTGGCCCGGCAATGTGCGGGAGCTGTTCCACATCCTGAAATACGCCGTCACCGTCTCCCAGCGGGGTGTGCTGCGCAGGGAGGACCTGCCCACTTATTTCCTGCGGCGCATTGCCTGCTCCCATTTTCAATCAGTACCGGACGCCGTATCCCTGTCCAAGCCAGCCTTTTCCAGGGGGCTGAACAGCCTGGTTCAGGAATATGAAAGGCTCTTGCTGCTGGAGGCGTATTCGGCCTGTGGGCAAAACGCCACAAAGACAGCGGAGCTTCTGCAGATCAGCCGGCAGAATTTTCAGTACTATGCAAAGAAATACAGGCTGAATCAGAAATAGAAAAAATTTTTTGCGCAAAAAATTTTGACTGTCAGGAAATTTTGCGTCTCGTGGAAGAGACAAAAATTTTCCTGACTTTCTTTTTTGACGCTAATTTTCAAAATATCTTAAAAAAAGAAGACTTTTTACACAAAGTTCTTTCGAATCGAAATTGGCACGATACTTGCTTAGATAAAAGGCAGTTGAAAATTGGGGAGGAGCACATGTTATGAATTTGTCTGTAAAAGATGCTCGTACCATTTCCAATGTTACACTTACCGACTGCAAGCTTACATTGGAAGAGTTTATTGCTGTTGCTAAATTCGGCGCTCGGCTGGAGTTTTCACAGCAGATGGAGGACACGGTTCGGGCCAGCCGTAAGCTGCTGGAAAAATTTCTAAAAGAAAATCGAGCAATATACGGCGTTACCACCGGGTTCGGAGAAAATGTCCGATTTGCCATTTCGCCCGAGGAAGCCACTGTGCTACAGCAAAATATTATACGGACACATGCGGTCGCAGTGGGTGAGCCTTTGGATCGAACGCAGGCCAGGGCGGTCATGCTGATGACGATCCTCAGTGCCGGACAGGGGCATAGCGGCGTTCGAATCGAGACGCTGGAGCTGATCCGCCAGATGCTCAACCGGGACTTGGTGCCCTTTGCGCCCAGCGAAGGCTCTGTAGGCTACCTGGGGGTGGAGGCCCACTTGGTAATGGCCTATATTGGAGAAGGGAAAATTTTTCAAAACGGAGAACCGGTTCCCGCGGATCAGGTGCTGCGGGCCAACGGGTTAACGCCGCTTGTCCTCTCCTACAAGGAGGGACTTTCCATGCTCAACGGCACCATTATTATCACTGCGCTGGGCCTTTTGGCCGTATACGATGGGATCATCGCGGTGCAGAATGTTGAATTGGCTGGGGCTTTGTGTTATGAGGCCCTGCGCGGCACAACAAAGGCGCTGGACCCCAGGATCCACCAGGTGAAGCGCCATGAGGAGCAAGCCAGCAGCGCCCGGAATCTGCTGCGGATTCTGAGGGGCAGCGAGATCTGCGAGCGGTACTATGAGGCCAAAGTTCAGGACGCCTATGTGCTGCGGGCTATGGCGCAGCTTTTGGGTTCCGTCAAGCGGCTGATCCGTGAGGCCTGTCAGGTCATGATGGACGAGATGCACTCTGTGACGGACAACCCGGAAATATTTGCCGAGGGCGAGGACGACGGTGTGGCTCTGATGTGCGGCAATTTTGATGGCAGCTTTGTGGGCTCTCACGCCGATATGATCGCTATGGCCTGCGCCATTGCGGGTAATCTGGCGGAGCGGGGCACCAACCGTATGGTAGACCGCAATCTGAACGATGGACTTCCTGCCTTTCTGGTTCAAAATCCCGGTCTGAACAGCGGCTTTATGATTACCCAGTACACTGCCGCCGGTCTGGTAAACGAAATCAAGCACTTGGCGCTTCCTGTCACCATTGACAGCATTTCCACCTGCGCCAACCAGGAAGAGCCGGTATCTATGGCCTATTACGCTGCGAAGAAAGCCGGTACTGCTGTGCGGAAGCTGCAGTATGTGGCTGCGATCGAGATCTATGCGGCGCTCCAGGCAATTGATTTTCTCAAGCCGCTGGAGCCCTCGCCCGCTGTGGCCAAGGTCCGCGACTTCCTGCGCCGCACCGTTCCCTTTTTGGAGAACGACCGTTTTCTGTACCCAGATATTGAATACATTTTTGAACGTGTACGGGACCGCACTTTGGTTGACATAGTAGAGGAGGAGATAGGAACATTGGAATTTTAAAGATAGAGGAAAGGACTTGGGGGTGGTAAACAATATAGATAGTTGAGACCGCGGATGCGGGCCGCCGCAGTCCGCACAGTTTACCTGACCGGCGGGGCAGTTCCCCGCAGCAGTTACAAATGAAGTAGCATCAGGAGGAAATTATGGAACATGAAAAATTAGTGCAGGCCCAGAAAATCTTCGGCGTTCCGGAGCAGTTCTTCGATGTCGCGCAGCAGATGGTGCAGGAGGTCGAGTGGGAGCTGATCCTGCGGATGGAGGACCGGAATATCCCCGACAGTAAGCTGCGGGAGATTGTATTAAAGGAGCGGCTTACCGCCGACCCCTACGACTTTATCAAGCAGTGCTACAGCAGAGCCATTATAGACAAGGTACCTGCCGAGGACGGCGGGGAACTGTCTTGGCATATCGGGAGCTTTTACCGCCGGTACTCGCTTTATGCCCAATTTGAATATTATGCCTATGGAAAGCTGCCCAGGCAGACCATTGAGGCCCTGAATCAGTGGCAGTTCAGCGAATATTTGAAGATATATGGGGACGATGTTCGGAAGAAAATTCAGGGGATTGAGACCCATGTGCATAACAGCGATTTCCTGACGCTGGAGGAGGCGTACGCCTTTGTGGACAAACACGCGGACAGCGTCTATCTCTGCGCCTGCAACTGCAAGAGCCAGATGTATTTTCACGACCGGCCGATCTGCGTGTGCTTGAATTTTTACAGCGGTCCTAACTCTGAGGCCGACCGGGGACATGCGGAAAAGCTGACCGTGGAGCAGGCCAAAGCAAAGCTGAAGGAGTTTAACCGGAAGGGCTTGATGCAGAACGGCGAGGACTACGCCATCTGTAACTGCGACGGCTACTGCTGCTACCCCCTGCAGATGGCCCGGGCCTGCGGCTCACAGGGCATCTACCCCAGGTCTCACTACTATATCGAGTGGCATCCGGAAGAGTGTATCAGCTGCGGCCGCTGTGTTCAAATCTGCAACTTTAACGCCTTTGAACGGGACGCGGACGGAAAGGTCCACTATGTCAAGGATTTGTGCTGGGGCTGTACCATCTGTGCGGAGAACTGCCCAAAGAAGGCGATCCACCTGATCCCAAAGGACAAGTAGTCCGCCGGACCCAAGGCC
>ERZ808051.1609-NODE-1609-length-14136-cov-7.196671_pt1 | contig 14136 bp, 12 predicted proteins | sample MGYA00380199_ERZ808051 | MGnify/ENA primary metagenome ERZ808051 (study PRJEB31490, sample SAMN06133391) | mouse gut metagenome | isolation source: J11 | host: mice | place: China: Chengdu | collected 2015-05 ...
CCAAACCGCTTAGCTGATTCAGCTCTTTTATGTGCTTGTCTTTAATGCGTAGCTTGAGTGTTTTCATATACTTAGTATGCCGAGGTTAATTTCAACTTACAACCTTTTAAACACTACTCACTACAGTACATGTCGCCTTATATCCACCCCCTGAAGTAGGTGGTTTTACGGCGACCGGTGATAAACTGGCTCTACAAATAAGCGGTTTAACAGTATATGACTGTTATAACTATGTGGCTATTATAACTGAAATTTTCAACTCACATGAGGTTTGTCTGTGTCAGCATATTAACAAGCCCTAAAAAACTTGGCTGTGAATTAACAATGAAAAACGGCTAAGCCCAAGGCCTAGCCGTTTCGTTTAAAACCTTGCGTTTTTAGATAACCAAAATAGATAACTAAGATAAGTAACTAAAAACGGGCTAAAAACTTGAATTAACGAGTACGGTCTAATACTTCGTTATCAGCGAAGAAGTAAGCAATTTCACGTTTTGCTGATTCAGCTGAGTCAGAACCGTGTACTGCGTTTTCATCGATGCTTGAAGCGAAGTCTTTACGGATAGTACCTTCAGCAGCTTCAGCTGGGTTAGTAGCACCCATGATCTCACGGTGCTTAGCGATAGCGTTTTCGCCTTCTAATACTGATACAACAACAGGACCTGAAGTCATGAAAGATACTAGGTCGTTGTAGAATGGACGCTCTTTGTGCTCAGCGTAGAAACCGCCAGCTTTTTCATCATCAAGATGTAGCATTTTAGCGCCAACAATTTTTAGACCCGCTTCTTCAAAACGGCTGTAGATAGCGCCAATGTGGTTGCCGCCAACTGCGTCAGGTTTGATGATTGATAAAGTACGTTCGATAGCCATGTAAAGCTCCTCAAGGTTAATGAAATTAAGTAAACAAAATATATTTTTATAGGTTATGAAGTCCTGCCTCTAAATACAGAGACCACCTTCAAACTGCGCTTATTATAACGACTCATTTATTAAATAACAGAAAAAAACGAAATCAATCGCAAAATAGCAACATTCTGATACTAATTCTTAAGTATTGAGGCCGGCAAAATTAGATTTGACCTCGCGTCTCTTCCAATTAAGGCTGAGTGTTATATATCTGTTATATCTTGCCAATAATAACCGCCGAATATTAGGTTTAAAGCCAAATATTGGCTATAATAGAGATAAATATTCGTCATTTTTTAAATAATTTATATTTATCTTTAACCCCAGCCTGTTAGCGGTTACTAGTACTTTTTAGTAGCCAGTTTTGTTTTTGCTGGCACTGGCGACACCGCTGCTCAAAAACTATACGGACTTTCTTGCTTAATGTAAGGTGACTTATTAGCTTGCTATAAACCCACTTGATGACTTGTATATAACTTACAAATAACTAAGCGACTTACATCCCTTTTATAATAATTAAATAAACTTTAATGTAGGCAGATAACTTCTGTTTGCGTCGCTGGCTATTTTTATATTTTAAGTTTGACAAGATGCCCTAGGTTGTGACGAAAAGCTAGCTGTTAAAGCAAGTTAGAATGCCAAGCTTTAATGACTTGGTCTGAGATTAAAGTAAGCGAAAACTTATTTAAAGAATACGTAATGTAAAAAAGTAGTGTCAGAAAACCGTTTATTAATTGTCTTTTAACCTTGGTAGTATTTAACAAAAGTGACAAAGGATTTTTCATGTCAGAATCACGAATCGCTATCCCGTCTAAAGCAGAAAGTACAGATCGCAATGAACGCCAATACCAAGTTGGTGTCGTAAAGCGTTATGGTCTATTTTTTGGTGTGGTAATCCTAACTGTGGTTGCCATCTTACTGCAAACCTGGTGGCTGGCCTTGTTGTCAGGCATATTGGTAGTGGTAGGTATTTATGACTTGTTGCAATCAAAACACTCTGTGCTTTATAACTATCCTATTGCGGGTCATATCCGTTATTTTTTAGAAAGTTATCGTCCAGAGATTCGTCAGTACTTCATCGAAAACGATAAAGAAGAAGTTCCCTTTTCACGCCAGCAACGCGCTTTGGTTTATCAACGTGCAAAAAACGTCAGTGATACCAATGCTTTTGGTACGCTTGACGACTTATACGCAAAAGATAAAGAGTGGTTTTTGCAATCACAAACCAGCCAACCTTTAGATGTTCAAGACTTCCGTATTACGGTGGGTAATGAGCGCTGTCTACAGCCATACTCTATGTCTGTCTTTAATATCTCCGCCATGAGCTTTGGAAGTTTATCGGGCCGTGCAATTATGGCGCTTAACCAAGGCGCTAAAATGGGTGGGTTCGCTCATGATACAGGTGAAGGGGCAATTAGTCCTTACCACCGTAAATATGGCGGTGACCTAATCTGGCAGCTAGGTACCGGGTATTTTGGTTGCCGTGATGAAAATGGCAACTTTGATCCTGAATTATTTGCCCAAAACGCCACTGACGACCAGGTAAAAATGATTGAAATTAAACTGTCTCAAGGGGCCAAGCCTGGTAAAGGCGGGGTATTACCTGCAGAAAAAATCACCAAAGAGATTGCCTTAACCCGCCGTATTCCTATGGCGGAAGACTGCATCTCGCCATCCACTCACTCTGCCTTTAACACCCCTCGTGAGTTGGTGCACTTCTGGCAGCAACTGCGTGAGTTATCGGGTGGTAAGCCTGTGGGTATCAAGCTGTGTATCGGTCAGCCTTGGCAATTTATGGCCATCGTTAAAGCCATGATTGAAGAAGACAACTACCCAGACTTCATCGTAGTAGATGGGGCTGAAGGGGGTACTGGTGCTGCACCGGTAGAGTTTATGGACAGCTTCGGCATGCCATTAATTGATGGCTTCTTATTTGTGCATAACACCCTAGTGGGCTCAAACATTCGTGATAAAATCAAAATCGGGGTGAGCGGTAAGATTGTATCAGCCTTTGATATTGCGAAAATGTTGGCTCTTGGGGCTGACTGGTGTAACTCGGCACGCGGCTTTATGTTTGCAGTTGGCTGTATCCAGTCTCGCTCTTGTCATACCAACACTTGTCCTACCGGTGTGGCCACACAAGACCCTTATCGCGAAAAAGCTTTAGATGTGCCAAGTAAGTCAGATCGTGTGGCAAGCTTCCATAAAAACACGCTAAAATCTTTGGCAAACTTCGTAGGCGCAGTGGGTCTATCTCATCCTTATGAATTGCACCCGTATCACGTGGCAAGACGTATGAGTGATGGCTCAATTAAGCTGCTATCAAGATGTTTTTACTTTATAGATGAAGGCGCCTTGTTGAATATGAACGCCCGTTCAGACATCTATAACCAAATGTGGGTTATGGCCGATCCTGATAGCTTCAAAGCCGATAACGAAGCTTATGTGGCTTATAACGATGACTCTCGAGATTCCAGAAAGGCAACTCCCCCGACTCACTCGGAATTTCCCACGGACATATAATCCCGTTAAGGCTCTTAATATATGATGAAACTCTCCTCTTACTTCCGTCCTAAAAGCTGCTGGACTTTAGCCGCCCTAACTTTAGGGAGCACCTTGCTACTATCAGGCTGTGAAGACGGAGAGTTAGAGACCTTAATAGAGTCAGTAAAAGAGGCAACCACGGAGCAGCCGCAGTTTTGTGAAACTAAGGCCGCTCCTTTTGCTCATGCCTTATGTCAAGTGTCACAAAATGAGCTGCTTGAAGCCGATTCTGCTTTGTCTTTGCACTTATTTTGGAAATCAGGTCAATGGCAAGCGGGTCAAAAAGACGGCAATGCTCGTCTGGCCGATCAAGATCAATCTATTCAGCCGTTATATAAATTCAACAACCTGTTAGCGGATCTGCCCAAAAGTAGCGAACTAAAATTTGCTACCAATGCCGGCATGTACAATTCTGAGTTTGGTCCTATTGGCTATACCGTTCTTCAAGGTACACAAATTTTATCGCTGAACCTAAATCAAGGCGCAGGCAACTTCCATATGATGCCAAACGGTGTATTGTGGTGGGATGAAAATAACCGAGTCAGTATCACCGAAAGCCATAAACTCAATGAAATGCTACAAAGCGGCGTGGCCAAACCTTGGTATGCTACCCAGTCAGGGCCTATGTTGGTTATCGATGGCAAAATTCATCCCAAATTTAATCCTACTAGCACCTCACAAAAGACTCGCAATGGTGTGGGTATCTGTGAAGATGGCAACCTAAAATTCGTCACCAGTAATGAGCCGGTCAATTTTTATCAATTTGCCAGCTTATTTAAAGAAGATCTAAACTGCAATAACGCGTTATTTTTAGATGGGGGAATAGCGTCGGCGCTATACGCACCAGACATTTCTCATCAAGACAATAAGAACATGGGTGTGATGGTAGGCTTAATTGAAGATCATAGCGGTGATGAGCAATAGCTTACCCTCTTTCAGACAATATTTGCTACAATACGCGCTAAATTTATTTACCTGTTTATTTACCTAACTTCTATTAAACAATGATTTGACACTAGATCTGACACTAAAGATGACTATATTGGGTCAGTATGAGTCACAATCACTGTATTCAACAGCCGTTTTTTTATATCAATCTTAGTATCCGTATTAAGTATTCCATTTATTTTATTTATCAAATTAGATTAAGAGAGACAGAACATGGGCTTTAATTGTGGCATCGTGGGCTTACCAAACGTTGGAAAATCAACTTTATTCAATGCTTTAACCAAAGCCGGTATTGCAGCCGAAAACTTCCCTTTTTGTACCAAGGATCCTAACGTAGGTATCGTACCTGTGCCTGATCCTCGTTTAAACAAATTGGCTGAAATCGTAAAACCTGAACGTGTCCTACCGACCACTATGGAGTTCGTAGATATTGCAGGTCTGGTAGCCGGTGCGTCACAAGGTGAAGGTATGGGTAACCAATTCCTAGCCAACATTCGTGAGACTGATGCCATCGCTCACGTGGTTCGCTGCTTTGACGATGACAACGTAATTCACGTAGACGGCCGTGTTAGCCCTATTGATGATATCGAAACCATCAACACTGAGCTTGCGTTGGCTGACCTAGAAGCGGTTGAACGTGCTATCGTTAACTTAACCAAAAAAGCCAAAGGCAATGACAAAGACGCTCAAGCTACTTTAGAAGTGTTCAAAAAAATTGAACCTCTATTGGCCGAAGGTAAAGCGGCGCGCGGTGCAAACTTAGACAATGATGAGAAAAAACTGATCAAAAGCTATGGTCTAATTACCTTAAAGCCGACCATGTATATTGCTAACGTGAGCGAAGATGGTTTTGAAAACAACCCTTACCTAGACGCTGTTCGTGACTACGCAGCCCAAGAAGATGCCATCGTCCTGCCTCTGTGCAACCAAATTGAAGCAGAAATCTCTCAGTTAGATGAAGCTGATAAAGCGGACTTCCTAGAGGGTATGGGCATGGAAGAAGCCGGTTTAGACCAAGTAATCCGCTTAGGTTATAAACTGCTTGATATGCAAACTTACTTCACGGCCGGTGTAAAAGAAGTTCGTGCTTGGACCGTAAAAGTGGGTGCTACGGCGCCTGAAGCCGCTGGTGTGATCCACACTGACTTTGAGCGTGGCTTCATTCGTGCTGAAGTTATCGCTTATGAAGACTTCATCGAGCACGGCGGTGAAAAAGGAGCTGCCGCTGCAGGTAAATCTCGCTTAGAAGGTAAGACTTATATCGTTCAAGATGGCGATGTGATGCACTTTAGATTTAACGTATAACTCTAATTGCTTTTGGGCCAAAACAGCCTAAACTCTCATTAGTAGTTAGTACCGTCGAACCAAAAAAAGCCGATAAGTTACTTATCGGCTTTTTCTGTTATGCTAATCACAACTTATCCCTACTTTGTTGATTTGGTGATTTATGACTCAGCCCAGCCTAAACTTAAACGCTCATCTAAATGACTCAAGCTTAAAAGGTATGTCTGCGCACAAACGCTGGTCTTATCTATTCACTGACCGCCGTCTGGGCAGTATCAAAAAAGATCTGTCACAAGAGAAGTCGCGCACTCCCTTTCACAAAGACTATGACCGACTTATTTTTTCCCAGTCTTTTCGACAGCTTAACCAGAAGACCCAAGTCCATCCACTGACCAATCAGATGGGCATTCATACTCGGCTTACCCACTCTTTAGAAGTCTCTTGTATTGGCCGCTCACTGGGTATGATGGCTGCCGAGAAGCTACAGGACAAGCTACCTGAAGGGCTGCCTCGTGGTATTAGCGTGGGGGATGTTGGGGTGATTGTACAAGCGGCTTGCTTGGCTCATGATATAGGCAACCCCCCTTTTGGTCATGCCGGCGAATATGCGATTAGAGACTGGTTTAATCAGCCCAGTCAACAGGCTTTTTTGAGCCACATGACCCCAGCTCAGCGCTTAGACTTACAGGGCTACGAGGGCAACGCGCAAGGGTTTAGATTATTGACCCGTAATGAGCATCACCCTGATCGCGGCGGTATGCGCCTGACCTGCGCTACCTTGGGCGCTTTTATGAAGTATCCTTGGTTGGCCAAGCACAGCAACCAAACTGAAGAGCCAGAAACTGATACTCTGACCCCCACTCCTATCCGGGCTCTAGATATCAAAAAATACGGCTGCTTTAACAATGATGCCAACTTACTCGATAAGCTAGCTGGTCAACTGCATCTACCTTACGCTCTTGATCATGAGGGATATGCTCGTCACCCTTTGGCCTATCTGTTAGAAGCTGCAGATGACATCTGCTACGCCCTCATTGACTTAGAAGATGGTATTCACTTGGATATGATCAGCTATGAGGAGGTAGAGCCTTTAATGATGGGGCTAATTGGCTCACGAGGCGCGCCTCCCGAAGTGACTCATAATGCGCCCATTGTACAAAAGTTAGCGGCGTTACGCGGCCGGGCCATGATGCGCTTGGTAGATAAGGTGACAGAAGCCTTCGTTACCCATGCCGATACCATGCTGGCAGGGGAAATGCATGGCAGCTTATTTGATCACTGTGAGCCAAGCGTGAGTGAAGGTATCAATAGGGCCAAAAACTTAGCCTCGAGCCAAATTTTTGCTCACCCCAGCAAGATACGTATGGAGCTGATGGCCAATCGCTGTCTGCAGACTTTGTTGGACGCATTTATGCCCTTAGCCCTACTGCCAATTACTGAGCAAGCCCCTCACTTTGAACAAAAGCATTTGATTCAATTATTAAACCAACACTTGCATATTTTAAACCGAGAGCTTGGTATGGACGTCTATGAAAATGCGTTAAATATCTTAGACTACCTAACCGGTATGAATGATCATGAGGCCTACCGACTGGCTCAGGATTTAAATGGCATTGGGGATAAAATATGGTAAGCTTGAAGTTAGCAAGCTGTGTGGGTTAACAGGTGTTACGACCCACATTAATGTTTACTTTCGACTGAGATTGTTTATCATGACCAGCACTAGCAGCAGTAATAGCCCGTTAAATAGCCGCGAACAAAAAAAGATGCAGACCCGTCAAGCCTTCTTTAATGCGGTACTTGATCTTTGTATGATGGGCCAATCTTTCGCCTCGATTAGCTTACGTCAAGTCACTCGAGAAGTGGGTGTGGTTCCAACAGCTTTCTATCGTCACTTTGATGACATGGAATCTCTAGGCCGTTGCTTAGTGGAAGAGGAGTTAGGTGAGGCACTCTCCACGTTACGTAGTGGTTTACAGATGGGGCGTAGACGCAGTTACGACCGCCAAATCGCCAAGAGTATCCAGTTGTTCTTCGCCTCCATCGATGAACACCCCCGCTACTGGCAGTTTTTGGTCAGTGAGCGCTTTGGCGGCTCAGAGTCGGTGCGTAATGCCATTGATGCCCAAATTAAGCTTTTTGCGAAAATTATGGGGGAAGACTTAGGCATCCAGCCTTCCTTCCAGCACATCAATTCTGAAGACAGACGCCTGCTTGCTGAGGCCGGCTTAAACCTATTTTTGACTTGGATTATTGATTGGCTTGACCTGACCTACTCTCAAGCGCATGATGACGAAGAAGACGATGTCAAAAACTCTGAACATAAAAAAGAGCAGATGTTAAGACAGTGCACCAGACAAGCCCAAATGCTGTTTTATGGTGCCGAGAATTGGCGCTCTAATGAAGCCACCCTATTGGCAGATGACTGATTATCGAAACAAACTACTGAAACCAACTATTTATTGAAACAAACTATCAAAATAAGTCATTCAAATACGTTACTCAAATAGTTGAGAAGCACATAAAGCTCTTAACCATAAAAGTAACAACCATAAAAAAGCCCTCTAATCTTAAGATTAGAGGGCTTTTTTTAGTATTTTAGGAACTTTGGGCTTGTAAGTGTGCTTCGCTTTCAGAGTCAATCTGGTTCACCAAATCCACCATATCCTCATCAGCTTCATCCACACTGGGATACTGCTTTGGTAAGTCTAACATCTGCTGCACCAAAGCCACTCTTAGGGTGTCACGACGCCCTAAATAACGCTGATAGAAGCTTGAGTTTAGAAGGCTCGCCCCACCTTGTCCAATCGCCCAAATAGTTGAAAGATAGTCTCGGGTACTCAAACCACTGTTTTGCTCTTGCAAATATAGGCTTGTAAGGTCTATCAGACGCTTCATACGTGCGCGTCTAATCTCATATAGCTCACCAAACATTCTATTTAAGCCTTGAGCCGAGGCTGCCAGACGCTCTTCAATTTGATTAAATAACAAGGCCTTTTGTGGGCTCATTAACTGCTGAAGAATCATACGTGACACGCCAGCTGAGACGCTGTCATCGATTTTGTTAATGTTAAATAACTGCTCTTCGTAGCGAATAATGATTCGCAGATATAATTCATCTTTACTTGAGAAGTGCTTATATAAAGTCCCCTTCGCCAAGTCTAGCTGATCAGCCAAACTGTCTAGAGTTATATCGCCACTCCCTGCTTCAAGTAAGAGTTGCTCAGCGGTCGCTAAAATCTTTTCTTCACGGTTCTTAAATTGCTGCTGCCTACTCATGAAAACGCCCAACCTTGTATAATCTTTGATGAATAATATCTACGTTAACAGGCACTATAAAAGTGGCCCGGAACCACAACAAGTTTATGACTGATTAGTCATACCCTGCATAGCATACCCATTTTATTAAGCTTGTGCCAGTAAATCCTCGAAATTTTTTGTGGTAAGCTCCCCTACCTCTTCACTACTTATGCCAAATAAGTCGCCCAAACAGGTGGCCACATAAGGCACATACGCAGGTACATTCGACTTACCACGCTTAGGAACAGGCGCCAAATAAGGGCTATCGGTCTCGATAAGCAGACGGTCTCTTGGCACTTTTAAGGCAGCATCTCTTAAGCTTTGGGCATTTTTGAAACTAACGATACCCGAAAATGAGATATAAAACCCTAAATCCAAAGCCTTCTTAGCGGTATCCCAATCTTCGGTGAAGCAATGAATAATACCATGTTCTGCTTTTTCAGCTTTTAGGATATCAATCGTGTCATGCTTGGCTTCACGGGTATGCACCACAAGGGGCTTTTTTAACTGCTGGCTGGCATGGATATGACGCGCTAGGCTGGCTTTTTGTTCCTGCTTATTTTCATCACTCCAGTAGTAATCCAGACCAGTCTCACCAATGGCCCACACATGATCAGGTTTTGCTGTTTCTACTAGACGTTCCACCGTTGCTGACTTTAAAACCTCTAAGTCCTCGCAGGGATGAACGCCCACGCTCATACCGAGATTTAGCTGGTCATCGCCGTATTTAGTAATGATGTCATAAATCTCATCATACTCAGCAAAGTCGCACATGATGGCCATAGCACGACTCACTTTGGCTTGCTTCATGGCTTCAATAACCCCGTCTAACTTTCCGTCATGCTGGGTTAAATCTAAGCGGTTTAGGTGACAATGACTGTCTGTATACATAGTTACTCTTTTTTAAATTAATGAATTAGAAAGTTGATAAATTGGATAATGAAGAGGGTTTGTCGTCTCTAGAGCTAATAGCTCATTACTTAATAGCTAATTAACTGTATCGCTATTGGCTGACCAAATTCAAGCTGGCTCACTCTAGGGCTGTAATCGATACGATAATTAAGCTCTGAGTCTCAGCAGATAAATCCTCATGAGTCTGAAAACCAATGTCATAGTTTTTATAACGCATATAAAACACCCTTTCAGATTGTTTCTGACGATAAGCAGGCCTAGGGTCTTGTGCGATAAGCTGACAAATAATATCGCCATCTTCTTCACTCAGTTGGCTAGAAGGTTGGTCAATAGCTTCCGTGAGTTGTTGCTTAGCACTCTCACTGAGTATCACCGGCTTTAATTGCGGTTTATCTGCCGCAAACCCACTGACTGCCTCAGTAATAGAATCACTATAAGCAATATAGGGCTTAACATCGATAATCGGTGTGCCGTCTACCATATCAGCACCGCAAACATGTAGCTGTACTGCACCTGAAACCACCTCGACTTTTACCAGCTTTACCACCGACAAGCCCATTTGAGATGGACGATAGGTACTGCGTGTGGCAAACACCCCAAGCTTGGTATTGCCTCCCAATCTTGGAGGACGAACTTTGGGCTTAAACTCATTATCTATCGTTTGAGCCTTGTCCTGTGAAGTCTGCTTTAAATGGTTGTGATGCGTATGCCAAGTAATCCATAAATGGCTGAAAGCTTCAATCCCTTCAAAGGCATCAATCGTATCATAAGGAGCTATAAACTCAATAAGACTGGACAATGCCACTAGGTTTGGCTGACGTGGAATACCAAATTTCTGCGACAAAGGCGAACGATGGTAGCCAATAATAGGCAAAGTTATCTGATTTGGTGTCAATGATAGATCTTCTTGAGACATGAGTGTCGTTAATACCTTTGGGTAAATTATAAGGGTAAATTATAAGGGTAAATTATAAGGGTAAGTTATAGGAGTAAATTATAGGGATAAATTATAGAACATTAGACAATAATTAATGCTGGCTCTAAACAAGTTACTCTTGATAACGGTCTCAAACATCCAATAACACTAATAGACCAGGTACTATAGTATACTTCATCCTTTTAATTGCGCAGGCTAGCAATCCTATTATTATTGATTTAGACGTGTAAAGATACTGAGCCTTATAGGGATCGGCGCAGTTTGATACTCAAAGGGCTTAATAGATTGAAAAAAAACAGACCTAAAAAAATAGTTGCTTATATTATTTTCAACATCTGTTATTCCATTTTATTATGACGCTTTGAGCGAAATTTGACCTCTTTACCGTTATGATAAGCAATAATTTGTTATCATATGCGCTTTTAGAATTATCGTGTAATGCTTTCAATCCATGAAAACCATTGCTCGAAACCGTAATTTTTAATAAATAGTTAATATTTTAAACGTCATAGTACGAACATCCTACTACAAACACAGTGTTACTCGCTTATATTAAGTGGGTTCTTAAATTCTCCAGCCATCATTAATTGTTGAGGCCTATATGTCAAAGTTCCATACTGAAACAGTGACTCATGTACACCACTGGAATGATTCTTTATTCTCTATCAAAACAACACGTGATGCCGGTCTACGCTTCCGTAATGGCGAGTTCGCCATGATTGGCCTTATGGTAGATGGTAAGCCATTGATGCGTGCCTACTCTATCGCAAGTCCAAACTATGAAGAGCATTTAGAGTTCTTTTCGATTAAGGTTCAAGATGGCCCATTGACCTCTCGCTTACAGCACATTCAAGTAGGTGATGAGCTTATCATCAGTAAAAAACCAACTGGAACCATCGTGCTAGATGACCTACTGCCTGGTAAACACTTATATATGATGGCGACAGGTACTGGCCTTGCCCCTTTCTTAGCACTGTCACGTGATCCTGAAGTATTTGAGAGATTTGATAAAATCGTTCTATGCCATACCGTGCGTAAAGTAGAAGACTTAGCGTACCGTGAAATGTTTGAAGAGGAGCTACCCAATGATGAGCTGTTTGGCGACTGGTTTAAAGAAAAATTCATTTACTATCCAACAGTAACGCGTGAAGACTTCCGCAATACAGGCCGTACGACCGACCTTATGAAGTCTGGTAAGCTATTTGAAGACATTGGATTACCACCAATTAATCCAGAAGATGACCGTGTCATGGTATGTGGTAGCATGCCATTTAACGCTGATATCTCTAAGATTTTAGATGGCTACGGCCTAACAGTATCGCCACGTATGGGCGAGCCTGCTGACTATGTTGTAGAGCGCGCTTTCGTAGGCTAGACAGTCGCTTAAAAATAATGAAGGTGGCAAAATTAATAATAAAACTTCTTGACCACATTTGAGAAGTTGCTATAATACGCCACCTATCAAGCACATATTAAAGTTGCTACCCTACATGCCGGTGTGGTGGAATTGGTAGACACGACGGATTCAAAATCCGTTGCCTTTAAAAGCGTGTCGGTTCAAGTCCGACCACCGGTACCATTATTAAGTTCCATATAGTTTTATACTATCCTCAAGCCCTTGTTTATCAAGGGCTTTGTTGTATCTGCTGTATTATACTGTCCTGTAGAATGTACACTAATCCCTGCATTTGGTGTACACTCTGATGTACACTGATTTAAATGTACATTGGATTAGACCAGCATGACACAACGCAAACCCATCTCTTCTGACCGCAGTATCTCCAGCCATACAGCTGAAGATAAAGAATACCTTGTGTCTGTTAAGAACCACCCCAAGCTTTATTTAATGGTCAGACCTAATGGTACGAAGTCATGGGTTTATCGCTACAACTCTCCTATCACTAAAAAAAGTAAGAGAATCTCATTAGGTATTTATCCTAATGTGAAGCTTTCTCGTGCATATGAGATTTGGCATGAGTATGAGAATCTAATTAGTAAAAATATTGATCCTAAAGACTATCGTAAAGAAAAAGAACAATAAATTTTAAGTAATACTAACAATACTTTTAAGCACTTTGCTTGGGAATATTTTGACAATTTAGCGCAAGTCCAAAAGCCAAATACATTATTGCGAAAAAAAGGACGTATAGGGCTTCTATGCCACTATATTGGTGATCAGCCTATCAAAGATATAACAGCGCCAAAAATGCTAGAGGTGCTGCTCGACATTCAAAACAACTCGTTTAATAATCAAGGTCAGCCTACGGATAAGGCTGAAAGATGTGCTGGTATAGCCAGTGATATATTTATTTACGCCGGTGCTCGTGGCTTCTGTGATTCAAATCCAGCCGATTTGATTAAGAGTCAGTTAGCCACTGCTCGTTATGGGCATAGGCCAGCAGTAACTAAGCCTAAAGATTTGGCTAAATTATTAAGGGATATTGAATCTCTAGAAGCAGATACGAATACCTTGAACTCACTTAGGCTATTAGCCATGCTATTTGTTCGTAATGGGGATATCAGACGAATGAAATGGGCTGACTTAGATTTAACTGAAGGGCGATGGAAGCTTAACCCTTTAAAAGGTCAAGGCAAGGTCAATATGGTTAAGGAAATGGTTGTGCCTTTGCCTAGGCAGGCTATAGAAGTGTTACGTGAACAGCATGAACTAAATGGCCACACTGAATACGTGTTTTATAGTGCTACTGCTAAAAAGAATAATATCATTTCAGAAAATACAGCTACCAAACAGCTTAACAAATTAGGCTATCAAGGTATTCATTGTGTACATGGATTTAGAGCTACCGCAAAAACTATCTTACAAGAGCATTTGAAATACCCTCTTCTACTTGTTGAGATGGCATTAGGTCATACAACTAAGGATCCAAATGGAGCAGCATACGGTCGATTTGAATATATAGATGATAGAGCCGTAATGATGCAACAATGGGCTGACTACTTAGATGCGCTTAGAGATGGTACGAGTACGGATCAGTTTGTTCATAACAACACGGCAAAAAAGCCTGCAGACGAGCTGCAAGCTTTGATTGATAAGTTAGGTGAGGATAAAGTATTAGAGTTATTAATGAGTAAAATTTAAGTAGACAATTCATACTTTATTCAGGAGCCCATCCCGAATTCTGTGTAACTGCAATTTAGATTAAATGCTTACTAACACGCTCATCGAACATAATCATAAAGCGATTAAGAGCAGACGTCCAGTTACGGATAGGCATCGACCACTTTTTAGACGCTTGGCTCGTGGCTAGATAAACAACCTTAAACGCCGCTTGATCAGATGGGAATAT
>ERZ808051.1612-NODE-1612-length-14087-cov-4.303926_pt1 | contig 14087 bp, 10 predicted proteins | sample MGYA00380199_ERZ808051 | MGnify/ENA primary metagenome ERZ808051 (study PRJEB31490, sample SAMN06133391) | mouse gut metagenome | isolation source: J11 | host: mice | place: China: Chengdu | collected 2015-05 ...
TTGCATGCACATTTGACGAATGCCGCGAGGGTCAAATACCAAAGTGTCCGAAGGACACTTTCTGCTCTGCAGCGCTGTAAAGATTGATACCCCGTTGCTTGCAGCGGGGTCTTTGATTGGCATCCCTGAAAACACTATGTACGCATGGACCTTGAGTCTTGCTCAGGAGTAAGGGAAAAAGCCGCTGACCGAGGCCGAGCAAATCCGAAAGAGTGTTTACGGTATCTTGCAGCAGGAACAGCGGGAACAACAGCCCCGCAGGGCACAGGACATGGGGTGGTAACAGACAGGGCGGCGGGATAATCAACACCTACCCCGCCGCCTGTTTTGGACTTTTAAGACCGATAAACAGGAATTTGAAAATCACGATTTTATAAGTGGTTATCGCTCCTCGTAGGTTATCAATAAAATCCTCCGAAAGCCTTGAAAACAAAGGATTTATCGCAATGTGTCCGCCTTATCCTTTTATACGGTTTCACACATTTTTACCCTTGCCCCAATTGCTCATAAGGGCAAAAGCAAGGGCAAGAAAATCTCATAACAAGATATAACAAAGTGTGGCAATCGGGGAACTGTGACATATGTGCGAATATATTATACTGGAGGATTTCAATATGGACAAGTACATCTATGATAAAAATAATGGACTTTGGTATGAACTGCAAGGAGATTACTATATTCCGTGTCTTACCTTACCAGCCGAAAAAGGAACGCCTATCGGGATATGGGGACAGCGGCATTTGCGCTGTCTGAAAGGGTATCACAGGGTCACATACACCAATTTGCTCACGAGCGGAAGTCTCAACGCTTACCTTGCTGACATAGATGAGCAAGCAAAGAATATGTTCTTTCGATTGGTAAAGGAATACGCCGACAGACAAGGTGTAACAGAGCAGTTGAAAGCCGATAAGCCGCTTGAATGGGTACAGAAAATGAACAATATCTGTAATGCTGTAGAGGAAGTTGTTAATACTGAACTAATTTACGCATAAGGCAAACTGTAACACTGAATTAGGGGCAAGGGCGCAAACATCTTGCTCCTAATATTAACTTATAGTTAAAAAAATCAATTTGAAATTAACAACTGCTCAATTGTTTTTTAGTAAATACACAAGTATAATAAAGTCAACAAAAGCTTTTGTGCCATTCTCAATAAGGAGGCTTCTATTATGCCTATGAACTTAGTTATACAAGAAAGAAGAAAAGAATTAGGACTCACGCAGGAACAAGTTGCAGAATACCTCAATGTGTCTATTCCGGCAGTCAGTAAATGGGAAAAGGGAACAACCAGTCCAGATATTTCGCTTTTGGCTCCGTTAGCCCGATTGTTAAAAATTGACTTAAACGCCCTTTTTTGTTTTCACGAAGATATAACACAACAAGAAATTGGTTTGCTCAGCAAGGAGGTCGGAAAGATTTTTGGAGATAAAGGACTCGAAGAAGCGTTTGCAGCAGTAGGGGAAAAACTCCACGAATATCCTCACAATGAAAGACTCATGCATGTCCTTACACTTCAACTGGATGGACTTCTTTCCATATCAGACTTGACTGCAGATGAAATGCGCCCCTATGAGGAGCATATCCTTGAATGGTATCATCGACTTGTTAGAAGCACAGACATAAAAATAAGCAACAGCGCAAATTTTATGTTGGCAAGCAGATATCTTCGCAATGGACAATATGAAAAAGCTCAGGAAACATTAGACTTAATGCCTGACAGAAACGACATTATCGGCAGTATGGCTGATAAGTTTTGGTTGCAAGTTGAAATTGATAAACATCAAGGCAAATCAGAGAAAGCAGCGGAGGATTTACAGAGAGAATTGCATTTGGCTCTCAACAAGGTTCAGCTGCTACTCTACAAAATGATGAATATTGAGTTAGAGTGTGGCGAACTTCTCACTGCAAAAAAGATAGCAGACAAATCGGCTCAGATGGTCACACTTTTTGAAATGTGGAAGTATAGCGCATTCACTGCGCCATTGGAAATCGCCTTTGCGGAAAAAGACACCGATAAATGTATTTCTATTTTGAGAGAAATGCTTGCAGCAATGCGCGAACCATGGAATATGGATAAAACCTTATTATTTAATCGCATACCTGCACAAGCGACTCAACCAGAGCAAATGATTCCTGTAATCCTTTCTGCAATGGAAAAAGAACCTCTGTTGCAAAACTCCTCAGAGTTTCAAGAATTAATCACTGAGTATGAGAGATTCAAAGATAGGAAATAGACTGTATGATAATAAAATAAGAAAAAAAGGCAAAAAGTGGTACGGACGTTTCTATATCGAAGATGAAAGCGGTCGGAAAATTCAAAAGGAGTTTGCGGGAACGGAGAGCAAAGCCGAAACGGAAGCCATGCTCCGTAAGGCGATGGAGGACTACGAGGAAAAGAAATTCGTGGCAAAATCCGAAAACGCCACGGTGGGAATGCTGTTGGATATGTGGGTGGAGGAAGAACTAAAGCCCGGCAACCTCAGCAACGGAACGGTCATGGCGTATCAAGGAACAGTCAACCGTATCAAGCAGCACCCTATCGGCAACCGAAAGCTGAAAACCGTTACAGCCGACCATTTGCAGGCGTATATGGACTTCCTCAGCTTTGGCGGGACAAATCCCGACGGCACAACCGCAAAAGCACTCAGCAAAGGGTATCTGCGTTTATTCTCGGCAGTTCTGCAAGGAGCTTTCCGCTTTGCGGTATTCCCGAAAAGGCTGATTTCCTTTAATCCCATGCAGTATGTGGTATGGCGGGGCAAGAAAGAGGATTATGACCTGTTCTCGGACGAGGACGGGGAAACGACTTCCACGCCCACACTCAGCTATGAGCAGTATTTGAAGCTGGAGAAATTTCTGAAAAAGAAAGACAATCCCGCTTTGCTGCCCATTCAGATTGCTTACTACACGGGGCTTCGCATTGGCGAGGTCTGCGGCTTGACTTGGCAGGACATTAACCTTGACAAGCAGTATCTTACGGTACGCCGCAGTATTCGCTACAACGGGGCAAGGCACAAGACCGAGATTGGGGCGACAAAACGGAAGAAAGTCCGTACCGTGGACTTCTGCGATACGCTGGCGGCAATCCTCAGAGCAGCAAAAACCGAACAGCACAAAAACCGCTTTCAGTACGGGGAACTTTACAACCTCAACTACTATGTCGAGGTAAAGGAAAAAGACCGTACTTACTACGAGGTTTACAGCCTGCCGAGGACAGAAGAAACGCCCGAAGGCTACAAGGAAATATCCTTTGTCTGCCTCAGACCTGACGGAGCGTATGAATCGCCGAGTACGGTAGGGATTATGTGTAGGACAGCAAGCAAAAAGGTTGAAGGATTAGAGGATTTCCATTTCCATATGCTCCGCCACACATTTACAAGCAATCTGCTTTCCAACGGAGCAGCGCCAAAGGATGTGCAGGAGCTTCTCGGACACGCCGATGTCAGTACCACGATGAACATTTACGCTCACGCTACAAGGGAAGCGAAGCGCACTTCTGCAAGACTGCTGGATAAGGTAGTCGGCGGAGAATAAAAATTTGCCATTGTTTCGGCTCGTAAGGGCAAAAACAAGGACAGATACATAAGGCTGGAACACAAAACAGGCGAAACGCCTTGAAAATACGGCGTTTTTAGAGGGTTGAATAGATAAATTGGAATTTATCCATTTGTAAACTCTCTGTCAAAAGATCTCACTGTCTCGCGGTTCCGTTCATCGTCATAAATATCCGATTCAAAATATCTTCCCCCGCAAACCTCCTTCAAATATCCTTCTTTCAGTTCCATAGCCATAAATGCAGGATAATTGTACCCCTCTGCATCTGCTATTCCATAAACTTCCGCTTCCTTGAACCCAAACTGGGGATAGTACTCTGGTCTTCCAAAAAACAGGATTGCGCCATAATCAAGCCGTTTCGCCCGTCCTATCATGGCATGAATCAGTGCCCCTCCAACGCCCATCCGCTGATATTCAGGTAATACACTCAGTGGCCCAAAATTCAGAACGGGAAGCGACAGGTTCTCTTTTTTCACAACTGCGTTACTGCAAATAATATGCCCGACAATCGTCCCATCTTCCAGTACCGCAACCAAACTGAGTGCCATAATCCCATCCCGGCGGCGCAATTCATGAACCATCCAATGCTCATAAGGACAGCCAATCTGTCCCCGCTTGATTCTGTCAGGATACCCGAAAGCGGCTCTTGTTATTTCCTCCACTCTTCGATAATCTTTTTCTTCTTCAAGTCTAACATTTATCTCCATACAATCCTCCAATTCCCGATTGTGATTTGATGATTTTTAAGGGAAACATTAGTTGTTATATTTTACTAATAAAAATATTGTCCCAAATCTGTAATAGTTCAACGGTTTTTTCCGGCATGGGATTATTGTGTAACTGCATATATAATCTTAATAAACCGTCTAAATCATCCTTCAAGATTTCCCTAATCATATATACCACCCTTCCGTATTATCCATTCCATTCATCATTAAATTCTTTTAAAAATCCACGCATATACTCATCCCTTTTCCAATCAATGGATTTTGCGCAGTCGGCATTCATCATATCTTTAATCAAAAGCAATTTAACATAATACGCCGTGCATTTTCGTAATCCCTTGTTTCAAATATCTTTATATCATCTGTATCATGCAGCAATCATCACTATGTATTCGTCGCATTTTTCTGTTTTTGCAATTTTCTCCGCATTATTTAAGACTCTTAAGCTATGCCAATAATCATGCCCCGAACAATCATTCTCAAACAATTCCTTTATTTTTTGCAATAGGATATATTTTGTCTGTTCATATATATTCCTCAAATTATCCATTTTTCTAAATAAGCGGCTACGCCATCCTCCTCATTTGAAAGTGTGATATCATTAGCAATGTCTTTGACCTCATGTACCGCATTACCCATCGCAACACCAATGCCGCATAGCTTTAGCATACCAATATCTGCATAATCATCTCCAAAAGCAGCAATTTCCGATACATCTGCATGACATGTTTCACATACTGCTAATATTGCCTTTTCCTTTGTAATCCCGCTTTTCGTAAACTTATACCAGTCGCCATCCGAAAAATGCTGGCTGTCAAGCTCTGAGAAATGTTCACACAATTTCTGTGCCAAGTTAGGATGGCGTATCTCAACACATATCTTCAAAGCTTCGTGCTTAAAGTCTGCAAAGTCCGTATATATGCTGTCTCCCCAGCTTTTATCCTGCTCTTTTGGATCGGTTTTATAATTCCAATAATGTGCCTCTAATGTGTCAACCGTAATTTCACAATCCATACCGCATATTTTTCTTGCTGACTCAATAAAGTTTTTTGTCTCTATTGCCGAAAAGAAAGAAGAACAGATAATTTTTTCGTTTACCCGTACCAATGCCCCTCCGCTGGAAATAAGAATATCCGGCTTCATTTTTCTTAAAAAGCCCAAACAATTTTGTTCGCCCCTTGATGTTGAAATGCCGATTAAATACCCGCATTGTTTACATTTGCATAATATTTCCAATGTATATTCAGATAAGGTTTTATCATTTCTTAACAAAGTGCCGTCTAAATCAAAAATAAATATTTGGGGTTTTCTCATTATATATTCCTCCAAAAACCAAGCTCTTTTAAACGTGTGCCATGAATCTATGATAACACATTCTTTTGCATTTATCACCAAGAAATTGTTAAGTATAACAAAAACCGAAAGTCTATCTTGCCCTTCGTTCTTTGCTTTTAACTGTCTTTTGTTGCTGATAGTCTGTTGCTTTCTTTGGTGGATTTTTTAATCGTTCAAGTACACTTTCCTTATCCTGCCTATCTACTTTTTCTCGCCATAAAAGTACTCCTTCTAACAGAAAAGACTACGGTCTAAACCTAAACCGTAGCCTCTGGCAATGTCATACTATATGTCATTTTCTGCTTCCATAAGAGAATATCCATTTGTCACTTCCACAAGCTTAGTCATTCTTATTACAACAACTTTTTATCCGCTCCATATTCTCAACTTTGTCCGAGAGTTACCTCCACCCTGTGTTCCTTCCCGTCCCCGAAAACAGGAATCACATTGCCCGCAACCTCATTTCCGTCCACCATCATTTTTGCAACACCTTTGCACACATGATCCGGATTCATTACTTTTACCCGGAACACATCGCCGCGGAACTGCCTTGTCAGCTCATACCCATCCCAGCCCGCCGGAATCGCCGGGTCGATCATCAATCCGTCATACTCCGGCTTCACCCCAAGGATATACTGGGAAATCGCAATAAAATTCCATGAAGCCGTGCCCGTCAGCCAGGAATTCTTCGCCTCACCAAAGCGCTTTGCATCCTTGCCCGCGACCATCTGCGCATACACATACGGCTCAAGGCGGTGAATCTCCGAATATTCTTCCGTATACGCCGGGGCAATCCTTGTATAATAATCAAATGCCCGATCCCCGCGACCCATAAACGCTTCCGCACACATAATCCATGCATTATTGTGGCAGAACACACCAGCATTTTCCTTGTATCCCGCCGGGTAAGTCGAAATCTCGCCATACTCGACATAATATTTCGTAAAAGCAGGATTATTCAACACAAGCCCATACTTCGATCCAAGCCTCTCCCCAACCGCATCGAGCGCGCTGAGCGCCTTTCCGTCCGTCAGGCCACATTTGCCAAGAATGCAGAAACCCTGGGACTCAATAAAGATCTTTCCTTCCTCACATTCCCTGCTCCCAACCTTCCTGCCAAAATCATCGTAGGCGCGCAAAAACCACTCCCCATCATAACCGTCACGCATAATTGTTTCACGCATCTTTTCCACTTCTGCCATCGCGCGGTCATGCTCGCTTTGGTTGCCCGTCTTTTTCATCAGAATGGCATATTCCTCGCCGATATAAGCAAACATCCCCGCAATCATCACGGACTCTGCCACCTTGCCATCCTTGCTTGTCACAGTCTGGAAGGACTCGCCGGACTCGGTCGAAAAACAATTCAAATTCAGACAATCATTCCAGTCCGCACGGCCGATAAGAGGCAGCCCATGCGGTCCCAAATTCTTGATAACATGGTCAAAGGAACGCTTTAAATGGTCAGAAAGCGGCGCTGCAAGCTCATCCTTGTTATCATACGGCGTGCTGACATTGAGAATCCCATAATCTCCGGTTTCTTTAATATAGGAAACAACAGCCAAAATCAGCCACAGCGGATCGTCGTTGAAATTTCCGCCAATCTCATCATTGCCCTTCTTTGTAAGCGGCTGATACTGATGGTACGCGCCACCATCCGGAAGCTGCGTGGAAGCAAGATCAATAATGCGTTCCCTGGCACGATCCGGAATCTGATGTACAAACCCCAAAAGATCCTGGTTTGAATCCCTAAAGCCCATCCCGCGCCCAATACCCGATTCAAAATACGAAGCACTGCGGGAGAGATTGAAAGTCACCATGCACTGGTACTGGTTCCAGATATTAACCATGCGGTCAACCTTCTCCTGCGGTGTCTTTACATTATACTTGGACAAAAGCCCATCCCAGTATTCCTTTAACTCGGCGAACGCCAGATCCACAGCTTCAACCGTGGCAAATTTCTCAATCATTGCCTCCGCTTTCTTTTTGTTAATCACATTCGTTGCATTTGGCGCGAGCGAGGAAAGCAAAAGCCCTTTTGTATCCGGTGTCCCCACCTGCCACTCCCACTTCTCGTCCGCCTCATTCTCCACATAACCCAGAACAAAAACAAAATCCTTTGCTTCACCCGGGGCAAACGAAATCTCAAGGCAGTGCGAGGCAATCGGAGACCATCCGTCCGCTACCGAATTCGTGCAGGCACCAGCGCGCACAGCCTCCGGCGCGTCAAAGCCGCCATATGTCCCAAGAAATGCCTCCCTGTCGGTATCAAAACCGGAAACCGGGACATTAACCGAATAAAAGGCATAGTGGTCGCGGCGCTCCTTGTACTCCGTCTTGTGGTAAATCACGGAACCCTTGATTTCCACCTCACCGGTATTGAAATTGCGCTGGAAATTCGTGCTGTCATCCTGCGCATTCCAAAGGCACCATTCCACAAAAGAAAACAACTTAACATCCCGCTTAATCGTCCCAGTATTTTTCACAGTAACTTTATGGATCTCCCCATTGTAATCCTTAGGCACAAAAAAAGTCACATCCACCTCAATCCCTTTTCTGGCACCCCGGATCTTTGTGTAACCCATCCCATGGCGGCACTCATAAAAATCAAGCGCCCTCTTTGCCGGGACAAAACCCGGCGACCAAAAATCCCCCTCATCATACAGGTAAAAATAGCGCCCCCCACCCATATCAAGCGGGACATTATTATAGCGGAAACGCGTGATACGGCGCAGCTTTGCGTCCTTAAAAAAACTGTACCCGCCCGCTGTATTAGAAATCAACGAAAAAAAATCCTGTGTGCCAAGATAATTAATCCATGGGTACGGGGTCAGTGGTGTCGTAATCACATACTCCTTATTCTCATCATCAAAATAGCCGAATTTCATGCCGTAATCCCCCTTTTACAAAATATTCCTCTGTTTCTTAAACGTTTTCGTGCTTCCTAAACCCATTATAGCATGAATATATCCAAAGCGCCACCAACTATTTTGCCAAAAAGTAGGGAGCCGCATTGTGAAAAAGCAACAACAAAGCCCCCATGGAAAAATCCCTGGGGGCTTCGGCTTATCGCTATGCAGTTTTTTATTCCTTTTAAGTAATGGTATCCCGGACGATTCCCGGTAATCTTCCTTTATCCCAATAGAGCCGCACGCGCCCCTACCTGCGCAGATCAAGCCCTCGGACACCGGTATGGCCACATTACATCCCTGATCGGGCATACTGCGCACCGGTTTCCTCAGAACAATTCCCCATGGTATCCTATGTAAAACAACTACCTTTCCCAGACACACGGACAGGAAAACCCTGTTTTCCCAAAAGGTAAAAAATCAATCCAGCGTGTTGCCAAAGTTCATACCCTTTGTCGGGCGGGCAAAGCCCACATACATCCGGGCGAGAAATCCTGGCAAAATCAAGTGATTTACGGTAAAGGTATAAACCTCTTTCCTATCCGGCTCCTAAGTATCTTTGGATTTCAGCGGCACTGTGCCAAACCACAATGAAAGTTGCGGCAGCAACGATCTTTAATGCTCGGGAAATATCCCCGGAGGGATTTTTATCCTGCTATAAAACAATGACCTTATAGATAATCACCTAATTCAGCACGATAAAAAAGACCGGTTTTCCAACCGGCACAATCACATCAAAAAATAATCATAACAGTGTTGGCGGCTGGCTGCCATTTTACAGGCCCTTTAGCTTTGCGTCCCTGCCTTTCGGCAGGTTTGCCTTTATCAGTACTTGTTACTGAAATCTTTTTCTTATTATTTTTTATTATACAGCATTTTCGACAATTTGTCAACCAGTCAGGTGAAAATTTTCGTAAAAAATTATGTTGTTAAAACAAAACTTTTATCTTTTTCTATCTTGCCTTACAATAATAGCAGTAACCCGCCAATTCCCGGACAAATTTCTAAAAACATAGCAGGTTGCCCATCACCTTATCATTGCTTTAATCAATCAACCATACCACTTCAATTACATCTTTCCGGACAGACTACGCCACTGCATCCACACCGATAACAATAAACCCAAGCACTTTCTTATTCCAGGCAAAAAGTGCTTCAAGCTCCCTTGTAATCTGAGTGTAACAGCTCTCCTCCTGTTTTTCTACCAGTACCACATAATCCGCTGACATCACTTCCGAAACGGCGGATGGATTGCCCAATATATTGGGAAGGCATTTTATAGTATAAGAGTTTTCCCACTTCATTTCAGCGAGAAGTTCTTTCATCTCCCTTTCGGCAACATTCCCGGTAAAAGCAATCACTTTCTCTTTTACACGCTGCCCCATATCCACATCTCCTTCTCCATTTATAACGGACTCTTCCTTAGTAATTTTTCCTGCCATCCCAGAAGATATCGCAAGAGCCTTCAGTTCCGCCATCACACTTTGAGCCGCAACCCTTTTAAGCATCAGGGCATCCCGCTCATAGAGTGTAAGCCCGCCCATCCGGGCAAACAGCCGGTCAAAGCCGACCCAGACACGCTTTTTATGCACCTTTGGGATCTGTGCAATCACACGGATGCCAAAACGGTTTTTCAATTCCCCCGCATCCTCGAGCTTGTCCGACATAATATAGCGGAAGGCAATAAAGGCGGCGGCAAGCACTGCGCCAACCAGGAAGGCAAGGATAAACTTCTTTATGGAATCCTTTATAATCCTTTCAGTAGTGTATTCTTTCTGTGGCTCTACTGACTGCTCCCATCTGGCATATTCCTCCGCCTTTTCCTGAAGCTTTATACTTAGCTCAGAAACATACTGGATATTTGCTTTCTGCCACTCATCAAGTTCCAGGTTCACCGCCTCATAGACCGCCTGGTTTACCGTGTTTAATTCATGCTCCCCAATGGCAGCCACAATCCCCGACCGTTTTGCAAGGATTCCCTCCAGTGCAAGCGCAAGGATTTCCTCACATCCCTGTGCATCCACCTCCCGCACATTGAGTGTGACCATCCGGTTGTCATAGTCCGAGGCAATGGTGAGCACTTCCTTCAAATAACGCAGTTCCACGGGCTCGGAAAGATGCTCCAGGATATACTGGTACATATCGCCATTTACCATATAGGTAATATAGGAACGCAGGATACGGTTTGAGAGGTCAATGTCCTGGTAGGTCAGCTCCGGCACGATCTGGTAGTCGGTCGCTACATAGAGCTGGAGGGAGGCATTATATTCACGGTACGGGTTAATCTTCATCAGGATTGAGTCCGCATTGTAACCCTCCCGCTCCGCGCGCGTTTCCTCCAAGTTTGTGATCTCCCGCAAAAGGGTTTCCCCCGTCGCCTGGAACGCCGCAAGTTCACGCATGTAATTTTCTTCCGCCTTCCTTGTGTACTCGGGGTTGGCGGTCTTTATCCTTTTTGCGGCAAAATTCCCCGCCCCAACCACCATGGCAACGAGGAGGGCGGCAACAAAGATTTTGCGCCAATCGCGGAAGATGCGGTAAAACACCTTCCCCAGGTTAATTTCCTGCTCATAGTTTTGTCCGTTCATTACTTGGTTCCTCCCTTTTCTTTCCTACACCTGGATCTTTCTCAGGCAGTTTATATTGTTTCACAGACAGGATGCGGGGGTACTCCCCCAAAAATAGGGAATCCCCTGTTTTACAAATGTTCATTGACACCGGGGCATGGAAAAGTTCCCCTCCCTCTGGATGCCCCGTTTACACCGGCTCCCAAAAAGTATCCGGATGCCCTTTGTCAAACACCTCGTTCGCCCATATAAGTGTGACCAGATCCTCCGTATCGGACAGGTTCACCAGGCTATGAGTCCAGCCCGGGAGCAGGTAAACCGCCTGTGGTTTTCCCCCATCCACCTCAAACTCCACTATCTCATCCGTCCCAACCTTTCGTTCCCGCACCAGCCCATGCCCGGAAACCACCACGAAGACCTCCCACTTGCTGTTATGCCAGTGCTCCCCCTTCGTCACGCCCGGTTTACTGATATTTACACTGAACTGCCCGTGGCTTTTCGTCTTCCATATCTCGGTAAAACTTCCCCTTCCATCCTGGTTGCTCTTCAGGTCAAATATAAATTTTTCCTTTGGCAGGTAGGTCAGGTACAGGCTATACAGCTTCTTTTCAAAACTCCCCTCCGGCATCCGGGGGATAAGGAGGGTTTCTGGCTGGCTTTTAAAACCCTCGAGCAAATCCACAATCCTACCGAGTTTCACCCGGTGGGTTGTTGGGATATAGCAGTACCGCCCTGTTGCGTCGTCCTGGGGCAGCATACTGCCTTTCGGCACCATACTGCCTTTCGGCACTATGCTGTCATCCGGATCTATGTCATCCTGCGATACTATACCGCTCTGTGGCACCACGCTGCCCTCCGATATCATGCTACCCTCTGAAAGTACACAATCCCTGCCATCAGGATGCCCCTCTTCCCCTCCCAGGTACTTACAATGCCTTTCCTTCCCCTCAAGCAAGTCAAACATCCCTTCCACCAGGTCATCGATATACAGAAGCTCCAGCTCCGTTTCCCGGTCGTCCACCTGGTAGGGCAGGCCGTTTGCCACGGCATGGCAGAAGGTGGAAACTGCAGAATTGTAGTTCGGACGGCTGTGCCCCATCAGGTTTGGGAACCGGTAGACTGCCACCTTCGCCCCGGTTTCCTCCCCATACCGGAAAAACAATTCCTCCCCTGCCCGCTTTGACCTCCCATAGTCCGAATCATGGAAACGCCCGGAAAGGGCTGCCTGGATGGAGGAGGCAAACATCACCCCCGCCTGGTTGCCCGCCCGCTTCAGGCAGGAAAGCAGGGTCGAGGCAAGGTCAAAATTCCCCTCCATAAATTCTGATTTTTCCTTAGGCCGGTTCACCCCCGCCAGGTGGAACACAAAATCCGCCTCTGCACAATAAGCATCGAGCTCCCCTTTTGTGGAACCAAGGTCATATTCATAGATCCCATCAATCTTGAGGTTTGGCCTGCCCTTGTTTTTCCCTTCCTTTAAGTTATATAGGTTTGCCACCAGGGCAGTCCCCACCATCCCTTTTGCACCCGTAACCAGAATGTTCATCCCCATCCCCCCTCACTTGCGCCATACCATCTTATTTACAATCCCCGTGTACCCCTGGATAATCCGCACCACCCGATCCGACACTTCCTCATCCACATAATCCGGCACGGGCACGCCGTACCCGCCGGCTTCCTTTAACCCCACCGCTGTTTCCACCGCCTGCAAAAGCCCATCCCCCTCAATCCCTGCCAGGAGGAAACAGCCCTTCTCCACCGCCTCCGGCCGCTCCGTGCTCGTCCTTATGCAGACTGCCGGGAACGGGTGCCCGATGGAGGTAAAAAAGCTGCTTTCCTCCGGCAATGTCCCCGAATCCGATATCACCGCAAACGCATCCATCTGTAAGCAGTTATAGTCATGGAAGCCCAGCGGCTCATGCTGGACTACCCTTTTATCCAGCACGAACCCCATTTCCGCCAGCCGCTTCCCAGAGCGCGGGTGGCAGGAATAGATTACCGGCATGTCATATTCCACCGCCAGCCGGTTCACCGCAGTAAACAGGGCGAGGAAGTTTTTTTCCGTATCAATATTTTCCTCCCGGTGCGCGGAGAGGAGGAAATACTTCCCCCTTGTAAGACCAAGTCTTCCATGCACCCCGGACCCCATAATCTTCCCCAGGTTTTTCCTCAGCACCTCCGCCATCGGGGAACCCACCACAAACGTGCGTTCCCTCGGCATGCCGCACTCCGCCAGGTAGCGCCCCGCATGCCCCGAATACGCTAGGTTCACATCCGAGATGATGTCCACAATCCGCCGGTTTGTTTCCTCCGGCAGGCACTCATCCTTGCAGCGGTTCCCCGCCTCCATATGGAAAATCGGGATGTGCAGGCGCTTCGCACCAATCACAGAAAGGCAGGAATTCGTATCGCCAAGCACCAGCACCGCATCCGGCCGCATCGCCGCCATCAGGCGGTATGACCGCGCAATGATGTTCCCCATGGTTTCCCCGAGATCCCCCCCAGCCACATCAAGGGAAACTTCCGGGGCGGCAAGCCCGAGGTCACGGAAAAAAATGCCGTTTAAGTTGTAATCATAGTTCTGTCCGGTATGGACTAAAACTGTGTCAAAATAAACCCGGCATTTCTTAATCACCTCGGAAAGCCGGATAATCTCGGGGCGTGTACCGACAATAATAAAAAGTTTTAGTTTCCCATTATTCTGGAACGATATTTCTTTCTCCATCCTGTTTTCCTCCTTTTTGTTGCAATGTGGCGGATGCGAAGGTGCACGTTATGATACCTAAGAGGATAATAAAATGACCTGCCCACGCATTTTTTGATGCCCCTAAAAGACAATAAAACAAAAAGCAGCCCCACCCTATCAAATGAAAGGGCAGGGCTAAGTTTATTTACCCACGCATACATTCTCCAAGCCAGGAACTTGTCCATCGCCCGCCTGTCCCATACTGCCAAGCGCCTCCCTCACATAATCCGCCGTAAGGATCTTCCTTACCGTT
>ERZ808051.1613-NODE-1613-length-14085-cov-5.367718_pt1 | contig 14085 bp, 10 predicted proteins | sample MGYA00380199_ERZ808051 | MGnify/ENA primary metagenome ERZ808051 (study PRJEB31490, sample SAMN06133391) | mouse gut metagenome | isolation source: J11 | host: mice | place: China: Chengdu | collected 2015-05 ...
GATTGGGCAATGATCCGACCCGTACACCTCTGTCAGGATCTTTGCGTCCTCCAGCTGATCCTTCAGGCTTTCCGACACACAGAAATAGTCGATCCGCCACCCCGCGTTTTTCTCCCGGGCTTTGAACCGGTAGGACCACCAGGAATAGATTCCCTCCTGGTCTGGATAAAAGTACCGGAAGGTATCAATAAATCCGGCATCCAGAAGTTCCGTGAACTTCTGCCGCTCCTCGTCCGTAAACCCGGCGTTTTTCCGATTGGTCTTCGGATTTTTCAGGTCGATCTCCTGATGTGCCACATTCATGTCCCCGGTCACAATCACCGGCTTCGTTTCCTCCAGGCGCTTCAAATAACCGCGGAAATCATCCTCCCATTTCATCCGGTAATCCAGACGCTTCAATCCGTCCTGCGAATTGGGCGTATAGACCGTGACGAAATAAAAATCCTCAAACTCACAGGTGATCACACGTCCTTCCTGATCATGCTCTTCCATCCCGATTCCGTAAGCCACGTTCAGAGGCTCTGTTTTCGTAAATACCGCAGTCCCGGAATAGCCTTTTTTTACCGCATAGTTCCAGTACTGGTGATAGCCTGCCAGTTCCAGCTCAAGCTGTCCCGCCTGCAGCTTCGTCTCCTGCAGACAGAGAATATCCGCATCCGCCTGTTTAAAAAAATCCAGGAAACCTTTCTGCATACAGGCTCGGATTCCATTTACATTCCATGAGATCAGTTTCATCATCTGCTGTCATCCTTTCTTGATCATTTTACCTGTCGTATTACAGGTCACACCTTGGCCTGTAACTCTGTAGTATACTTCTTTCAGCGTCAGTCCGCAAGCCGGCGCCAAAAATCCCGCCTGCCAGCGTTCCCCGCCGCGCAAAAGCGCGGCTGTCTCTTTGGCAGTCCGCTTCCCGGTTCCCACCTCCAGAAGCGTCCCGGTCAGGATCCGCACCATATGGTACATAAATCCGTTTCCCTCGTAGACGATCTTTAACTTGCTTCCCTCTTCCTCCATTTGGATATCATAGATCTTTCGAACCGTAGACTGATCCTCGTTCCGGTCTGTAAAGGCGGCGAAATCATACTGTCCGACCAGGCATCCCGCAGCCGCTTTCATCGCCTTGATATCTAGTTTTTCCGGAAAATGAAAACAATATTTTCTGGTAAATACATCCGCCTTTTCCCGCATATCAATATTATATTCATAGCGTTTCCCAACCGCGCTGTAACGGGCATGAAATCCATTTTTCACAAGCTTGGCGCCGGTCACCCGGATATCCCCGGGCAGCATCCGGTTCAGTTCCGCCTGAAATACTTCCTCATCCACTTTTCCCGGCAGGCAGATACTGGCAGTCTGGGCTTCTGCGTGTACGCCCCCATCCGTCCGTCCGGATCCATGGACTTCTACCGAAAACCCTTTGAGGTCACGTATGGTCCGTTCCAGCGTTCCCTGAATCGTCAGCTCCGTGTCCGGCTGTCTCTGCCAGCCCTGATAGCGTGTTCCGTCATATGCAATTGTCAGTTTATAAGTTCTCATACGTCACCTCTGAAAAACACATCCATACGGTTCCCTGCCTTGCAAAAAGCAATCATCAAACACACTCCGGCGGTGTCCGGGCTATGCAGTGAACGCACAGTCCGGAGCCTTCTTTTCATGCTTGCCTACGCCTCATCCAGACTGCACACCTTTCCGTCTTGGAGAAGCAGAACTCTCCCGCACAGCATACTGACCACATCCAGATCGTGGGACACGAACAGATAGCAGATTTTTTCTTTCTCCTGCAGTTCTTTCAGAAGGGCAATGATCTGCGCCTGCACCGTCACATCCAATGCGGAGAGCGGTTCGTCCGCCAGGATGAACTTCGTCCCTGTGATCAGTGCCAGGGCAATACTGACCCGCTGCCTCTGCCCGCCGCTCAGCTCCCGCGGATATCTTTCGTAAAAATCCTCCGGCAGATGAACCCGCTGCAGCATTTCCACCGCCTCTTTGCGGCGCTCCTGCCTGCTAAATCCGCCTTTTACCCTCAGCGGTTCCTCCAGGATCCAGCCGATGGTTTTCCTCGGGTTCAAGGCACTGAACGGATCCTGAAATACCATCTGTGGACGCTGCGTATAATGGACAATCTCCCCTTCGTAGTCTTTCAGAAGTCCCAGCACACATTTACAGAGCGTGGATTTTCCACTGCCGCTTTCGCCCACCAGTCCGACGATCTCCCCCTCATATAAGGTAAAGGAGACATCCTCCAGAATCTGTCTTCTTGTTTTTCCCTCTCTATAATAAGCATTTACATGCTTCACTTCCAAAATCTTTTCCGGCAAAGCCCTCACCTGCTTTCTTCCTGCGCCTCAGCAGCTCATAATACCGATTTTCTCTTGTTCTTGCCGGGATAGCCGCGATCAGTTCTCTGGTATATTCGGACTGCGGGTTCTTGAAAGTCTCCGCGCAGTCCCCTTCCTCCACGACCTGGCCGTCCTTCATGACCAGCACGCGGCGGCACAGCGTATTGACCACCCGCAGGTTATGAGAGATGAACAGGATGCTCATTCCATATTTCCGGTTCAACTTTTTCAAAAGCTGCAGAATGCTTTCCTGGGTCCTTACGTCCAGCGCAGTGGTCGGCTCATCTGCGATCAGCAGCTTGGGACGGCATACGATCGCCGCGGCGATCATCACCCTCTGCCGCATTCCCCCGGAAAGCTCGTGAGGATATTTTTTATACAATTGTTCCGGATGTTCCAGCTCCACCTCTTCCAGCGCTCTCAGAGCAAGCTCTCTTTGCTCCCTTCTCTCCATACGGAGCCGACCTCCTCTGTCCCGGCGGCTTCTCCGGGAATGAAGAAGCAGTGCTTCCTCCACCTGCTTCCCGATCCGCATGGTTGGATTCAATGCGGTCATGGGTTCCTGGAAGACCATGCTGATCTCATTTCCCTGGACTCGGCGCATTTCCTTTTCCGACAGTCCGAGCAGATCCGTATCGTCCAGCCAGACCCTTCCTCTGTCCAGAACCGCATGCTTTTTCAAAAGCCCGGCAATGGTCAGCGCGGTCATCGTCTTGCCGGAGCCGGATTCCCCCACGATTCCAAGGATATCCCCGTTCTCCACTGCAAAGGAGACATTTTTTACAACCTCTTCCCGTTCACTTCGGTCTTCAAAATGAATCGACAGATTTTCTACCTTCAGCATTATCTTCCACCTCCAAACTGATCCAGGATCCCTTCTCCTAACAGTCCCACGCCCAATATCAGCAGAACCAGGAACGCGCCTGGAAAGATCGCGCACCACGGCCCACCTGCCAGATAGGTCTGGGATTCGGAGAGCATCCTTCCCAGGCTGGCATCTGGCGGCTGCACTCCGATCCCCAGGTAGCTCATACTGGCCTCCGCAAGCACCGCATTGTTGAATCCGATCGCAAGGGCGGACAAAAGCGCCGGCAGGATGTTGGGCAGCATGTGTACAAACAGAATCCGCGGTGTGGAAACGCCGATCAGCCTTGTGCTGGTCACATAATCCGCCTCCCGCAGCCGTAAAAATTCTCCCCGGACGATCCTTGCGAAGCTGGGGATAAATGCGATCCCAAGGGCCAGCATCACTTTATAGGTGCCCGGTCCCAGCAGGGTAATGATGACAAGTGCCAGCAGGACGCTCGGAAAGGCGGCTACTGCGTCATTGACCCGCATCAGCCCTTCATCCAGCCAGCCTCCGAAATATCCGGTGAAAGCCCCCACAAGAATGCCGGCGATTCCCCCCATCAAAATCGTTCCCAGGGCAATGAGCAGCGTACTCCCTGCCCCTGACAGCACACGGCTCAGGATATCCCGGCCGAACTGATCCGTACCGAAAATGTGCAAAAGGCTGGGCGGCTGGAGCTTTAAAGAACCCTGCATGGCCTCCGGATCATAAGGGGTCCAGACGAATCCCAGCAGGATCAAAGCCAGCATGAAAACCGTGATCACTGCACCAAGTATGAAATTACAGGAGGTTATCTTTCGTTTCATGTTTTGCCCACTCCTTTCCCGCTCACACCTCAATCCGTTTGTCCAGTCTATGATACAGCAAGTCCACCAGCGTATTCATTACCAGTGTCACCACCGCGATCAGTACGATGATCGCCTCCACCACCGGATAGTCCCGTTTGGAGATCGAACCGATCAGAGTCCTGCCAATCCCCGGAATCCCGAAGACATGCTCCACAACGATACTGTTTGCGATCATATCGGCAACCGCCATCCCCAGAAATGTGACCACCGGGACGATCCCGTTCCGGAATGCGTGGCACAGCAGAACCCTCCAGGGGCTGTTGCCCCGGCTGTAGGCAGTCCGCACATAATCCTGGTGCATTTCCGCGATCAGAGAGTTCCGAAGCATTTTCGTTGTCATAGCGGCTCTGGGAAGAGCGATCGCCAGAGACGGAAGGATCAGATAACTAAGAAACCCGGACATGCTCTCCGTATAAGACACATATCCTCCCGGAGTAAACCAGCGGAATACCAGTCCGAAGATCACGGTGAATATGATCCCGATGAAAAACGGCGGGATCGACATAGTCACCTGATTGAGGATCAAAAACATCCGGTCAAAAAAATGGTTCTCATACCGGACACTTAGAATACTCACCGGAACCGACAAAAGCAGCGTAAAGCAAAATGCAAGAACCGTCATGGCAACCGTGATGGGAAGTTTATCCCCGATCATCTCCCGGACCGGGATCTGATAAAAGTAGGAAATGCCCATATCCCCTGTCAGGAAATCCTTTCCCCACTGTACATAGCGCTCCGTCAGGGGGCGGTTGAGCCCCATTTCCTCGCGCAGTGCCTGCACTTTGCTTTCCGTTGCTTCCGTGCCCAGGATGGTCCTGGCCGGATCCCCCGGGATCACTTCAAACGCAAAGAAGGCAAGTATGCTGACAATTAATAATGTGATTATAAGACCAATAATTTTTTTGATAATATATTTCATACCTGCCTCCTGTTGTTTTTTCTATACACCATTTTCATACAGACACCACTGTGCCTGTATCTGTTTAATCCTTTCGGAAATGTACAGAATATGCATCCTACTCTACCGCATAAACAGTAGACATATCCTGTACATACAGCGGATAGAACTTATATCCGTCGAACCGGTCGCTGATCGCGACCATATTTGCCAGATCCTGGATATATACGTTTGCCGCGCGCTCGGTCAGGATTCCTTCCGCCTCTTTATACAGCTTTACCTTCTCCTCTTCATCTGTGGTCGCGATCGCTTCCTGGAAGACCCTGTCATATTCCTCATCGCTGAACTTGATGAAATTCCCGTGGCCATCTGTCGTAAAGCGTTCCAGCATTGCCCGGGCGGACAGATTGGAAGCGTCCACTCCGACCACTGTAGATTCAAATTCGCTGTTGGCATAGACATCCTCCAGCCATGCTTCCCACTCTACCGGCTTGATGGTCGCATTGACGCCGATATTTTTCAGCTGCTCCACGATCACCTGTGCCGTGTCCACATGGGGCTTGTCCGCCGCGCTGACCGTGATCTCCAGATCAAATCCGTCGGCATATCCTGCTTCCTTCAGAAGATCCTTTGCCTTCTCATAGTCTTGCTCATAGTAAGTGGAATATTCCTCGTCAAAATACTTTTTCAGCCCCGGATACATGCTGGTTCCGATCCGCACGCCTTTTCCGTCCGCGATCATATCCATGATCTCCTGGGGATCAATGGCATAGCAGAGCGCCTGCCGTACTTTCTCGTTATTCAGCGGTTCCACGGAATTGTTCAGATACAATGCCTGCACCAGGTTCATGGTTCCTTCTTCCACATGGAAGCCTTCTGTCAGCTCCGCCGCCTGACTTGTCGTCAGTCGCATGGCCATATCGATCGAACCGCCTTTTAAGTTGGTCACCAGCATATCAGCATCCGCTACTACCCGAAATTCCACCTCATCCAGATGCGCCTTCTCACCCCAGTAATCCTCATTTTTCACAATGATCACATTTTCCTGAGGATTCCTGGAATCGTACTTGAAGGGGCCGGTCCCGATGGGATCCGTCTCCAACTCTTCATAATCCTTCGGCACGATGGCGGTGGTCATGTACGCCAAAAATTCCGTATTGGCCTCTGACAAATGGATCTCTACCGTCTTCTCATCCGGGATCTCCACACTCTCTACAATAGAATACGCCGATACCAATGGATCCCCATTTGACGTATCGGCGCATTTATCAATTGAATATTTAACATCCTCAGCAGTCACAGTGTTCCCATTGTGAAACTTCACGCCTTCGCGGAGTGTAAATGTATACACCTTCGCGTCCTCGGAAATCTCGTAGGATTCTGCGAGTGCTTCGATCAAATTACCATCACTGTCCGGCTTTACCAGACCTTCGTAAATGTTAAATAAAACCTCTTTTGTTCCTGCCGATACTGCTCTGTGTGGGTCAAGACTGTCGAGATCCTGGGAAATACCAACCTTGATACTTCCACCCTCGACCGGGTTTTTACTCTTCGGAAGCTCATTCTCCGTTGTAGACTCGGGCTCCTTCTTGTCACCTGAGCATCCGCTCAGTGCAACAGATACTGCCATCGTAAGCATCAAAAGAATACTTGTGATTCTTCTTTTCATGTTTTGTCTCCTTCTTCAAATAACCTCCATTATTAAATTGTCAATTTTATTTTAAAGTAAGAAACGCGGTTTGGCAAGTTTTTATTTGGGTACAATTTTATCTCCATATTTTCCGCAATGCAAAAACCCACCATTCCCTTGTTTCAGTTTCCCTTCATCCGATAATTTACTGAATTCATTTTCTATCCTGCTGATTATATCAACAGTTATACTCAACCGATGATGTCCGGGCAAAATCCGTTTTATACTTAGATATGGTACATCTTTAATAATTACAACTGTATCCAGCGTCAGAGATGGACAATTTTTCATGAAATTGGTCATATTTATCTTGAACATTTTGAAGGTGATTTTATGACATATAAGGAAAAAGAGGCAGAAGCCCTTTTTTGCTAAATACAGTATTGCGCCTCCACCATTAATTAATATTACAAATTGTAAATCCCCTTCGGATATTGCTGACAATTTTTACGTTTGTCCGCACCCTCTCTTGCCATTATGCACAATTTTCCCCTCTCATTTCACAGCACTTTTCACATATTTTTCAAAACATCTTGACATCAATCATAAGCCGCCTTATAATGACACCTAGAAATTAGCTTGTATAAGTTCATGATCGGATGAGCGTGTCTACCAACTGCCGTAACAGTTGACTACAAGTCTTTGGGATACCCGAAGATTTTTAGTTGATTGTTACGGCAGTTTTTATGTTTCCATAAATTTGGCTGCCGACATGGGAAACGAAACCTGACACGTCTGTCATATGCATATTCCTTTGCGCGCGGGATAGTGCAATTTCTGTTTTCATCCGACGCATATCAGTCCGATATTTTCGCAGATACACGCCATTCCATTCATGAGTCTTATCTGATCGGTATACTGACATACCGACGCAATTTCACACAGCAAAATTTAAACACGATTTATTTCAGTAAAAGTCCCCGCAGCAAGTTTCGAGGGAATAAATTTGGAGGAAAATCATGAGCAGTTTATTGATTAAAAATGCTTCTGCCATTGTAACCTGTGATAAAAATGATGCCGTATTAGAGGATTCCCATATCCTAATCGAGGACGGCGTCATTACATACATGGGCTGTGAGCCCAAGTCAGCAGACGAGACCATCGACGCTGCCGGCTGTATCGTCTATCCCGGATTGATCAACACGCATCATCATCTTTATCAGACGTTCAGCCGCAATCTGCCCCAGGTGCAGAACATGGAGCTGTTTGACTGGCTGACCACGCTCTACGAGATCTGGAAAAACCTGGACGGCGACATCATTTACCAAAGCTCCATAACCGGGATGGGCGAATTGTTAAAGACAGGCTGTACCACCTGCTTTGACCATCATTACGTCTTTCCCGGCGGCAATTCCGGGACGCTTCTGGAATCCCAGTTTGCCGCGGCACGGGAGCTGGGCATCCGGTTCTACGCATCCAGGGGAAGCATGGACCTGAGCAAAAAGGACGGAGGACTGCCGCCGGACAGCGTGGTTCAGACCGTGGATGAGATCTTAAAGGATTCCCGCAACGCGGTAGAAACATACCACGATCCGGCGCCGTTTTCCATGGAAATGGTGGCGCTGGCTCCCTGTTCCCCGTTCAGCGCCAGTGAAGATCTCTACCGTCAGTCCGCGATCCTGGCAAGGGAGCTGGGCGTGCGCCTGCATACGCATCTGTGCGAGACCATAGATGAGGAAAATTATGTACTTGGGAAATACGGAAAACGTCCGCTGTCCTATATGGCGGATATGAATTGGGTCGGAGACGACGTCTGGTACGCACACGGAATCCACTTTAATGATGAGGAGCTGGCGCTGCTGGCAAAAACCGGAACCGGTGTCGCGCACTGCCCCATCTCCAACATGAAGCTGTCCTCCGGCATCTGCCGGATCCCGGATATGCTGAGGCTGGGTGTTCCGGTTGGCCTGGCAGTGGACGGAAGCGCAAGCAACGACGGCTCCAATCTCCTGGAGGAACTGCGCACGGCATTCCTGCTGCACCGTCTTCATTCCAGCAAGCTGGCTCCCAGCGGATATGACGTGCTGAAAATAGCCACCAACGGCAGCGCAAAGGTGCTGGGCCGTGAGGACATCGGATCTCTGGAAACGGGAAAAGCAGGAGATCTGTTCCTGATCCGCAGAAACCGTCTGGAGCTGGTCGGCGCCGACCTGGATGTAAAGTCTATGCTCGGTACTGTCGGCATAAAGGGCGCAGTGGACTGTACCGTCGTAAATGGCCGGATTGTGGTGAAAAACGGGGAACTTGTAGGGATTGATGAGGAAAAAGAGATCCGCATCGGCCGAAAGCTGGTCAATGCTTACCTAAATGGGATCTGATCAAACGGTGTTACTATGAACAGCCAGGTAAAAATCAACAGGCAGATTCGCCAGGCGCAGCTTGTGAGAAGCTGTTTGATGATTTTTACAGAGGAGGATATAAATTATGAGTGAAATCCAAGAGACGAAAAACAAAAAAGAAAGAGACCGAGAAATGGTCTACCAGCTTGACGGAAGACCAGGGCTTGCCACAGCAGTTCCGCTGGGCCTGCAGCATGTACTTGCCATGTTTACTTCTAACCTGGCCCCCATCCTGATCATCGCAGGCGTATGCAGCCTGTCCGGCGCCGATACGGTCATCATGGTGCAGTGTGCCATGTTTGTATCCGGCCTGACGACATTTATCCAGTTATATCCGCTGAGGCTTGGAAAGAATTATCAGGTGGGTGCAAAGCTGCCTATTGTAATGGGAACCTCATTCACCTTCGTCCCCACCGCCTCCGCCATCGGGGCAGCAGGCGGGATCGGAGCTGTCCTGGGTGGCTGCATGGCGGGAAGCCTGGTAGAAGTATTTATGGGCTTCTTCTACAAATATATCCGCCGCTTTTTCCCGCCCCTGGTCGTAGGCTGTACCCTGGTCACCATCGGGGTCAACCTGCTGGGGATCGGCGTGGATTATTTTGCAGGCGGGGCAGGCGCCGCTGGTTACGGCTCCCTGCAGAATCTCGGCGTGGCGTTCTTCGTGCTGGCCATTGTCATCCTGCTCCAGCGCTTTGGAAAGGGACTGGCCAAAAATTCCGCAATCCTGATCGGGCTGGTGGCAGGCTATGTTCTTGCCGCAGTTTTGGGGATGGTCGATACATCACCCATTGCGGATGCCAAATGGTTCGGCCTGCCTCTTCCGTTCCAGTTCCATCTGGAATTTCAGCTGCCGGCAATCCTCAGCTTCGCGGCGTTGTTTGTAACCTCCGGACTGGAAACCATCGGAAATACTTCCGGAATCACGATTGCGGGATTTGACCGGGAGGCAACGGAAAAGGAAACCTCCGGCGCCATTCTCGCAGATGCCCTTGGTTCCACGACGGCTGCCATCTTCAATGCGCTGCCGAACACTGCTTTCGGTCAGAACGCGGGAATCGTCTCCATGACTAAGGTGGTCAACAGATGGTGTATTGCAACCGGCGCGTTTATCCTGATGATATCCGGGTTTTTCCCGAAGCTGGGCGCTCTGTTTTCAGCCATCCCCAACGCGGTACTCGGCGGAGCGATCATTACCGTATTCGGCATGATCCTGATCAACGGGATCAAGATGATCTCCAAAGCAGGCTTCAGCGAGAGAAATATTCTCGTGATGGGACTGACTTTCGCATTCGGCATGGGCGTATCCGGACACCCGGAGGCTGTCGCACAGCTTCCGTCGGCACTGCAGTTCATCTTTAATGATCCTGTTACGGCAACCTGTATTATCGCGATCCTGGCAAATATCCTGTTCCCGCTTAAGGATGAGAGCGATATTGCGAAGGCAAAGGAAGCCATGCTTGGATAAATCCGACTTGGGCGGGCCTGGTCTGGGCAAATCTGATTGGAACGTTTGTCCAAATGCATGGAACCTGCGGTTGTCGGTTTCTTTGCAGGCAATTGTGTAAAAAAGCAGCACATCCCCTCTGTAAATCCAGAAGAGACGTGCTGTTTTTTTCGTATTTCCAGTCAGGATCTGCCGCAAACGAATGCTATACAAATAGCACAGGATAAATTTGTAGATGATTTTGCGACAGTTCCATCGTTTCACTCATTACTTTACCGGAAGAAATTCAGGCTGATATGCCCCGGCCGCGATCATCCCGGCCAGTGCTGCCCCATATGCCGCTTCTTCCTTTTGCTCTGCCAGCTCCAGCCGCATGGAAAATCGTTCGGCCATGATCTCCTGCAAATGCCGGTTCCTGCGCAGCCCGTTTCCCGAAGCGATCATCGTCTTTTTTTCTCCGGCGATCCCCTTTTCCATTTTCAGGTACATCTGATACAGTTCATCGGCCATTCCCTCCAGGACGCCTCTTGTCAGGGCGCCGGGCGTAAAATTTTCCGTTCCGATATTTCCAATGCTTCCCTTAAGCTCCGGGCAGTCTCTCGTCCCGGAAAAACGGGTATCTACGTTTAGCCTTTCCTGCCCTTCCTCTTCTGTCTCCAGCAGATGCTCCATCATGCGGTAGGGATCCACATCCTCTGCGCCCATTGCCTTTCCTGTCTGTCTGAAAAAATCTGCCAGAAGCGCATAGGCTCTGCCGCCGCACAGGGAGGAACCGCAAAGGATACAGCTATCCTTGATGAACGGCCTTGTTTCCACCCCTTCTGCCGCAAAGTATTTCTCGGAGTAAACAGATACCTGGCCGCCGGTTCCCATGTTCACCAGAATAGAGTTCCGGACATTTCTCACAGAGCCAAAGAAACTCGCCTGATTGTCGCCTGTCGCGACGCAGACCGGAATTCCCCGGCAGTTCCCCAGAATCCGAAATTCATCCGTCACTTCCGGAAGCATTCCGCAATCCAGATTCAGATTGTCAAAGACCTCTTTTTGAAAGCGGCATTTCCGGACATCATAAAGCCCAAGCCCCGCCGCATTTCCTGCGTGGAGCAGCGGGCTATTTCTCTCTGTCAGCACCATTCCCAGATAATCCGCGATCGTGCACAGGCTGACCGCCGTCTCAGGCACCAGCCCTGTCATACTGTTGTAGATATGGGTTGCCATCCCGTAACCGGTATATAGCTTAACACCATATGTCTCTTCCAGCATCCCGCAGACACTTCTGCCGGCCCCGCATGGTATATTTCCTCTTCCATCCTGCCAGGTATATAAAGGGCTGACATGCCGGCCTTCCTGATCCGTATAGACGATTCCGTGCATCTGTCCCGTCAGTCCGATCACTCCGATATCTGGATATTCTTTCAGGATATCCTCCAGCAGTTCTTCGGACTTTCTCAGGATCACCGCCGGGTCCTGAAGCTTTTCCCAGGGATTTTCGGTTTCTATAAAGCTGCCGTTGCTGATCGTAAAGGATTTTTCCACCCTTCTTGAATCGCTCTCCGCAACGACCGCGCTGATCGTTGTGGTCCCGATGTCAATTCCTATCGCTCTCATGATGTACCTCCGTTTTTCCGAGCGCGCACTCCCGAATCAGGAAGCACACCTTACCTTGCATTTCTTTTTACAGCAGGCGATTCCATATTTGATAACCGTATCCATGCCGTCTTCTATCAGCTTTGCGGAATATTCCTTTTTTTCAATCTGTCTCAGGGCCTCTTCACAGCCCGCCTCCAGGTCTCCATTATCCGAATACTTGATCTCGATCACGATCCCTGTCTCTTTTTCTCCTCCTGCCTCCACCAGTATATCGCTGTATCCTATCCCGGATTCTGCGTTAGAGCTGATTTCCCACTCTCCTCGGTAGCTTAATAAACCTAAAAGTATGCCGTGATAAAAATTTTCTTTTTTTTCCTTTTGTACTGCTGTATCCCGAATGCTGATCGTTTTCTTCAGATAAATATTAAACTGCTTCTCTATGGTGTCTGGATCCGCTTTGACAAACGCATCGCAAAATGCGTCTAATTTCATTTTATCTTTTCGTGTCTCATCATGAAACCAGTCCTGTATCTGTTCAATAAATATTTTTCGTATTTCCTGATTCGGTATGACCAATTGGTATATGCCTTCTTTTGCTTTTCCGCGTTTCGTCAGATACCCGGCAGTAAAAAGTATGCTCCAAACATGATCCACACTTCTGTACAGATCACGATATGTCAGTTCCTGTCTGATCTTTTTTCCTATGCTTTCCCCGCAGATCAGCTGCTCAATTTCCCTGCGGGTATTCTGACCGGCCATCTGCAGGAATTTTCGGATAATTTCATTGCCGCTTGTATTCATCCAGAAAGCCTGCGGTTCTGCGTCCGGTTCGGACATCAGCAGATCAACATAATTAATCACATCCCATGGACAGTATACATCTGCATTTCCAATACTATAACCATCATACCATTCTTTCACTTTCCGGTATGCATCCTCTACCCCATAGAATTTAAGAATCGCTCTCACTTCCTGGTCTGTGAAGCCAAAGTATTCATGGAACCGGACATTTGTAACCGAGAATACTTTAAAATTATTCAAGCCTGTAAAAATACTTTCTTTTGCAATCCGCAGACATCCTGTTAATATGGCAAACTTAAGGCTTTCATTTCCTTTCAATGCCCGGCTGAACATATTTCGTATCAAGCTGACCATCTCATCATAATAGCCTCCCTGATCCGATTTATCCAGCGGAACATCATACTCATCAATCAGCAGGATCACTTTTTGTCCATAATGCTTACAAAGAAGCCGGGACAGAATCCAAAGGCTGCTCCTGAGCACTTCCTCGGACATGATAAATCCCTGCTGCCCCTTCGGATCAATCTTGATCAACTGCGCATACTGCTTTTTTTCCTCTTCCGTAAGCCGGCTGCTCTCCATCAGAAATGAAAATCTAAGCGCCTCATTTCCAACCACAGAACACAATGCGTCTTTTGCACCTTCATAATCTCTGGCTTCCGTATCCTTCAAAGTAACGGCAATGACCGGGAACTTTCCCATAAACTTCTGGCACAGCTCTGATTCTTTCGCAATCTCCAATCCGTCAAAAAGCGTACTGTCGCATCCATACTCAAAGAATGCTTTCAACATATTCATATTCAGCGTTTTTCCGAATCTCCTTGGGCGGGTGAACAGATTCACTTCCCCCCAATGATTCAATAACTCTGTTATCAATCCAGTTTTATCCACGTAGTAAAAATTTTCTGTCCGAAGTTTTTCAAAATTATCAATACCGACCGGCAGCTTTTTCATATCTTCTCCTGTTCCATTGTAGTCATACTTATGAAATGTCTCCATACAGTTTCTTAGCTTAAACAGTATTTTAGCATTATCAATTCAGCTGTGCAATGAAATTATTGATTTTATCTTGTCCGAAACATCAGGCAGGTTACTGGTCAGGCCCTGACCAGATTCCATTAAATACTGAATAGTAAAAGTGGGAATAGATACATCTTTGCTCATTTTTTGCAAGGCATATTTTTAAAAAATATGCCTTGTTTCTATTGACATTCTCCTTGTCATATGTTACAATATATGACAAGGAGGTGAGGTTATGGCCATTGTAAAATACAAAAACCAGTCCG
>ERZ808051.1616-NODE-1616-length-14065-cov-9.765227_pt1 | contig 14065 bp, 16 predicted proteins | sample MGYA00380199_ERZ808051 | MGnify/ENA primary metagenome ERZ808051 (study PRJEB31490, sample SAMN06133391) | mouse gut metagenome | isolation source: J11 | host: mice | place: China: Chengdu | collected 2015-05 ...
GAACTCATTCTTGCGCTCGCCGCTCCCTATCAGCAGGAACTTGCCATTCTCCAAACCGCTCCTGGTATCAGCAGTACCTTCACTGCCATCGGAATTATTTCCGAAATCGGTACCAATATGGAGGCTTTTCCTTCGGCGAAACACTTATGCTCATGGGCCGGGCTTACCCCAACCAACAATGAAAGTGCAGGGAAGAAAAAATCTGTCCGGGTATCCAAAGCCGGATGCTACATCAAACCACTGCTTGTGCAGTGTGCCAATGCTGTCGTTACCAGCAAAAAGCATCCTGAGATTCGTAACCGCTATCTCCGCCTCAAAAAGCGTCGCGGCCACAAGAAAGCAATCATTGCCATAGCAAGAATGCTTCTTACCGCATTATACCATATGTTGAAGAATGGAGAAAACTATAATGCGGAACTTTACCGGAAATCTGATCTTCCTCCCGTTGACCGAGAAATCACCGTGGAACAGGCAGTCATCATAGCAAGAAATCAGGGTTATAAGATCAAGTCAGCAACTGCATAACCTTAACATTCTCAATATTCAATTTTTGAAGCAGCCACCGAAAGATGGCTTATTTGAGATGCGATTAAGGTAATGGATACCCTCTACTTTTCATTTTCAATCTTAAATCTATCAAATGCCCATCCCCATTTATTGAAGAGGGGGAAAAAGTTTACATGCCCGGACCGTTTTTCATCATAAATAGGCTTTGATAAGTGAAGCTTTGCTATCCGTGTTCCCGTTTCCGTTTCATACTGTACATCTGACCTCGGGACTTTGTAATAATAAATCATGTCTTTATCCATCTCTCCCTGATATAAAAAATCCGGTGCAATATAAGGGAGCTCGTCATGCCATACCACCTCGTGTTCCAATGCAAATATATGGTCAATCCGCTTATTGATTGAAAGAATCAATATATTTTCCGCATAATCAAACCCTTCCGCATAGGTTCCGTCCATTCCATGTTCAGCATACACAGCATCAAATTCTTCCTGACTATCTATCACAAATGCCCACGGCTCTCTTTCATAATAGAACCAGCCTTTCCACTCTGCACCTTCCGCACGCTCTCTATCGAGTTCCCCGCTTCCCATATACTGATATGGCACGTCTACCGCACCATAATACTCGTGCGCAATCGCATATGTTATCGCTGGAATAATAAATGGTTCACCCAAATATACAATTCCTAAACGGTAATCCATAATTGTCACTGCAAGCAGTGCGCCGCATATGATACCTGCAAACTGTTTTCGATTCATTTCTGATTCCCACCTTTAGCTGCTCTGCCGCCGTCTAATTCACAGTAAGGACTATGCCAGCATAAAAATAATTATAATCAATGAAATCTATAATAAGCAACAGAAGAAAAAGAAGCACCTTCTGATGATTCATCCATTGGTGCTTCACATTTTTAACATTTTAATTTTACGATAAAACAAGTCCAACTGGTTTTAATATATTACATACTCACTATAGATTTCCGCTTCAACGCCCTACGCCGTTCAATCTCTCTTTCTGCTTCTTTACCGGACTTATTGTAATATGCAACTTTTTCGCTTACGTTAGGTGGATTATGGTAAATTGTCTTCTTTGTAAGCCTCCATGTTCACTGCCTTCACCATAGCTTGCATTTCAACGGTGAAAATATTTATATGAATCTGCTTCTCAAGAAGTTTCCTTCTAACGTTATCGTATGCTATTTATACTATAAAGTCAATCAGAATATTTTCGCTTCATTTCTGATTCCCACCTTTAGCTGCTAAGCTTCCTCATGCCTCACAATATTCAATAATTGTATTCGTAATAGCTTCAACTTCTCCGCTATAATAAAACACAAAATGGTCTGAAACATAACACTTATCCCTGACGCTATCGTCTAATTCTTGCAGGTATTCTTCTATCTGCTCTACATTGTCATAATGATAGAGCATTATGACTTCCTCCCCCTTTTCTCCAAGTTCGAAGCTGTACCAAAACCAGCCATACGAAAACGGTCCTTCATGTTCTCTTCCGTTGGTATGTGCGCCGATAATATCAATATCGTACCCCTTTTCATGAAAAAAAGATTCAACTTCTTGGATATCATTTTCCGTTTCCTTATTTACTCTAAATTTGTCACCATCAATAACTAATATGCCACTTGCAACATAAACAAGCAACGCTGCAAGCAGTATACTACCTATAACCACACATACCACTATGATATTAACACGCTTTTTATCCATTGTTCCTCCGAATTTCCTTTAGCTTGTACACCGTCTAATTCACTGCAAGCCCAATTATCCTATTTTCGGTAGAATATACTTTCTGTTCCTTTCCGGTGCTCAGATTTACTTTATAGACATTTTGTTTTTTTCCTTTTATCTGAGTATAGAATAGATTTTCCACATCACATGTAAACAATTTATTGTCTTGCATCCAACTGCCAAGTTCTTGCATCACCTCCACATTACCGTCATACATATCAATCTTTATCACACGACTGCATAAATCTGCTGTAGAAGAATTGTTTACCGCATTTGAATATATTTCCAATGCATATATTTCATTTTGCTGTATCTGTCCGATTGATTGTACCCATCCTTCGCATACTTTCTGTATGGAACCATTTTCTATATTCATAGAATACAGCTCACTATACTTGCCATTGTCTATCAGTTTATAGCCATTATTATTATCTTTCCATAAATAAGTCTTTCTCCAGTCGCTCGCTAATCCATCAGTCTTTTTTACAAATACCTTATTGTCTAAAGAGTATTGGACAATCTCATTTTCATGAATAAAGCAAAGACTCCCGTCAATCGGTCCATATTGTATATTTGACATCTTCTCTGTCAAATTAATACCTTCTATTTCAATTACTTTCTTTTCACCGGAAATATTTTTCTCTACAACTTGATTCTCAGTATTTATGTATAATATCGTTTCAGCATTTTTATCATAGTCAACACAATTATCTCTGCAGTCTTCTACGTTAATTTCTATACATTCTCCGGACGCGCTGTTGACAAGAATTACTGATTTTTGTGACGATGACTCTTTTCCAACAAAATATTTACTGATTTCCTTCACAACAACCCCTCCGCCTACCGCAACAGACACCACTAATATCATAATTAAAAAGATACGTACTCTTCTATTCACTACCGTTCTCCTTACCACATCAACGCTATCATCCCGGGCGTACATTCTATATGGAAACATCAACAAAATTAAATTGTACCAACTCCCAATCATCCAGCATCGTATCTATGAAATTAACTCCCTCTTCCAGCTTATAAATATATATCGCATCTTTGTCATAATGCTCCATATCAAATGCTGCTTTCGCATAATGTTCTTTGCCATAACCATGGTCCGATTCATATGGAGAATACCAAAGATGGTCTATCTTTCTCCCGAGAGATATGATATATTTACCACCTTCAAGTTCAAAATCCTGTCCCTCTATATGAAATATCTCTTGATACCACTCCCAGTCGCCATGTATCTGATACCACCATGCAACACCTTCATGCCGCAATTCACGCACATTGCTATAGGTATATGTTTGAAAGCCATCGTATTCCTGCCATTCTCCGTCAACTTCGCCCATATATGTAAGCGGCATCTCTTTCAAATTACTCTCTGTATAGTTATAATTCAGCGCAATCAAATCTTCATAATCCACACTGGTGTCCATCAAGGCAATCTTATCCATCGCATAAATATATACATTCCTTGCCATAAGATTTGACCGGCTTATAAAATTCCCCTCTTCGTTTTCCAACATCATGTCTTGGTCCGGATGGTCTTCTGAAAAATCTATCTCTACTTCCGTATACATTCCTTCGGACTTGGAAGATTCTCCACTATCATATTTTACTCCGTTCAACTTTCTGCCAAAAGAAAAGATATAATAGTGGTTAGCAAAATCCAGTTCCGGAATATCAAGTCCATATGTCTGCGCTGCTTCCTTCCTATCCTCTTCTGAGGTAATCTGTTCCCACCAAAATAAATGTCTAAGTTTTCTTAACCCTCTTTGCTGGTTCATCTCATACTTTTCATATAATCGGTCTTCCCATGCTCCCTGTATGATGTATGCTAATTTCATATCAATCTGCGTTAATACCTTTGCCTCCGACTTATCATCGCTTCTGTTTTCATATGTCTTCCTACTTATATAAAAGCAGCATGCGACTGACAGAATCAAAATAACTGTCAGACTTAGTACACGACATCTATTCCATATTTTTTTCAAAAGCTTTAACTGTATATGCTTCATTCTCTCAACCCTCATCCCCGGAAGCTGTGTATCATAATACTCTAAATACTTGTTAGAGAAACCAACAAAAACACTATTAGGAAAAATGTATCAAATACTATCATGCTGACTGTCACAGCATTATATATCAGCTATTATAAATATACTTATTGCAATGATCATTAAATCTCACATATCCTCTCTAAATCGCCTGCTTAATTTATAGATTTTCTTGTTATCCTGCGCAAAACAAAGCATCGTATTTTCATCCAGCATATAGTAGATCGCATTGCTTATGATGCTTTCCTCTATTCCTGCCGGTTCTCGTTCCCAGCTCTCTGTCTGATCCAGCATCAGTTCTATATAATAGTCTTCCTGAAAAAGTTCCCTGACCTCATCTGTCTCAAACCCTATCTCCTGAAAAAGATCCCAATGACTCCATTCTTTCGTATACGCACGCACGTTATAGAAATATACCGGTTCCGTCGTCACTGTTTCTCCCAACATTATGATGCTGTCTTTCTGAAGGGAGAGTGTCAGACTGTCCGGTTTCCTCTTCTGCCTTTTCCAGTTCATCGGTCAGGACTTCATATTCCGCCTTACGTTCTTCTAATACCTCGGACAGTCTTGCGTATTCTTCTGCCAGTTCTTCTCTTTCCGCCTCCAGTATGGACTAAAAACTTATTTTTGCTTTTGCCTGCATATCCGCCATTTTCTTGTTCATATCAAGAGCAATAATATTTTTCATCTCCTCAAAATCAACGCTACTGCATCTTTTAAAGCATCACTAAAATCATCCATCGAAATAACTTTATCATGAATTAGTCAGGCAATATCCCAAATCTATTCAATCCTTATATACCTTCTGTTTTTAGTAGCTGCTGTGCAGGTTAATCTGCCCATTGCTACCAGTTCATTCAATAATTACCTTGTCCTTGGTCCTTTTAATCCTATTTTTTCAGCAATCTCTTCCGTCTTATACTCTTCCCAATATACTAGACATATTTATTTTCCCCAGCCGATGAACTTATCCAACAGCAAATCGTCTATGTCCAACCGATACTTTCTCTCTTTATCTATATCATACAAATAGAAATACCGTTTCCCCAGATGATTGTCTCTATGGTGGTCCATTATGAGTATACATTGGTTATCCGGTGAAAATTCAGTTTTAACCAGATAATTTGCCTTTGCAACGTAAATTTCTTTCTCCTCCATTGTATGTAAATCCACAAGATAAATCTTTCTTTTCCCTATATCACCCCATTGCTCCTGATAAGTAATGTACCGCCCGTCATCTGACATCTGAAAATACACACTTCCAATATTCTCTAAAATAATTTCCTCTTTTTTTGTTTCTATGTTATATAAAATAAAATTTTCCTCTTTTATCAGATACATTTCCTCATCATTTTTCCATTCATAAGAAAAACCAAGTTTAATATATTCATCATAATCAAATTGATATACTTCTTTATAGTGTTTTTGCTCATGTTCATATACATAAATTCTGTCATAAATAGTGAAACTTATATTATTACTGCCGGGGTACAAAACGATATTCACTCTTTTCTTCGCTATATGAAGAATTTATTGCTTCCATTTCTCTAATATCCCCTAATTGTTCCATTTCATCTGTTTCATAATTATATATTGCAGGCATTATTCCATCCATCAGTTGTAATATCATCTCTTCCCGCTTTTCCTTATTTATGTCAAATCTGGTATAGCTAGAATATATATCCCATCCAGTGGGAAGTTTTCTCATTTCTTCATTCTGAAGATAATAAAATTGCAATGTGTCATCGCTCAAAAAGACAAGCGGTGCTGTATCTTCATCCACAACGTATGCATTATAACATTTCAAGCCTAACCCCATACATGAAATTACAACAAAAATTAAGATTGTTATTAAAATTCTTTTCCTATTTATCATTTGTATAATCCGCCTTTACGAAGAACATCGCTACTGCCTGCCATTTCCTTATATTTTGAAATAACATAGTCTTTTTTCGCAATACCGTATCCTTACCACAACAAGTCAAAGATATAATCTGGTGTTTCATATACTGTACACATTTTCTCATCTTCAATCCCGATACACAATATCTGATAATCTTTCTCTACATTACTGCGCGCAAACATTATGTATTTATTATCATCAGAAATCTGCATGCGTGCCCCCATGCTAATCCCTTCCTTAAATCGCTTGATATGATAATCAGACGTATCCCAGACAAGGATTGGAGAAAAATTACCTCCGTTCCACTGTTCCTCACCAATACCATTACTGCATCCAATTTCCTTATCTTTGGAAAGCACACAGCCAAATGCCAAATCGTCTGCCAGTTTCCTCATTTCTCTTGTATCAAGACGTACCTCAAAAATCTCAAAACGAAGTCTGTACAGATACGTCTGTGAGTCTATCCATGCACATATCTCCCCCTGATCTCCTTCCGGCAGTTTCTCTCTATATATGACCTTTTTGTCACTCATATCATAGATAAACATATCTCCACCGTATACACCACTGATTCGCTCATCTGAAAAATGATAGAAAATGCTTTTAAAATCATTCTTGTCCGGTTGGTTTACAGCCTGCTCCACATCTGCTGCATCGAGAATACACCGATAACTTTCACCAGCCAAATCATATTCATATATCTTTTCTTCCCCATCATCTTTCATGCTGAAAAGAAAAGTCTGCCCTTCCGAATCATAATCCCATATTTTACTATAGTCCAAATAAACTTTACTGTCCTGCTGGTCCAGCATGATAAAATATTTTCCATCATCTTCCTTTGAAGATAAGAACAAAATGGGACTCCTGTAATCGGACAGTTCTTCCTTTGAAAAATACTCAGGCTCATACCCGCATCCATATAAAAAAACAGTGAAAAAACAAGCTAAGATGGGTATCATGATCATATTTATATAAAAAGTACGCCGAGTCTTCATTTCCTCTATGTATTTTCTAACTAGTTTTCCACAGTTTAGTTTTATCATTTCCCTTTAATCATCTTCCTCTTCGGTTATTCCATATATTTCCTGTGCAATGTCTATCAATTCGCCTCGTATAGAACCTGTCTCGACACACAAATTATAAGAACATAATATATTGTGATACCGTTGTGTAAACGTATCTAACTCCCATTCTTTGAATGTTCTGTCTTTCACTTTATATTCTGCTATGATCATAGGTAAAGGAAAAAGATTAACCATAGTACCGGCAATTTTATGGATTACGCACATGCTGTTTGTATCATCCCATGTCCATTGTCCCCTCCCGAACAGACACAAGGTATGCGCATATACAGCCGCAATCCCTATCAATTCTTTCTCCGCTTCCTGAAATCCCACTTCCCTATGCAGCCTTCTGACTTCCTGATATAGCTTTTGCAGGACGACCCGTTTTTCATCAGTTTCATTAATCTGTAACTTAAGGCGGTACTGTTCATTTAATTCCTCGTGATGTTCATGCAGATAACGATTTGCCTCAGGTTTAGGACGGACATCCGAAGCCGGTATACTGATGTGTTCCAATATATCCAATCCATATTGGAGAATCCATTCTTTAAACTGCTGCATAATTGCTATAAACTCATCTGCTGTCTCATATTTCCATTCATCTTGGAGCACACCCGGGACAAAATCTTCGAATTCTTTCTGTTTCTGTCCATAAGCATTTGTCTGGAATATCACTTTGACGCTGTTCTTTTCATACGGATTTCTCAACACTATAATCGACTGTATGACAGACTCCTTTTTTCTGCTGTACGAATAACTGTATCTCTCAAACTTCTCTTTCTCAAATCCCAATTCTTCCAGTGCAGTCCCTATCACTGCCTGTACTGTCTTCTTATAATTCAACATATCATTCCCCCTTCATGTTATTGTGTTGCTGTGACAGCACATGCCGCAGAAGGACTCCTACTTCTCAAATTTCTCTTCCAATTTAGAATATAGCAGTTTATATAGTTCTTCTCTTGTCATGTCCTTGTAGCCATATGTATCACTATCTATACATATTGATTCTCTATATAAATCCCTGCAATATACTGAACAGACCACTGGTAAATTATCTTCATACACATGTTGCAAATAACCAAAAGAAAATTCAAAAACATCCGCTATAATATCCGCCGACTGTTCAATATCGCTCTCGTCATAAATTTCAAACAATATATGTTCATGTTCTTTTGTATATCCTCCCTGAACCCATTGAATGCGGTCTTGAAATTGATCTTTTATTTTTTCTTTAATAAATCCATCATAAATCGCTGTCATACTCGTATCTTCAGATGTTACAGGTCCCTCTTCATCAAAGGGACGGCAGTATTCCATCTCAAAAATAAACCCGGTATCATCTTGACAGATAATGGTGTTAGAATATAAATAGTACAAGCCAAAATGAGAAATTCCAAATACACATAAGCATGGTACAATAGAGATATGCTGGAGAAGGATCTCATATGGCAAAGCAACATGACAAACAATTTAAACTTGATGCAATCCAGTACTATGAAGATCATAAAGATCTCGGTGTACGTGGATGTGCAGAAAATCTCGGCATCGGATACAGCACATTAACAAAGTGGCTGAAAGACTTCCGGGAATCAGGTGATATTCCTGTTCGGGGTTCTGGCAATTATGCATCCGATGAGCAAAAGGAAATTGCCCGTCTCAGACGTGAATTACGTGATGCCCAAGATGCACTTGATGTATTAAAAAAAGCAATCAACATTCTGGGAAAATGACGGAAGCCATTTATCGCGAAGTGTCTGAGAAGACGGAAGCTGCCAGAAAGGCTGGACGCCGGGTTTCCGTCTCCGGAATGTTGAAGTTTTTAGGTGTCTCCCGTTCAGGATACCATGCATGGCTCAACCACGTGTCTTCTAATACAGAAAAACGCCGTGAAGCTGTAAAAGAAAAAATACAGGATATTTATGATGATTCCAAGCAGAACTATGGTGCTCCCAAAATAACCGTAGAGCTGCGCAAAACCAGTGAAATCATTTCGGAAAGAACCGTTGGAACATATATGCGCCAAATGGGAATCCGTGCTCAATGGAGCAAACCATGGACAATCACCACAAAAGATTCTGATTTCAGCACTGAATTACAAAATATCCTTGATGAACAGTTTCATCCTGACCGTCCGAATGCCGTCTGGTGTTCGGATATCACCTACATCTGGACAATAGACGGATTTGTCTATCTGACCAGTATTATGGACTTATTTTCCAGAAAAATCATAGCATGGACGCTTTCAGAAACACTGGAAGTATCCTGTGTGATTGATACTATAAACAAAGCCATAGCCCGCCGAAATATCAATCATCCATTAATTATCCATTCGGACCGTGGCAGCCAGTATGTTGCAAAGGAATATAAAAAAGCAACCGAAAACATGCAGCGTAGTTACTCGAAGAAAGCGTTCCCATGGGATAATGCATGTATTGAATCTTTCCATTCTATTATCAAACGAGAATGGCTGAACCGCTTTAAAATTCGCGATTACAGGCAGGCATACCGGCTGATTTTCGAATATCTGGAAACTTTCTACAATACCAACCGAATTCACAGCCATTGTGACTATATGTCGCCGGATGAATTCGAGCGAGTGCATGAAAGAACACACACGAAGGCTGAGCTTCTGGCAGGTTAAAATGGGGATAAATTTCTCATTTTAACTTGTACTAAATCTTGACATAGGACCAATATTTACTATTTGTATAGTGTCTTACAAAAAATATCATCATACACATTCCACACACCAGCCATACTATGTACTTGATATATTTCACCTTCATAACCCTATGTTCCTCCAGTATCATCATATGTAAACAACGGCATTCCCACCCTTCTCCTCCATAATACCCTACCTTACTACAAAAATAAAGTGCGTAAATTTGTTACCGATAATTTACACGCTTTATATTACCTATCAGTTTTAGAGATATTATAAATATTTCCCGCCCGTTACCTTCCGCTAATATCAATCCAATATCTCCACATAATTCTGGTCCAGCGAACTGAAATCTGTCGATGCCGCCTGCATATTCTGCAGTAGTTCCTGAAAAAATCCCGCGACTGCTGTCACGACCTGCATCTCACCGTTAATCTGTTCCTTGAGTGCGTCAATATAATCACCCTTTGAATGGGAGAGGCTTGCCGACAGTGCGGCGTAACCAGACTGTGCCTCCGACAACAGACTTGCAGACTGCGACATAAGCTGTCCTATTTCTGATGTTGCTCTTCCTTTATCAATCGCTATATTTCCTATCTCACTCATTTTAACCTGTCCTCTTTCTGCGCACGTTTTTGCGCATAACGAGTTTGTGTCAAGTGCGCGCAGACACAAATCTCGCGTGTGAAAAATTTATTTTTCACACTGTCCTCCCTATACGCGGCAAGCAGTGTCTATGTTTGTGATAATCTGTGCAAAATCTTCCATGCTTTCCTTTGCCATCGCCATATTTTCACTGAGCAGGGCAAGTACGCCGGAGCTTAGGGCGTCCATCAGTCCCATTGTTTTTTCAGACAAATGCTCAATATAGAATCCGCCTTCCGTCGCTGCCAACGTATTGATTCCGGTAATCAGACTGGTAATCGCCGTGATTGTCTGCTGATGTAATCCTTCCAGCGTACCGATTGCAGCATCATACTCACTTTGCTGTAAATTTACAATATCCGCCACTTTCTATCTCTCCTTCCGCTATATGGACGCCAGTTTTGCATAGAGCGCCTCAATCTTCTGCTCCAACAGTATAATATAGGCATCCAGTTTTTCAATCTGTACATCTACTTCTCCTTGTACCTCCTGTGCACCGGAAGCAGTTTCCTGCATCTTTTCGATAGGCTCCGGTATCTTAGCGCTGATCTTCTCCGCACTTTCCCCTTCAAACTTATCCGTCACTTTCACCGGCGCCATCGGGCTCGATTCAAACGCTCCAAGCGACCTGTTCCATGTAGAGATATCATTGTCGATCAGCGACCGAACCCGCTTAATTTTTTGTTTTATTTCTTTGGCTTCCCGTAACTTAACCTTAAGTTTCTGGATTTCTTTCCTGATTGCTGCGCGCATTGCCGCTTTTGCTGCGGCAACTCCGCCTGACGCTATACTCATGCCATCACCTCTTTCTTTTTGTCTATCATTCTATGAAAACTTAGGCAGTACGATCCGCTCATAACTGCCGCCGCTATACAAAAGTCCTTCTCCCATAGCCGGAAGCTGTCTTGCCGGTACTGATGGCAGTATGCTCGTGCCGCCCGGATTACCAAGCAGGATACCGTTCGTAGTCACCTTGAAGAATTTACTGATATCATCATATCCTTTGGATTTCGTGGAATGCACGGTTACAATAATGCCGCATCCGGTGTCCGCCGCCATGCGCAGGCACTCTGCCATCTTCTTTGCCTTGGATGCATACTGTTCTGCAAACTCATCTGCGTCGTCCACCACGATATAAACCGGTTCAAGCGATGCATAGAATGTTCCCGGTGCCATTCTCGGGTCAGCTTCCAGCGCCTTATGGTACATGCCTTTACGCACAGTTGCCGTCTCCATCAATTCTTCCATGAAATCCTCTGCTTCTTCCGGGTCTTCCATATACGAAAGATTTGCATCCGTCTTGTGGTAGAACAATTCCCTGCCCGAACTGTCAAACAGATAGATTCTGTCTCTTCCTCCAATCTGTTCCAGAATGACTTTTAACAAGTTTGTCTTTCCCCTTGCAGAATCGCCTAATATGATAAAAGGCGCCGCGCACCGGTTAAATCCTCTCACCTCTACTGTCTCCTTATGCAGACCTAAGAGAATCTCGTTCTCCGCCGCCTGTCCATACTGAGAAAGCATAGGATATAGGAAGTTTTCCGGCAGTACCGGTATTCTGGGTGCGCGCTTGGTCGGATACATATCGCACAGCCTGTCAACCAGACTCTTCAATCCGGCATTATATGCTATCTCATCTTTAAAGGACACCATAGAGTACACCTGCATCAGGTTGATGCCTGTCGCATGTTTGACGAGCACTCTGCCCTCTATCTCCGGCGGCTGATAACTGCTCCTTCCTACCAGACCTGCTGTCTCAGTCTTGTCAACCAGATATCCGGCAATCTTATTCTTATAGTTATTGAGCGCCACATATTTAATACCACTCTGTCTTGTTGCCGTCACAATCATGTAAATACCGAGTCCCACGCCGTCTCTGCTAAGTCTGGTGAAGAACTCTTCCATCTCCTGCCCCAATTCTTTGACCACATCGTAATTATCTATCAGAATCACGACCGCTCTAAGAGGCTCCGCAGATGTCTGGTTATATACCTCGAAGTTCTGCACCATTTTCTCTGCAAAAAGTTTCTTTCTCTTCTTCATCTCCTCCGTGATGATGCGCGTAAGTTTCGTACATCTCTCCGTGTCTTCCATACTGATATAGTCGCATACGTGAGGCACCTTATTTAACGGAATCAACGCACTGTTGCCAAAATCACAGATATAGAAATTCAGCTTGTCCACCGAATTTTTCAAGGCGAGACTTAGGATCACCGTGGTCAGGAACATCGATTTCCCATACCCCGGCGCAGCAAAGAATGCTGCATTGCCATCTTTGATCAAATCAAGGTGATAGCCTGTCTGGCTCTGTTCCTCCGGTATGTCAATCAACCCGATCTCCACCTTAAGATCGAGCGGCAGTTCCGCAGCTTCCATATCCTGTCCTGTACAGTATTCCTGCACATAGCTGCTCACAATCTGTCGCTCCAGCGGCGGCAGCCATGGTTTCTTCACCGGCACTGGTTTCTGCTTATCGTAAATCACTGCGATATGCTCTATCGCGGCATCCAACTGCGTCACCTCAAGTTGTTTATTTTCCACGCTGCCGCTCAGGTCACCGTTCAGCACTTCACCCTGCCCCAGTTCATTGACCAGATATACTAACTGCTGTTCTTCCGCTTCCTCCTGCACGCTGTGATATGGCGCTCCGCTCCATGCCGATTGAAACAGTTCATATATCTCATTATTGCCGACCTGCAGATATGCCCGACCGGATTGTGTGATAAACGCCGCATCGGAAGTCTTGATAATCTCCCGGCTGTCAGACTCATTCTGTACTTTAAGAGCCAGCTTGAAACGGGAATTCGTCCAGATCTGGTCATCCACCACGCCGGAAGGTTTCTGTGTCGCCAGAATCAGATGAATGCCAAGACTTCGCCCGATACGCGCCGCCGAAACCAACTCCGACATAAATTCCGGCTGCTCTTTCTTAAGTTCCGCAAACTCATCACTGATCAGGAACAAATGCGGAAGCGGCTCCTCTACTTCACCCAGTTTAAACAGTTTATTGTAATCGTTGATATGGTTCACATGATTCAAACTGAATATCTTCTGCCTTCTGGCAAGCTCACTCTTAATGGACGCCATGGCGCGCAGACTCTCGCTGCCGTCCAGATTCGTAATTGTTCCCAGCAGATGGGGAAGATGTCTGAACAAGTCAGCCATGCCGCCGCCTTTATAGTCGATCAGCAGGAAACCCACCTCATGAGGATGGAAATTCACCGCCAGCGACAGGATATAAGACTGCACAATCTCAGATTTACCGGATCCGGTCGTACCGGCTACCAGTCCATGCGGTCCGTGCGCCTTTTCATGCAGGTTCAGATACAGATAGTCCTCATATCCCCGCAGACCCAGAGGCACTGCCAGAGATTTATACGCCTGATTCTTTTTCCAGCGCTTCTCTATCTCAAGCTGATCCGGGGAATCCACATGATACATCTCAAAGAAAGTCACCTTCTCCGGAATACGTGATACGA
>ERZ808051.1617-NODE-1617-length-14048-cov-10.078019_pt1 | contig 14048 bp, 20 predicted proteins | sample MGYA00380199_ERZ808051 | MGnify/ENA primary metagenome ERZ808051 (study PRJEB31490, sample SAMN06133391) | mouse gut metagenome | isolation source: J11 | host: mice | place: China: Chengdu | collected 2015-05 ...
TTGAGGAGTTATTTCAAAGAATATGGAAAGATGAGTATTATAGTAAGAACAGCAGCACAATTACAGTGCATATCCGCCATTTAAGGGAAAAGTTGAAAGACACAGCGGAGAAGCCAAAGTATATAAAGACAATATGGGGTGTGGGATATAAAATATGACTGATTTATCCCCGAACAAGGCGGCATTATGATGAAAAAGAAAAGAGTAAGTATAAACTGTTTTGTACCATTTTCATTTGAAAGAAGTTTTAGAAAATATTGGAATATTTATTTCATTTGGTATCTATTTGTGTATGATTAGGCATGAACCAAATTTCAAAAGAAAGTGCATTTTTATTTTCTCAACCAGCCTTATATTAGAGGTTTTCCAATATATTCTTACAGTTGGAGGAACGGGCATAACTGACCTCATAACCAATACCTGTGGAGGGATGACAGGGATTGGGCTTTATTGGTCAGCTGAATATTATCCTCCTTGGGAGCCACCAGTTTCCCGCCTGAGAGCCACCCGGGATTGATATTTTCCACCTTCAGAGCCGCCACAACATATTGTGCCACCATGTAACCATGTATATTTGATTTTACTATGGGTCCCCTTATAGTTATTTCCGGAGAACTGCAAATGCAGTACCACCAGATAATCTGTAAGGGGGTCTTTTTATGTTTAAGGAGACAAAAGCCAGAAGCATTCTGGGACTTCTGGGGAAAAATCTAAGCGCAAGGGAGGCGCCAAAAGTCTTAGGCGTATCCAGAAACACCGTCGCCGAAGTCCAGGCATTGTTTTTACAGCCAGGCAGATCGTGGGATGATATTTCCGGATGGGATGACGGCAGGCCCTATGGGCTGTTTTATCCGGATAAGTTTAAATATAAGCCCAGATATGCACCGGCTGATTATTCCTACGTCCATAAGGGATGAAAGAAGGCAGGCGTCACAGGGAAGCCCCTTTGGGAAGGATACTGTGCCAGATGTGGGGAAGACGGGGCACGTGCATGTCCTTATATAACATTTGCTAAAAATTACAAGAAATTTACGGCAGATAAAAACTATACGGGCCACATAGGACACAAACCCGGATTAGGGATTGAAGTTGACTGGCCCGGCCCTGCAATGGGCTATACGGAGCCGGATACCGGGGAACGTATAACAGCATACCTGTTTGTTGCAACTATGCCCTACAGCCAGATAAGCTATGTGGAAGCCGCAGCCAGTATGGATGAAAAAGCATGGCTTTCCTGTCATGTGAACATGTTCCGGTTTTTTGGCGGGACACCGGTAAAAGCTGTCTGTGATAACTTAAAAACCGGAGCGGCCTCACATCCTAAAAGAGGTGAGATCATACGAAATGAGGCGTATCTTCCCCTTGGCGAGTATTATTCCGTAGCCATCATGCCAACAGGCGTCAAAAAGCCAAAGCAGAAAGCAAGTGTGGAAGGGAGTGTGGGTAAGATTGCCACGGCTGTTATCGCAAAACCCAGAAATGACACCTTCCCATCATTAGCCGCATGAAATGCCGGAATCCGGAAAGCGGTAAAAGAATCCAATGACAAGCCTTCCCAGAAGCGCCCCGGAAGCCGCCGGGGCATCTTTGAAACGGAAGGAAAACCATACCTGGGAGCCCTGCCGCTTATCCCCTATGAAGCCTGTGGATGGCCTTATGGGCATAAAGTCGGCAGCAACTCCCATATATGGTGGAACAAAGGCCAGTATTCCGTTCCATACAGGTATATCGGGTACAAGGTGGATGTCAAATTTAACAGCCATCTTGTATTTATCTATTATAACAGAACAGGGATAGCAAAGCACCCGATACTTTCCAAACATATGACAAACGGTATGCGGACAGGGCAAGCCCATCTTCCTTTGCCGCCCAAAAAAAATCTGCCAGTGGAAGATCTCCGTGACAAAGCAAGGGAAACAGGCCCCAAAACATTTGAGGCAATCCGCAGGATGTTTGACGAGGCAAAAGTGAAAGGACAACCCATGCAGACAGCAGGAGCCATACTTTCCATAGCGGATATCTATACACCGGAAGCCCTTGAAAAGGCATGTGATAAAGCGCTCAGGCAATACCATATGCCTTATTATAAGACTATATATTCCCATGCCAGGAGCATAAACAGTGCAAAAGAACTCACAGGGTTCAAGGAAAACAACCGGAAATTCGGAATTGCCAGAGGCGCAGATTATTACAAAAAAAGGGGAGACGACAAATGAACATTGAAATAAAAAAGAGTTTATCGGTATTGGAATTAAGCGACCTTGCAAGGATCATAGAAATGCAGGAAAAAGATATAAAACTTGTGGATCTAAGCTACGAAAAGCGTTTGGGACTGCTTCTGGGAACACTGATACAGGAACGGGAGAACAGGCTCATAAACAGGCTGATCAGGGATGCTTACTTTAAATATCCTAGCGCAAGCTTGGAATCATTGGATTACGATTCCAGACAGATAAAAAAGTCCACGATCCTGAATCTGGCCACAATGGGATTTGTTTCCAATGCAACAAATCTTGTCACCACAGGACCGACCGGCGCTGGAAAGACTTACCTTGCATGCGCCCTTGGCGTGGAAGCGTGCAGACAGACTTACAGGGTTTTGTATATCAGGATGCCTGACCTGATGCGTAACTTTGAGAATCAGAACGACAACCTCAGGGAGCTTACAAAATACAGGAAAAGGATCGGCAACTATCAGATCCTTACCCTTGATGAGTGGCTTAATTACAAAATTTCCGAAAAAGACGCCAAGAACCTCTATGAGCTGTTTGAACAGCGCAGCGGGAATCATTCCACCGTCTTTGTCGGACAGTATCCTGTCGATGAATGGCATGGCAGGCTCGGCGGCGGAACGCAGGCAGATTCCATCATGGACAGGATTATCCATAATGCCTATGAAATCCCTACAGATGAAACAAACCTGAGAAAGCTGTATGATTCAAAGAAACTGAAAAAGCTTGTTGACGAAATAGAATCATGATCGTCTGAATAAGCTATACATGTTACTGCCTCTGTTGTATTTTGAAGCAACAGAGGCAGTACTACTATATCTTGTGTCCGGGGTGGCTCTCAAGGTGGAAACTTCCAGGTGGCTCTCAAGCGGGAAACTGGTGGCTCCCAAGGAGGATAATATTCACATATACGGAAGAATTTTGTATTAAGGAAGAAATGTAGTATATGGTTTGAAAAAAATATCGTTAATGCTGGTATTTCACCAATAAGCCACAGCGTGATAAGGTGGAGTAGGCATCCTTGGCGTTTCGGTAAAAAGGAGACTTAAATGGATATAACAGGAATAGCAAAAAGCCATCATACGAAAAGCACCGCAACGGGAAAGCCATCATCTAAGAAGGAATGGAAACTGTCGGATTCCCTCCGGGAGAAGATAACCGGATACGCCAAAGAAGATGCGGCACAGAATGTCTATATGGGAAATAAGTTCCTTGCCCTGCGGTGTTCTGGTATACTAAAGTTGTAACAATTGGTTCGGATAAGGTATAATAAAAACAAACAAAGGAGGAACCAGCAGCATGGCCAAAGTCTATAACGAAGAATTCAAAAAGCAATTAGTGAAAGAGTACATCCAAGGGAAAAGTTATCTTACTCTTGAAAAAGAGTATGGGGTTGCTAAGTCAACCCTTTCTGGATGGGTAAAAAAATATAGCAAAGAATGCCTGATCTTACAACCACATACTACAAATTCCCCTGTCTTTTCTCCAAAAGAAATCCAGGATCTTCACAAAAGAATCGCAGAACTGGAAAAGGAAAACCTTTTCCTAAAAAAAGCCGCGGCATTCTTTGCAAGGGAAGCAGATTAGTGGTGTATCGCTTCATTGATCAATATAAAACGATTTTGGGGCTGCGTTGGCTTCTTAGAAAGTTCCAAATTTCTCCGAATGCTTACTATAATTATTTGAAACAGCGCAGAGCTGCATACCAACAACAAAAAAATCAAGTCAAAGAGGAAATAAAACAGATCTATTACAACAATAATCGCCTCCTGGGTCATAGGGTGATGAGGATCTTTTTGTTGCGCAAAGGGATTCGTTTAAGCAAAACAACGGTTCATAAATATATGAATAAAGATTTATGCTTATATGCCGCTGTAATGAGGAAAAAGCCCAGGTATGTAAGGGGAGCAAAAAATAAAATCTTTACCAACCTTCTAAAGCAGGATTTTAGAGCAGAGGCCAAAAACAAGATATGGTGTACTGATTTTACCTATATCCGGCTGGCAAATGGAAAAATGAGATACAACTGCAGTATCTTGGACTTATATGACCGGTCTATAGTTGCAAGTGTAAACGGAACCTACAACAATACCGAATTGGCAAAAAAGGCGCTGGAGAAGGCACTAAAGTCAGAGAAGCCAAGAGAGGGGCTGGTCCTGCACAGTGACCAAGGCTGCCAGTTTACATCATGGGAATATGTATCCTACTGCAAAGAAAAAAAGGTGATACAAAGTATGAGTAAGGCGGGATGTCCCTATGATAATGCACCGATGGAAAGATTTTATAACACATTAAAAAATGAGCTAATCTATCCGAACCATTTTTATACGGAATGGGAATTGGATGAAGCGTTAAGCAGATATGTATTTGTATGGTACAACCATATCCGCCCCCATTCGTATAATGGCGGACAGACCCCGTTTGAAGCACGAACGGCAGGATAATTTTTCGAACTAAGTGTTACAAAAATGCTTGACCACTACAGCCCCACGGCCCCGGCAACGCCTGCCGCCAGGTCAAACAGCCCCAGGCCGGGGGCGTAATTCTGAAATACCGGCCCTATAGCCTCCATCATGCCGAACAGCTTTTCCCCGGCGTTCCCGCCCCGCGCCATGCGGTAAGCGGTCCCCAGCTTCGAGAAGAACCAGAAGGCCATGAGGTAGGGGAAGTTGGGGAGCAGATATTTTTTGATTTTCCGGTTCAACGTTCCTCCTTCCCGGGCTCCCTGGCCCGTTCCTTCTGCCGGGGCTTTTCCGCCAGTTCCTTCACAAGCAGCCGGAGCTGCCCGAGAATGGAAGGCTTCTCCTGCCCGCGCCCCATGATCTTTTCCGTATACCGGGAGAAGGCCGCCGTGATGGCGTCCGCCTGGTCTGCCTTGAAGAATAGAAGGTACTGGCCGGGGCCGGTCTTGTGGAAAGCGTAGTCCACATGGTACTCCCTGGCGATACGGTCGAAATCCTTCGGCGCTCCCACCAGCTTGATGGCGTTTTTCGTGCCGTAGTGGTTCATCAGTTTTTTCACCGACTGCCTCCCGTGGGGCGTCCGTGCGGCCCGGCGCTGGTTCTCCATTTCCGCCAGCGTCTTTTTTAAGGCGGCGGCAAGCACCCGGCTTGTGAGCCTCGCCGCCTTGACGGAGACGGCCACCGTCTGTTGTTCTACATATTCCTGCATGGTTCCTCCTTTCTGCCGGATTCATTGGAGCCAGGGAGGGCCTCGGGCCAAGTTGGCCCGAAGCGGCCCCCAGCGGCGGCAGGGTATGGTATTATCTCTCAAAACTTTTTTCCTTCCTCCTTGCTTTCATTTCCCCAATCACCCCCAGAAGGTGCTGGTTATAGTCCTTCCCGTGCCGTTCCGGCGGGGCCGCCTCCCGGAGCGTCTCCATCCGCCCGGACAGCTCCCGGTCGGAGCGCAGCGTTTCCATGAGTTTTTCCGCCCCGCTTTTCCCGGCCCCGTCATTGTCAAGGCAGAGTGCCACGTGCCGGATTCCCGGGCGGTCCTTTAGGAACTGGACCAGCGCCAGCGGCGAGGTGCCTCCGAGAGAGAGGTAGCAGACGTCCGCCCACGCCTTCCCGGCCAGCTTTGTCAGCGTGGCGCCGGAGAGGGCGTCAATGGCGCTCTCAAAGACGGCCACCTTCTGGCAGTCCGGGAAAGGGGAGGCAAGGCAGAAGTTGAAGCGCTTGTCGCTGCCCGGCACGTCCATCTTGAAGTCCCCGAAGGTCCCGCGCAGGCAGGCGAACCGGGCTTTCCTTTCCATGTCACGGCCTACAAATACGCAGTTGTGGTAGCGGAAGCTCTCATAGAGGGAGCCGTCCCGCAGGCAGCGGCTGATGATTCCGCCGTCAATCCCCCGGCCTTGCAGGTAGCCCATGACCCTTGTGGCATAGCGGCCCGGCTCTGGCAGCTCAAAAGGCTTTGGCGGAGGAAGGTCTACCAGCTGGGAAAGAAAAGGGGAGGCGCCCCCGCCGCAGAGCGTCTCCACAGCGGAGACGAAATCCTGCCCCCGCACCTTTATGAGATAGTCCAGGGCGGTCCTCCCGCCCATGTTCCGGCTGCACCAGTGCCATTTGCCGTTGGAGATCACCAGGCTGTCATGGCTCCTGGTCCGGTATTCCCGGGGGCCGGACTTTTTCAGTTCGCCCGGCTCATAGGCTTGCAGGTAGGAAAGCAGGTCCCACCGCTTCGCCTCCGCGATCTGTTCCTCTGTCACCCCGGCATGGCGCACCTCCTTTCTTTCTGCACGGGGTCCGGGCCTCGGGCCAGCTTGTCCCGAAGCCTACCGCCCCTCATGGGAAGGCCCTTCCCTGTCCTTGTGGGGAGCAGGCTGGGCCTCCTTGAACTGTCTGATGGTCTCCAGTATGGAGCGCGTTTCCTCCTTCTCGTTCCGGGCCGGGGCTTTGCAGACCCGGTATTCCTCCGGTATGTCCTCCCGCCCGGCGTAGTATTCCCGGAAAGGCTCCCCGTTCCGCAGCACATAGCCGCCGGGGACAAAGTTCCCGTCAGAGTTTAAGTCAATGTCCCGCCCGTAGGCTTCGTAATCGAAATAGCTCCGGATATGTTCGGGGATGTCAATCGCGTCAAGTTCCTCCACATAGCAGCGCCCAAGGGCCTCGTCATCCCCAATCCCCGGATAGAAGTCATAGCAGTCCAGGTTCTGTGCCAGGTTGATTAAATCGGCGGCCCCGTCCGTATGCTCCCCGAAGGCAACCGCGGCCTCGAATTTTTCTATGTCTCCCTGCTCCCGTACTTTCAGCAGGATGTGTGCAAGGTAGTTGAGCTCGTCCAGGCCGGCGTACTCGTCCAGGCAGTCATACAGCCCCAGCACGTCGCTGTCATAGCTGGTGATGAAATATTCCCCGTACCGTTCCCCGTCTATGCCGATCCGGGAGAATAAGGCCTGCACTTCCTCCGTGGTGGTGGGGAATTTCAGGGTCTCCCCAACCTCCACGCCAAGCTCCGGGTAAAGGCCGGGGTTCGTCACATAGGCTTCAAACATTTCCTCATGTTTCCTCCTTTCCGGCCAGGGCTTCATAAATCCCGGCCATGATGTAGTCGGCGCAGGGGAGGGCGATGGAGTTCCCCAGCGCCTTGTACCGGGCGGAAGGCCGTATTTCCCCGCCGTCCGCCCCGTATGCCGTCCAGCCCTCCGGGAGCCCCATGAGGCGCTCGCTTTCCCGTTCCGTCAGGAAACGCACGCAGCCGCCTCCCGGGTCGTCCTCGAACCAGAAGGCGAAGGGCGTCAGGTCGCTGGCTAAGAGAGTGGGAAAAGGGTCAGCTGGCAGTCCGAAGCTGTTCTGGAAGGCCGCCTGCTCCTTCCTTTTGGACGCTCCCCGCATACGGAAGCACTGGAAGGGCCGGACGATGGGTACGCGCCCCCCTGCTTCAATAAAAGGCGTTCTATCTCCGCCGGGGGAGGGCAGCCCGCCCGGTCCGCAAGGTTCAGGAAGCGGGAGCAGTGGACGGGGCTTAAATAATATGTCTCCGGCACGCCTCCCTCCAAAATCCGCCACGATGAAAATCCGCTGCCTTCTCGCCAGCCGCCTGGCTCCTGCCCAATACTGGGCGTCCATGAGCCGCCAGCACAGGTCAGGCGTTCCCCCTCGCACCATTCCGGCCCCCGCCCATCTTCCAGAAGGAGGCATTGGAACCTCGGCGCCCGTGAAAGCGGACAGGACGGCTCTAAAATCCATCCGGTCGTTTGTAGAAAACGCTCCCATGACGTTTTCCCAAACAGCGATAACTGGATATACATGTCTTGTCGCATCCCTCATTTCCTGTATGATACGCATGGCCTGGTAGAAGAGGCTGGACTTCTCCCCGTCAAGGCCCTTGCGGTTCCCGATCAGGGAAAGGTTCTGGCAGGGGGAGCCGAAGGTTATCACATGGACGGGAGGGACCTTCCCCCCGTCCAGCTTTGTGATGTCCCCCAGGTGCAGCATGTCCGGGAAGTGCCTCCTTGTGATGGAGACCGGGGCCTTCTCGATCTCGCTGGCCCACACCGGGCGTATGCCGCAGCGTGAGGCCGCAAGGGGGAATACCCCTATCCCGTCAAAGAGGCTCCCCAGCCTAATGTCCGCCGCCATCCTTCCCCAGCCCTTTCACGGCCAGGATTCCGTCAAGGGTGGTGGCGGCGATCCCCAGCCGTCCGGCCACCGCGATGTCGTTCTTCACGTCCTCGTCCACGTCCCCGCCGCAGACCACAAGCACATGGGAGCGCCGGAGCAGGTCCCGGCGCATGTCAATCCCGGCCTTGTGTTCTTCGGGTACGCTGTCGTTGAGGAACAGCGGCATGTAGAGGACGGGGCAGACGGGGGAGAAGCCCGCCTCGTATGCCATGCGGCTGTAGCGGGTTCCCATCTCTGTGTCCGTGTCCGGTTCGCCGCACCATGCGGCGGTGATATATGCTAAAGGTCGTTTCAATCTTTTTCCCTCCGTTTCTGTTTCTGAAATGGCCGGTATCCGTAGCCCGGCCCGGTTACGGCCTCGGGCCAAGTTGGCCCGAAGCGGCCCCTATTTCTCCGGCTGGGCCTTCTTTTTCTCCGGCTTCGCCGCTTCTTTCTGCTGGTCCTTCCAGCCGTCCAGAAGCCTGATGATCTGGTCCTTCATTTCTCTCGGGGTGGTCTCCTTCCCGAAATATTTTCCAAGTTCCGCTCCTGTCAGTATCACTTTGTCTACCTCCTTCTTATCCTCCATCATTATCCCGTCGATCACGTCCCCGTTGAGGATTCCTTTCTGGTCAAGCTCCCTCATCCGCTGGGCCTGGGAGAGAGAGGGGCTGGACTGCTGGCTCTCAATGGCGACGGCGATATAGTTCTGGTTCCTGGGCCTGATGTAGGCCATCTCCACGGCGGGGGTGAACTTGATGCGCCCCTCGTCCATCATCTTCTGTAAATCCGGCACAAGGTCATTGAGCTTGATATAGCGCTGGACCTGCTTCACGGTCATCTTGTTGCGCTCGGCCACCACTTCGTTTGACCGCCGCCCGGCGTCCTTCGGGTCAAGCTGGCCCGAAGTGAAGTTCTTCGCCCCCTGGTGCTTGATGGCCTCAAGCTGCATTTTTAATGCCTTGGCCCGCTCGCTGGGGAGGATGTTCTCACGCTGGTTTGTGTTGTCCTCCACCATCTGCGTGATGGCCTGCTCGTCCGTCAGGTTGCGGATGATGCACGGCATGTCAGCGTAGCCTGCAAGCTCGCTGGCCTTCTGGCGGCGGTGGCCGGAGACAATCTCATAGCCGCCGTCCTCCCGTGGCCGGACGATGGCAGGCTGGGTCACGCCCTTGTCCTTCACGCTGGAGACCATTGCCTTCATTTCTTCGTCATTGCGGACCTGGAAGGGATGGTCCTTGAAGGCGTGGAGCTCGGACAGCTTCAGGTAGACGATCTGCTCGTCACCGCGCCGGGGGGCCTCCTGGGGCTGTGCCGGTCCGACCTGTACGGGGGATTTTGTCTGTGGCGCCTGCCCGTCCGCTCCCGGCGGTGTCTTTGCCGGTTCCTGGGGCTGGGACGTTTTCTCCGCCCTGGCTTCCTTTCCAGCCGGTGGGGATTTCTCCTTTTTCGTGGCCGCGGCTGTTTTCTGACCCGCCTTTTCCTTCTTTGCCGCAGGCTCCTTCTTCGGGGGAGCCGCCTTGTCCTTTGCCTCTTTGGGAGGGCGGCCCTTCCGCTTCGGCGGTTCCGTCCCCTTTTCCTCCTTCTGCTTTGGGGCTGCCTCTTTCGTCCCTTTGGCGGCTTCTTTTTCGGGAGAAGTGGGAGCCGCTTTGCCGGGTGTTTTCCCGTCCTGCCCGGGAGGGGCTTTCTGCGCCTCCTTCTTCCCCGCCATGATTTCGGAGAAGTTGTAGAAGGACACGTTGGGGGCCTCCTTACCTTCCGGGGCCTCCACCTTCTGCTCTTTGGGAATCTCCGGTTTCTTTTCTTCCTTCGCCGGGGCGGCCTTTTCCGGTTCCTTCGCTTCCTTTTCCGGGGCAGGCTTTTCCGGTTCCTTTGCTGCTTTTTGCGGAGCGGTCTTTTCCGGCTCTTTCGCCGTTCTTTGCGGAGCGACCTTTTCCGGAGTGGCCTTTTCCGGCTCCTTTACCGTTTTTTCCGGTGCGGCGGCTTCGGGCGCTTTCTGCGCCTTCCCCGGAGCGGGGGAGCCGCCCGCCTCGGGCTGCGCCGGATCTTTGTCCGGACCGTCTGCGCCAGTCAGGTTTTTCGATTTTTCATCGGCCATTCGCAATACCTCCTTCTTGGTTTTCTGGCATGAAAAAAGGGCTTGACCTCTCTTGTCAAGCCCCGGTAGTTGGGTTGCCTCCTTTCCCTGCGCCCATGAAAAAACCGCCCTTCGTTGTGAAAGAGCGGTTTTTCAGTAGGTTGGCAGTCCATTATTTTGTTTTTTTATATGTATCCCTTTGTACACTGTTGCAATCATTCCATAAATACCATCAAGAGCAACCATAAGATTCTTTTTGTTTTTTCTGTCCGCTAAAATACCACCGAAGGGAGATAATATAATTGGTGGAATATAACTTGCAGCCGTTATCCATCCAAATATAGCTGCGGAAGTAGTTACCTCCAATATGTATAATGATATAGCAAATTTGATAATATTAGTTCCAAACATGGATAATGTCTGCCCTGCCAAAAAAAAGATAAAAGTTTTTGAAAATACTTTTTTAATCATATTGACCACCTCACACAGGGCATTATATAATAACAAGCCTGACATCTTGTGTCAGGCTTGGAAATTATTTCATTATCAAATTGTACATTGAAGCAATATCCTCAGCAGCCATTTCAAATTTAGATTTTTCAATCAACAAATTCTGCCCTGTCATGATATAGGACGGTATGATACGGATACCCTTATAAAAAATCTCACTGCTCCGTAATTTGTAGGTAGAAATGCTCGGAACCGCATTTTTTCTTGTTTCTTTCTTGCTAATCATATTAAAAGCCTTTTTTGCCACATCTCCCATCAACATGATAACTTTTACATTAGGAAACAGTGCCAGTTCCCGCTCCAGATATGGCAAACTTTTTTCTATGCTTTCCTTCGCCACTGTATATTCTGTTTTTGGCATTTTTACAGCATTTGTAATATAAATTCCTCTATCCAAAATATTCTGAATGGTTTTTACCTGTATCCCAGCTTTTTGAAACAATGGAATCGTTGTTGACAAATAAGCAGCTTCTGTTCCCCCATAAAAATCATCTTCTGGATCTGCAGGCACAATCTCATTTATCATAACTGCCTGTATCATTTTCGGATTTACTTCTACATGATTAAATTGAAATTTTTCTCCCTCTACATTTAGCTTTTGTAATTCTTCTCTTACATTCATCTTGTATCCTCCTCGAAATGTTTTAATGCAATTTTATATCTTTCTATTATCTTTTCCTTTAATGATATTGGATACAATATTGATATCTGATTACCAAAGGACATAATAAAACTATATAGCCATTCTGTTTCCGGCAAAGTGACATTTACCCTAATCTCCTGCCCATTCCACTTTATTACATCATCCTCAAATGTATCGTATACCCGATAGCTAACCTCCTTCGGAAAACTCAATTCTATTGTTATAGGCTTTCCCATTTCTTCCATCAAAGAAAATACTGACTCCTTCATTTCTGAATGGCTTTTAAAGTATTGATCTGTCACCAGAAGTTCTTTAATCCGTGAAATACGAAACAGGCGATAATCATTTCTTTTTAAACAATACGCATACAGATACCACGCTTTATCCTTGTATACCATCTTTAAAGGCTGACACCTTCTCTGGCTGCCTTCTCCCAATGAATTATAATACAGAAACTGAATTTCCTGTCTGCCTAAAATTGAACGTTTCAACATTTCAAAATATTGTTTTTCTTTTTCAACAATACTACCCCATCGTGAAAAATCAATTTCTATCCAGTCAGATTCCGCTATCTGGAATGTTGCCTTCAATTTTGACATTACTCCATCTGTATCTGGATATTGAACAGCAGACAAGCTCTGTACACCGATTAAAATATCCTGCATTTCCTGTTCTGATAATAGAGATTTCTTCAAAACAAAATTATCAAACAAATGGATTCCGCCCCCATGACCTGTCGTTGTATAAACGGGTATACCTGCACCGCTTAACATATCAATATCACGATAAATTGTCCTTACTGATACTTCAAATTTCTTTGCCAGTTCAGGAGCTGTTACTGTTCCCTTATCTAATAAGTAATACAAAATTTTAAACAACCTGCTTTCTGACACTCACATCCCTCCTTATATTATAATTATAGACTAAGTAACCTGACAAAGTATGGCAAGTTTCCCAAAATACTCTCCTAAATTCCCTCACCATATTTTCTGCTCAATCTTTTTCCACAGCTATATTGATATGTTAGCATCTGAATCATATAAAAACAATTGCAAATCACTTCATCTTTAGAAGTTTTCTTTAAAACCATATAGACACCGACACACCCTCCGGGAGTGGCGAAAGACAAGAATAGCAAGCACTGCCTATGTACGGACACATAGGCGAAATTCCCCATACTTCCCTACCGTCCGTATGATGAAATTTCCATAGGGAAGTACAGCAAGCTGTAGCTGCATACCTGCCGCATACTTAAAAAGCTCCATAAAATCCTGCGACTGTTCTCTCATATTCTGCTGGTTAAGCAGCTCCATAAACTGCTTTAGCACATCATTCTCCTCCATGAACGGTTTTGTATCTGCCATATTTTATTTTCCTTTCTTTTTGCACACAAATACCGCCCTGAATCGTTACAGGACGGTATCCATTAAAATAAAAAAAGTGCATGGATATTGATTTTTCTATACCATGCACATAAAGTTACTGTTGCTATTCAATTATAATCAGAGCAGCCTTAAAAGCTGTACCAGCTCGTGCGGTTCTGCTTCTTTTGATGCTGTCAGTCTGGTATCAAACTGCCGGAATTTATTATCCCGATAAAATGACAGCAGTTTTTCCTCATTATTTGCCTCAAGAAATACTACCATCCCGCCTCCCCTATACTGCATATCCTCAATAACACTCCATGCCAGTTCGAGAAGCTCCGCACCCGTAATTTCCTTATTCCTGCCATCTGTATAATTTTTGCCAAGCTGTGCAATCAGGTATGCTGACATCGTATAGGAATTGGTCTGACTGTCAAATTCGCTGACTCTTTTTATTTTTCTTTTTACAGTGTTGCTTACCATTTCATCCCGCACTGTCAGCGGTTTCAATGCTATTGTGAAGTAGCCCAAAAACTCGCCCTTTTCCATAGACATTACAAGATATGTAACGGACTGGTTTTTTTTGGTAAACTCCACACAGTTATTCTTTAAAAAATGCTCAACATCCGTATTTTTAGGGCAGGAAAATTCGGAGAGCAGCCTGTCAAGCGCTGGCTCTCCGGCATCATCATCGGCACCTAATGCTAAATATTCACGAATGTTAATTTTGATGTACTTATCCTTTATTAGCATTCGCTTTCTTCCTCATTTCCATAAATGCCCTTAATTCAGCTTCTCCTCTAATTTCCTTCGCAGCCACAGGAATGCGAACCGGACGGTCATTGGCAGATGCTTCAATCGCATCGGCAAACATCTCCACCTGTTTCCTGCCGGAAATAACAAAATTTTTCGTAATGCTTGAAGTTGCCATAAGAAACACCTCCCTTGTTAGTATGGCTCTTTTTACATTCCACATACTTTCCTATCTACATTGTACGGTTTTGCAACTGCTTTTGCAACAAAATTTTTATGAATTTTTTATGCTTACATCGTTACCTCCTTCCCTTTTTCCTTATACTTTTCCTGTTTCTCCGTTCCTGACACTTTTGACTTGAACGCTTC
>ERZ808051.1620-NODE-1620-length-14028-cov-3.550785_pt1 | contig 14028 bp, 14 predicted proteins | sample MGYA00380199_ERZ808051 | MGnify/ENA primary metagenome ERZ808051 (study PRJEB31490, sample SAMN06133391) | mouse gut metagenome | isolation source: J11 | host: mice | place: China: Chengdu | collected 2015-05 ...
GCTATTATATCTTTTATTCCTCTCCATTCCCACGGAACAGGAGAAATATAAAAATACAGCATCCTAACCATACTATTTTTTACAAGCGTCCATGGATTCGTTGTATAAGGCATATTTCGCAGATAATCAGATCCTCCTATTAAAAACCTCTTTTTTTGCACTTCAAAAATACTATTCATTTTAGGAATATATGACAACAAAAATCTTCTATAAGGAGAAACATATAAAATGCTTAAACCGGCAATCCCTATTATCAATAATATAATTGTCCTCCATGAAACACACATCTTCCCTGTTTTATTATTATATAAGGCATACGCCACTCCATATGCTGCCCCTATTCCAATAGCACCACTATGTAATACCATAGAAAACAATACCATTGCCTCTGCTATAACAATCCACAAAAATCTCTGTTCTTTATACCACTTTAAGAAAAAATATAAAGATATTGTATTAAAAAATACAATCATACTCTCTCTCATTAAAATAGAAGTTAAAATCATATACTGTGGCATAAAACAAAAAAGTCCTATGCCTATTAGCCTTATATTCCCTTTTACTTTTATAATTTCCAAACATTGGCATAATACTATTGCTGTTATTAACCAAAATATAATATTCATATATTGGGCCATTAACCGGTTCTCCCCAAATACCTCCATAAACCCTCTAATAATATACGGGTATTTTGTATATTCTGGCATTGGTATCCCATGATAACGGTTTACTGCATTTCTCCAAAATCCTTCTGAGTCTGCTTTACTTGAAAATAATACAATATATTCTCTTCCATATATATCAATAAAAAGGAGAAGGAGGCGGAATAGGTATCCTATTAATAAAACTAATCTTTCTGAATTATTTTTTACTGCCTGCCATATCCATGTTATACATAAAAAACCTATCATACCTGTTAATACTAGGCTTTCTATATCTTTATCTATATCTAGCAATTTTATATTATTCAAAACAATACATGTTATTCCTATAATAAAAAACATCTGCCATATTACTATTTGCTTTTTATTTTTTAACTTCCATGTTTTAATTTGCATCTATTTATTCCCTTTTTTATTCTTGTTCCATTGCTTCATATATTTCTTTTGTTTTTTGTAAAACAGATTTTTTCTGTTTATCTTCTAATACTAACTTTATTTTTTTTAATGTTTCCTTTTTCCAGCCTATGTCTTTACATTTTTTTGACATTACTTTTATGCCATTAATTAAACTTTCTTGGTTTTTTAAAGAAAAACACATTCCTGCCCCATCTTTAGTTAAATCACAGTTTCCTCTTATATCACTCACAAGAGACGGCAGGCCACTAGCCATTGCTTCCATCAAGGCAAGTGGAAGCCCTTCCTGTAAAGATGGAAAAATAAATATATCTGATGCTTTATATATTTCTATAATATCTGTTCGGAAGCCCAACAACTTTATTCTGTCAGAAATTCCTTTTTCTTCTGCTATTTTCTTTAAATTTTCTTTTAATACCCCTTGCCCACAAATCACATAATAGATTGTTTTATTTTGTATGCTTCCTAATGCTTCTATAACAACCTTATGATTTTTCCGAACACTTAACTCGCCAACCGATACCATTACAAAAGCTTCCTCTGGTATTCCTAGTTCTTTTCTTTTTTCCTTTTTGTCTACTTGAACCTTCTCTATTTTTTCTAAATCAACCCCTACTCCGGGCATATATACTACTTTTTTTGCATGAAATTTTTTAGCCCTTTTATAGTCTTCTTTATTAATAGTAATTAAAACATCTGTCCATCTTGCCAAGAACCTTTCTATTGGATAAAATAAAGCCCAATGTTTTATGGAAGCCCCTTTATAAAAATGAAACCCATGTGCTGTATAAATAACCCTTACCTTCTTCTTATGTGCCGCTATCCGCCCTATCACGCCACCAATAGGAGAATGGCAATGTAAAAATATATACTTATTTTCTTTTAATAATATATTTACCTGTTGATATGCCTTTTTATATGCCTTAAAATCTTTCCAATCCCTTGAAAAATCTATTTGAAAATACAAAATACCTTTTTCTCTCAATTCCTTCTTCAGTATATTAATTTTTTCTCTATTACAAGTATTTCCATCTATAAAATTACATGCTACATGCACCTCATACCCCATAGATTGTAATAATTCTATATTGGGCATATTAAACTGATCAATCATTGATGCCACAGATGCCAGTATCAATACCTTTTTCACTTTTATCCCTCTGTTCTTTTAATGGATTCCTGAAAATTATATTTTTGATAATTTTGTATTTGATTCTCTAATTTAGAATCATAATAATTGCTTCCAAATGCTTTCTTACACAATCTTCCTATTTTTCCTGGCACATACATAAATAGGCTAACAAATGGGCTGAGCAAAGATGTAACCCATATTTTATGCCCATTTACCCTTGCTATTTCCATTACCATTTGGCTAGTATTTACATATTCCCTATTTTGTGGAAAAAAGATTCCTTCTTTTCCACTTTTTATTAGTTGGTACAAAAATTCACATAAATTTTCAATATACAACATAGAACGTTTATTTTTTACTTTGGGGAAAATAGGCATTACTCTTGCTATTTTAGCTAATATAGGATAATTTCCTTTGCAGCCTTTCCCATATATCATAGGCGGCCGGACAATAGCCACACAAAATTTATATTCTGCTAATTGTTGAATTCTTTTTTCTGCTTGCCATTTACTATCTCCATAATAACCAACTGGATTTGGCTTTGTTTCTTTTGTGATATATTCCGCTTTCCCATATATAATTGCAGAACTCATAAAAATAAATTGCCTTACTCCCTCTTTTTTTGCCTTTTCTGCTACCTCTACCGCTAAATCCCGGTTTACCTTATAATAAAGAGTTTCTTTTTCTTTTGATAACTTCCCATTATCTACATGGGCAATCCCTGCCACATGAAATACAGAATCATATCCTGTAAAATCTTTTTTCTTCCAGTTTTCTTGCTTCATATCTATTACATCTATTGCCAATTCTCCTAGATAATTTTCTTTTATATAATTTATAAAAGCTTCTCCTATAAAACTGTTTGCCCCTGTAATCAATACCTTCTTTTTTTTACTGTCCTTCTGCATGATTTTCTGCTTTTATGCTCCCTGTCCCGCCTTCTATAATATCCTTCTGCCCTGCTATCTTCCCTATTGTTCTAAAAAAACAATAACAATCAAATAAAAAACTCTGCCGTTTTACATATTCCCCATCTAACCTTGCTTTTTCCTGAATAGAAAGCGTATCCCTTCCATTAATCTGCGCCCAGCCAGTTAAACCTACTGGCACTTGGTTTGCATTATATTTATCTCTTTCTGCAATTAAATCATATTGATTCCACAAAGCTGGCCTTGGCCCAACCACACTCATATCTCCTTTTAAAATATTAATAAGTTGCGGCAATTCATCTAAGGAGGTTTTCCTTAAAAACCTTCCTATTTTTGTTATGTATTGTTCTGGCTTTTTTAAAAGGTGGGTTGGCATATCCTTAGGAGTATCTATCCTCATTGTGCGGAATTTTAGGATAAAAAATTCTGTTTTCTTAACTCCAATCCTTTTCTGGCAAAAAAATATAGGCCCCTTAGAATCTAACTTAATTGCCAAAGATAATAATAAAAAAAGAGGGGATAATATTAATAAGCCTACCAATGATAAAATGATATCTAACCCTCTTTTTACATAATGATACATACCTTATCCCCACCTTTTCCTCTATCTAACAGCCTATCTATTTTTTAACAATAACTCCCAGTACAACTTGCCTTTTGGCTTCTTTAGAAAATAGCTATTTTCTAGGTGGTACTGTACCTATAAAGCTGCTCCTTAGAACAATCTCTTATTCCCTCTCCATACTTCCATATAGAAACCTTATGCAACTTAGTAACTCATTCTCATAAAGTATACTTTATGAGAATTCTCTATCCTTGTGCAAGTTGTACAGAAAATCCAAAAAAAAGCCCTTGAAAAATCCGTGAAATATGGTAAAATAGCATAAGAAAAAACCACTCCGAAAAAGTATACTTTTTCGGAGTGGTTTTTTCTCCAGCTTTTACTTATCCTCTACTTTACTATTTTCCGCAAAAGCATAAATGCCTCTGCTCGTTCTGTCCCTGCTGCCATGCCGCGCATTTTGGACAACACATCCATTCCCATCAAGCTCCTTGGATGTGGAAACTGGCATAGTTCTGAAATATAACAATTCATTGCCTGTTCTTTTTTTATATAATATTGCGAAATATCTACAAACACATTTGGGCAAAAGGCTGGCTGTGCAGAATAATCAAAATTCCATTCTGAGGAGGAAAGTGTTTCAAACGCATATATCTCTTCTACGCAATATGTACCAATTGGCCGCGTTGCAGTTAAAACTGCCCTTACTGTATATTGATGGTCAATATTCAAATCTCCGCTAAAATGTGTATAAATAATCTGCGGCTTACACTCTTTTACATATTTCTCTACCACTTTTACTATGTCCAATAAATCTACTTGGTCAAAACGGTTATCTGGGAAATCTGCAAAAAATACATCTTTATATCCTACTGCTTTTGCACTTTCCATGGTATTCTGGTGAAGCTGTTCTACTACTTCCCTGCCCATATCTTCCCTGTGCATGCCGCGTGAAGTCTGCCCCTCCCCCAAAATTAACGCATATACACAATCGCCTTCTGCCACATGCCATGCTATTGTACCGCCAACACCCAAAATTTCATCATCTGGATGTGCCGCTACCACTAAAACTGTCTTCATAATAACCTCCCTATGCCATTCTGCCAATAAAATTTCTATCCTTTTTTCTGAAACCTTACTTTTGCCTCTAGCCATTCCCCGCAATTATCAAACTTTGCTTCTTCAAATTGTAACCTGTATTCCCCATAATCAATATATGCCCTTGGATACCCTTCTGCATCTAACATACGGATATAATTATAAATTGTGCTTAATTCCATATCCCCTTTTATTTCACTATCTTCTGGCTTTCTGCGTTTAAATACTACCGCTTCCCCACTCTGTGGCACGGCATTTAGTTTTTCTTGTAAAAAACAAGGTATCATCTCGTGAAAAACCACATTTGCACAACGAATAAAAATTTCTTGTGCTGTCCCTTCCAAAGATAATGGCTTTTTCATATAAATTGGCCCGCCATCAAGCTGTGCTGTTACACGGATTGCAGAAATTTTTGTATCTTTATGCCCCCGTACAATTAGATTCTGCAAAGGGCTGCCGCCCCTCCCGTATGGTAAATCTGTCATATGGAATACGACACACTCCCATCTTTCTGTAATTTCTTCTGGAATATAATAAGACCAATGGGGAAGAAAAATATAATCTGGATCAAATTCATGTACATTGTTATATGTAAGTTCCTCTTTTTTTGTAAAAATGCGGATAGTATGTATCCCTTCCTGCTGCCTTTGTAATTCCTTAGCATATTCCATATTCCATGACTTTATTGTTGCTATAATAACTTTCACTAATATATTTCCTCCCTATATATAAATAAATATTATATTATTGCCTCAAATCTAAGGTAAATACAATATATTCCTTTTCCTTCCTTGGAACATACCCACAATGTTCAAATACTTTTATAGAAGCAGTATTCTCATATTTTACTTGCCCCACCAATTTTATCACTTCTGTTATCTCCTTTTTTGCCTTCTCTTGTATCAAATTCAATGCCAAAACACCAAACCCTTGCCCCCGCATATCTGGAGCAATACTATAATCAATCAGCCCTATGCCATCTTCTATATTTAACCGAACCTGCCCTACTGGAATTTCCTTATAATATAAAATATACTGCTTAACGGCATGGTTATTTAGTATGTTATGGAACCATTCCATATGTTTTTCATAGGGAATATATGCCGTTTGGAAAGCATTACGCCGGGCAACAGGATCATTTACCCATTCAAAAAGCAGCCTGCTATCCCCTTCTGTCGCTTCCTGTAAATAAATATCCGATAATGCAGCCATATCAATAAATACACACCCCTTTTTAGCAGAAACTACGTTATTATATTCCAAAAACATTTATATTGTAGCACAAGTTTCTTGGAAAGTGAAATAGAACTTTTTTAATTTCTTTTATATAATAAATGTTTTATCCCAAATTTGTTATATACATATAAGCATCTTCTAAGCTTGGTTCTGCCTGGCTGCATATTATATCTGGCTTATTCTTAGAAATTATTTTTATTTTCATTCCACCTTCCACATACTGTTTAGAAGAGATATAATAACTTTGTGCTAACCGCCTTGCTTCTGTTTCATCTTTTATTTTACAATTCCATATATGCCCTTCTGCCATATTTATTAATCCACTTACCGATCCGTGATAAAGGAGCCCGCCCTTTTTCATAATTGCAAGCTGGCTACATGTGGCTGCCAAGTCTTCTACTATATGGGTAGAAAATAATACCGTCCTGTGTTCTGAAAAGTCTACCAGTAAATTCCGTATCCGTATCCTTTCTTCTGGATCTAAACCTGTTGTGGGTTCATCTACAATTAAAAATTCTGGTTCATTTAAAAGGGCTTGGATCAAGCCTACCCTCCGTTTCATGCCGCCAGATAACTGCTTTATTTTCTTTTTTCTGTGCTCCATTAAACTAGTTCTTTCTAAATAATATGTGATCCGTTCTTTACATTTCTCTTTAGGGAGCCCAGAAAGCCCTCCCATATATTCTAAACATTCCTGTACGGAAAGATTAGGATAAAGGTTTAACTCCTGTGGAAGATAACCGATTTTTCTTTGAATGATTTCATAATTTTCCTCTTTTAAAAGGACCTGGTTTATTTTTACTGTGCCTGTTGCCGGTTTTACTATTGTAGTTAAAACACGCATGAATGTTGTTTTCCCTGCACCGTTTTCTCCCAATAGGCCATAAATGCCAGATGTAATATCCAAATTTATATGATTAACTGCCACAATGCCATTTTTAAATTTTACTGTTAAATCATTTATTTCAATGCCCATATCCTTCAACCCCTTTTCCTAATAATAAATGGCAATATCACAGCCATTAACATTACTAATAAAATTGCAATTCCTTTTCCCAAAAGCCAGCCCATATCTGTAGTATCCTGTATATCACAAAAAACAAACGCAAAAATATTATAATTCCCTAATAGCCCCTCCCCTATTTTTGAATTTGCAAACTGCCACACTAATAAGGCAACTGCAATTCCTGCTAGGCTGTTCTTACAAATATTTGCAAACGTAAATGACAGCATCCCAAAAAAGAAAATAGAAATAAAAACGGCTAAAAGAAATACTAAAAAAAGATATATTCCTGGCACTCTTCCCAAATTTCTTGGACGCTGCCCAAAAAAGCAGATATACCCTAGAATAGATAACAGCCATAAATAAATACACTGGATTAAAATTCTTTTATAAAGCACTTTTTTTCTAGAATCTATAGGATACAAACAAAATACTTCCCACCTTTTTCCACTATATTCCATCTGTAATGTATCCGAACAAAACACCATTGCTAAAACTGCCATAGCTACATCAAGTGAAATCCCTATTTCATTTATATATGAAATTCCTCTTACTAAACTAAACAAAACTACAAAACAAATGGAGTAGCATATTTTATAAATAGGAAGGCATATTTTTATTTCATACTTCAATATACCCGCCTCCGTTTCCAAAGCCACACAGAAAGGCATACCATTATTATAGATGCTATTATTAAGAAAACTTGATTCCATAAAACTAATGGTGGCGGCGTAGTATCTAAGAACCTTCCTGGGAAACGTACCATAATAGCCAATGGCCTGCCATAATATCCATATACCCCATCTGGCCCCCTGCTGCCCATATTAGAATAAATAATATAGAGAAATAACAGTGGTATAGCAGGATATGGATTTTTAAATAATAATGAAATAACTGTATAAATACAAGTAATCATAATTATATTGGGGATAATATATAAAATAGAAGCAATTGGCATATCCCAAATCCTTACTGGAAGGCCATTTTTTCTTCCTACTACCCCACATACAGCCCCAAACATAATATTTAAAGCAACCAATATAATAAACATAACCAAAAAACCGCCCATTATTTTTCCTAAAATATATAAAACCGCAGAAATTGGCTTTGTATGGAGCAACTCATAAATATCATTTTTTGTATCCCGAATAAATAAAAATACCAACATAACCGTAGCAAAAAAACCCATAAGTAATCCGCCAAAATCTGCAAATTTCCTAGAAAAATAATACGAATATGGATGTTCTTCCATTTTTTCTTTTATATGTGCATTAATTTCTTCTATTGTCCCCCTATAAAAAGCTGCTTCTTCTACAAGCCAATATCCGTCTAAGTATGAATAATGTTCCTCTAAATATTGATCTAGTTCTTTAGCAGATAACTCTTTTTCTTCTAGTTCTTTAATAATAGTTTCTGCCTCTTGCTCCGAATATCCCATTGTTTCTATAAACACTTGTTTTAGTTTTTTATAGGCGCTTGCCATTTGCTGCTCTTTACTAGCCGGAATATACCCCTGCATAATATCAGCGTCTGCTAATTCTTCTACAGATAATTCGGCAAACTCTGTCCCTGGCTTAAAATAATGTAATGTTAGATATGGGGATAAAAGCTGGCCCATCAATATAACCATTACTGCAAACCCTATCCATAAAATAGGGTTTTTCATATAATTCCATACTTCTCTTTTTATAATTGCACCCATGTTGTTCCTCCTTCCATACCACGCTAAGTATAAAAGATAAATCACAACAAAAAGACAACAGCCTTATTTTTCTTTTTTACTTTCTTTATCCCCAATTGCAAAGATTGCCTTTGCCCTTCCTCCATATTCCCAATTTCCCAATAAAAGTTTGCCTCCATGCTTTTCACAATAAATCCGGCATAAATATAGCCCTATTCCAAAATGTGTCAAATCATCTTGTGGGTTAGCATGATAATAGGGCCGTGTTAAAACTTCTGTATCTTCTGTAAACCCCTGCCCATCATCTTGTACTTCTATATAAAATGCTTTACTGTCTGCCAAAAGCTGCACAAACACTTTTTTCTTCGCATATCGGAACGCGTTTACTAACAGGTTTTCCAGGACTTCTGTAACTATTTCTACATCTACCAATATTGTTTCTTTCTCTGTTTTTAGCAGAAGTTCACACTCTTTGCCATTAGACAACATTTCCATATTTTTTCTATACTGTTTTGCTAATTTTACAAGAGCTACCTCCTGCATTTGTATATGCCTTTCTTCCAAAGATGACAATTTCTGCATAATATTTAAAAATTCTTCTATTCTTTGGATTTGTGCCATCCCTTCCTGAAGCATGTCCAAACGCATATCCTGATCAAGGGTTCCCCCATATTCTAACATTATTTCTTGATAACCTTTTAATATGGCTAATGGAGAGCGAATGTCATGTGCAATAGAAGTTCGGAGTGCTTTTTCCTTTTCCACCATTCCCCATAATTGCTGGTTATTTTTAACAAGACAAAGGCGCATAACTTCAAAATCCCTACATAATTGCCCCATTTCATCCCTATTCGAATAAGAAATTGTAAAGTCTAAATTATTATTTCCAACTTCTGCCGATGCTTTTGATAATTCTTTTAATGGGGCCTGTAATTTATTTTTATAAAATAAACATACAGCAAAAACGACTCCTACAGAAGTAATTAATAAAATACTATATGTCTGTAAAAAATCACATAATTCAGATATCACCCTGTCTTTATCACTCATTTCTGACTGGTTAGGGCGTTCTTTTATAGAAACACCTTCCATATATTTTTGCCAAACTTCCCGCTGTTCCCAGCTTGCCTGATGTATCACAAAATAACTTAATATATAACTAACTATTAATGTTATAAATATATATAATACAATTGTTTTTCGGATAGAAAGCCCTTTTATTGATTCCATTTATACCCCATTCCCCAGACTGTTCCAATATACTCTGTCTGTGTATATACCGCTATTTTCCCTCGGATCCTTCGTATTAATTCTGTAATGCCGCGGCTATCTCCTTCTGCCTCATAACCGCACACTTTCTCATATATCCTTTCTTTCTCAAACACTTGGCCTGGATGCATCGAAAGAAATTCCACAATGGCATATTCTGTTTTTGTAAATGGTACTATTTGATTTTCAATTTGTACCTTTTTTTCCGAATAATCAATAATTAACCCCTTATAAAACCGATAGGCCGCTTCATTCCTATGGCGTTCTTCCCGTTTTAAATGCGCCACAACCCTAGCTTCTAATTCTTTTAAACTAAATGGTTTTACAATATAGTCATCACCTCCTGAAAGCAACCCATTTATCCGATCCTGTTCTTCTACCTTCGCTGTAAGGAAAATAATTGGGCTAGAAATTTTATCCCGGATTTTTTTGCATACTTCTACCCCATCCATCCCTGGCATATTAATATCCAATAAAATAATATCTGGTTTTTCTTTCACTTTTTCTATGGCTTCTAACCCGCTTAATGCCGTCCTTATCTCATATCCTTTTATCAAAAAATATTGGCTTAGCATTTTAATTAATGCCTTGTCATCATCTACAAATAATATCTTATATTTCAAGCCTGCCTCCTAAAAATAAAGGCTAATTTTTGCATAAAGCTCGCCTTTTTTTCTTACCAGTTTATACAACAGTATATACCTTGTCAATTCTTTTTATCTATTGTTTTTTAGGATACTTTGTGCTATTATACAATTTGGCAAAAAGAAACACTCAATAGAAAGGAGGCTGCTATCCTATGCCTAATATTCAATTACCCCATAAGCATGGGCAAATGATAGAAAAACAAATCGACCATATCCCTGAAAACTCTTGTTTTCAAGCTGCATCTGACATTTTTAAATTATTAAGCGACAATAACAGGTTACAAATCTTCTGGTTATTATGCCATTGTGAGGAATGTGTGATTAATATATCTGCCATAATGGAAATGAGCAGTCCTGCCGTATCCCACCACTTAAAAACATTAAAAGCCGGGAAACTGATTACCAGCCGAAGAGACGGAAAAGAAGTCTACTACAAGGCTGCTGATACAAATCAGTCCCGGCTTTTACACCATATAATTGAAGAACTAGTTGAAATAACCTGCCCTATCCCATAAAATATCCCGATTCTAAATAACACCTATAGGAAAAGCATAGGAATAAGGAGAATTATGATAAAAGAAGATTGTATTACTGAATTAACCCATATATTATGTAAAATTCCTCCTAGGAATTTACAACTAGAAAAATACTCTTCCAATCCATCAAGCCCTTTTTTTATTGATTATTCTCAAAAACAGGTAGATGGAAAGGGAAAAATAGACATTTTCCCATTATTTCCTGGCATTGAGCTTGCTTTCTATTATCTCCTTGCAGAAAAACAATCTGACTGCCACAGTGCTGCCAGCCATATTCTAGAATTAAATTACTGCCGTGCTGGAAGGATTGGCTGGAATATGAAAGAGGGAATGGTCGTTTACCTTGGCGCAGGGGATCTATCTATCCATACCATGGACTGTTGTGCCAGCTCTATTATTTCTTATCCACTTGGTTACTTTAGCGGGATCACTATTTATATAGATTTGGATATCCTTACTATAAATATCCCTGATCTTTTAAAAGAAGCTGGCATTAACGGGCAAACGCTCCGTACACAATTTTGTTCTAGCCATAAGCCGTTTACCATACCTTTATGCAGAGAAACAGACAATATTTTTTCCAGTTTCTACAATTTGCCAGAGCCTATTAAAATTCCCTTTTACAAGCTAAAAACCCAAGAATTATTACTTTTCCTTTCTATGCAGGCCAACAACAGGCAAAGTAAACCGTCTATTTCTTGCCAAACAGATTTAATAAAAGAAATCCACACTTTCCTTACGCAACATTTAGATCAACGGTTTACGATTGAGGATTTATCTAAGCAATACCATATTAATACTTCCTCTTTAAAAACAGATTTTAAAACTGTTTATGGAAAACCTATTGCTGCTTATATGAAAGAATACCGAATCCGGCAGTCCATAAAATTGCTTTTAGAAACAAATAACAGTATTGCTTCTATTGCTTCACAAGTTGGATATGAAAGCCAAAGCAAATTTTCTAGCGCGTTTAAAGAATTTACACAGGTTCTTCCAACCGAATACCGCAATAACCATATTTCTACAAAATAACATAATTAAAATGCACACAAAGCAGTGCAGAAATGAGGAGATTTATGAATAAAGATTTAACGCAGGGAAACCCACAAAAAATGTTATGGGCATTTTGCCTTCCTATGTTTGGTAGCATTGTATTCCAACAACTCTATAATATTGCAGATTCTTTAGTTGCTGGTAAATTTATTGGTGAAAATGCCCTTGCCGCCGTAGGCAATAGCTATAATATTACACTTATTTTTATTGCATTTGCATTTGGATGCAATATTGGTTGTTCGGTTATTGTATCACAGCTATTTGGCGCAAAAGATTATTGTACCATGAAAACTTCTATTTACACTACATTAATTACCAGTGGCATTTTATGTATTTTCCTTATGATAGCCGGCTTACTTTCCTGTAATAGCCTGCTGCGCTTTATGAAAACCCAGCCAGAAATTATGGAAGATTCTGCCTTATACTTAATTATTTATATTTGGGGGCTGCCATTTTTACTTTTTTACAATATTGCAACCGGTATTTTTTCTGCATTAGGCGACTCCAAAACTCCTTTTATTTTCCTTGCCTTTTCTTCAACGGCTAATATATTAGTTGATATTTTATTTGTTAAGGTATTTTCTATGGGAATTGCAGGCGTTGCATGGGCAACCTTTATCTGCCAGGGGATTAGCTGTATTTGCTCCCTTGTTTTAATATTAAAACGGCTGTCAAAAATTGAAACAAAAGGGCATATCGCTATTTTCTCTTGGCAATTATTAAAAAAACTGTCTGTTATCGCTATCCCTAGTATTTTACAACAATCTTTTATATCCATTGGGAATATTATAATACAAGGCTGCATCAATGATTTTGGCGTAAGTGTTGCCGCAGGATATTCTGCTGCAGTAAAACTCAATAACCTAGTTATCACTTCCTTTACTACTATTGGGAATGGTATTTCTAATTTTGCAGCCCAAAACCTTGGGGCAAAAAAATATACCCGCATTAAAGATGGTACTTATGCAGGCTTAAAATTAGTCTGGTGCTTATGTGTGCCATTCTGCGTTATTTATATTGTTTTTGGGAAATACTTATTGTTATTATTTATGGATCGCAGTTTTACAGAGGCACTTACCACTGGGCAGCAATTTTTATGGATTCTTTCTCCCTTTTATTTTGTAATATCTACTAAATTAGTAGCAGATGGCGTCTTACGTGGCACAAGTGCTATGCGCCAGTTTATGGCAGCCACATTTACAGACCTAATCTTGCGTGTTATATTAGCCTTTATATTATCCAATATAACCCATTCCTCTACTGGAATTTGGGCTGCATGGCCGATTGGCTGGTCTATTGCAACAATACTATCTATTTTCTTTTATACAAAACAATATAAAAAATTAGTAAGTTAAATTTCATAATTGTCTTGCTCCTAACTGCCACGAGTAGATTGAAACAACCTAAGAAGGAAGCTGTTTTGTAAAAATTATTTCTAAGGCTTCACCTGGGAGCAATAATGCGCCTGAATCCATATAATTTAATTTACGGTAAAAATGCTGTGCCGTTTCATTTGACAATGTAGATGTCATAACTAACGTGTACCCATATTGGCGCATTAATGTTTCCCAATCATTTATAATAGCTTTTCCATACCCCTTATGCCGATACTCTTCTAATAAAAACAACATATTGATAAATGGCGTATTGTCCCAAAATAAATTCCACCGCAGCCAGCCAACCAGTTTTTCCCCTTCTTCTGCTATAAGAACCCTTCCTAATAATATAATTGATTCTAGTTCTTTTGGTTCAATATGTTTATCATATTCTATCAATCCTTCTATATCTGCTTTTTCTGCAATTCTA
>ERZ808051.1622-NODE-1622-length-14021-cov-3.961274_pt1 | contig 14021 bp, 8 predicted proteins | sample MGYA00380199_ERZ808051 | MGnify/ENA primary metagenome ERZ808051 (study PRJEB31490, sample SAMN06133391) | mouse gut metagenome | isolation source: J11 | host: mice | place: China: Chengdu | collected 2015-05 ...
GGTTCCCCTTGCCGCGCAAGGGTGCCGCCAGGCGGACAGGAAAGGGGAAAGCATATGGATAAAAATGAATGGTTGGCAATCGGTTATGAGAAGGGGATCATTGACGAACTGCCAGAAACGGAACAGGTCTTTTTTGAAACTGTTTATAATAGCTGGTTCATGACAAAAGTTAATCGGATACGCCCACAGTCGGTTGACCGCCTCGAAGCAGTCTGGCGGAAATACTACCGTGGCAGTGGGTTTGTCCGGACACCCGTCCACCTGGTGGATGAGGAACAGGTCTATAAATTCATGAACAATATTATCCTCCACTCCGGGAAGATAACGAGGAAAGAATATCTCCGTATCTACCAGATTGTAAATAATGTGATGCTTTATGCAAGTGACCTGAATATCGGGCACGCACGGGCAATCAACTGGGGCATTGTCAAACGCTACATCGCGATTGACCATTTCACAGTAAATGGGCACCAGGAATTTTGTATACCGGAAACGGACAGGAAAAAATTTTTCCATGCGGTGCTCATTGATAAGCTCCACCCCATGAAACGTTCTGCCGGGCTCTGCCTGTGCCTGAACTTCTTCCTCGGTCTGCGGGTCGGTGAACTTGCCGCCCTGCGCTGGGAGGATGTACACTTGCCGGAACGTTATGTTTATGTACACAGCACACAGACAAGGGCATATAAGCGGGATGAATCTGGCGCACGCCTGGAAAATGAATATTTTATTCAGGATACCGCCAAAACTTTACACTCCTTGCGGAGCATCCCGCTGATCCGGGAGTCCGTCTACATCCTGACGGAACTGAAAAAATGGCATGACCGGATGGGTTACACCTCGCCATACCTCGCCTATGACGGCGTTGACGTGGTACTCTCCCATTCGATTGACCGCACGCTCCACCGGATTTGTATCCTCTGTGGTATCCCTTGTTTCAACACGCACAAAATCCGCAAGACATTTGCGAGTGAACTGCACCGGAACGGCGTGCCTACCAAGATGATCAGCGAACTTATGGGGCATACGGATATCCGGACAACGGAACAAAACTACATCATCCACTATGCGGATACGATGCAGTATGTCCGGCAGGCAATGCAGGCGGGGATGAAGATCGGGATATAAAAAAGCCGGATATAATATCCGGCTTCAAGGTTTCCAGTGCAGTTGATGGGACTTGAACCCACACCCACGTAAGTGGACATGAACCTGAATCATGCGCGTATGCCAATTCCGCCACAACTGCAAAAACAATGCTTATTTATATTACCATTAAAAAGAATACTTGTCAATACTTTTTAAAAAAATTTTCCTTTTTCTTGACTTTATATTGTGTTTATTGTATCATAAATACATAAAATTTATTAGAGCCGCTTACCTGGGAAATCTTGTTTTACTAAAAATGTAAAATTTACCCAGGAAAATCCAAACCTGCTTGCGGTTCCACAAAAAATAGAAGAGAGGTAGAAATCATGGACATTAAAGCTCAGATTGAAAAAGTTGTAGAAACCGTTACAAAGGACAAGAGCCTTCTCACCCAGTTCCAGACGGAGCCGGTCAAAGCCGTGGAAAAAGTGCTTGGTATCGACCTGCCGGACGACATCATCAATAAAGTGGTGGACGGGGTAAAAACAAAAATAACCGCTGACAAAATTTCCGATACATTCGATGCTATCAAAAAACTTTTCTAAAAAAGATGCCGGGACTGATACAAAAAAGTCCCGGCTTTTTATCAATTCTAAATAACCAATACCATATTCTTCCCGCCAGACATACCTATCGCTGCTGGCGAAAGAGTCCCGGATCCGCCCCCAGGCTTTTGAGGGCATCCTGCATCAATTTCTCCGCCTCGTCATCATCATATGCCTCAAGACGTTCCTGCGCCTTCTGGCACGACTCCAGAAGATTCTGCGGAATGGAATAACGCATCAGATTATCAATTTTATCAAGCGCCTCCTTGATATCAAAATTCTTTAAATCATCCAGAATATACAGGATTCTGGAATTCAGTTCACCAAGGCTGATAGTAGGTTTCTCTGTTCCCGCACCGATGCCTGAATCGCGCTCCATCATCTTTAACACCCGCTGAATCATGCTCTCCGCGCCCGGCAGGTCATTCGACTGCAATTTCACTTTCGCCGCATGTACGCGCCCGGACACCGCCTCGTCAATCTGGTAACCCATGATCTCATCAATTTTCATAACAGCCGCTTTCAATTTCCCGCCCTGGATACTGGCAAGTACATCCTTAACCAGACGGTAAAGTTCATCGCCCTCCATCGGAAGCACCCCGCGGCGCTTTAACGCGCGCTTAACACGCTCGTGCAGTTCATCCGAATTAACAGGCTTAACAATATAATCCATAATACCAAGCTTCGAACCCTCAATCACCGTTTCCTTATCCTTCTTGGCTGTTAAAAGAATGACTGGAACTGTGATGCCGTTCTCCTGCGTGCGGATTTCACGCAATGTTTCAATCCCATCCATTATCGGCATCTGCACATCCAAAAGGATCAAATCAACCTTCTCAATATAAAGAAATTTAATCGCACGCTTACCGGAACTTACCGGAATTACCTCATATTCATCCTTCAGTTCCTGCTCAAGGCTCGCGAGATTTACCATATTGTCATCCACTGCCAGAATCCTTAATTTTTCCATTTCAGTCCACCTTTCTTTCTATTATAAACTCCTCATCAAAAATTTTCTACCATGCTGCGCAGCATATCCTCCGCATCATCATCCTCATACATCTTTAGCTTCGTCCGGATCTCCGCAAGCTGTTCCCTGATCCCTGATGGCAGCTTATGTCCCATCAGCCACTCGACCTTCTCCGCACAAAGTTTTGTTTTGAAGCGCTCCACAAACTCCAGGGCTTCCCTGATCCCCCCCTGCATCGCATCCACCGCGATCTCCGGTTTGTCAGTATCATCCTCCGCCCCAAAACGACCCTTCTTTCCAAGCAGCTCCTTGATCTCATCAAGAAGCTTTTTGTATAACTCCATCAATTCTGCATAGGTTGCGCGCACTGTTTCAACATCCTGTGCCGCAGCCGCATCCTCCTGGATTTTAGCCTTTCCGGACAGCACCATTGCACCGATATTAGCAGATGCACTTTTCAGGGCGTGAACTTCAATGCGGTAATTCTTCATATCTTCACATTCCAAGAGTTCTTGCAGATATTTTGTCTTTTTCAGACCATCCATGTAAAAGAGCTGGAGCAGCTCCAGATAATCATCCACTGTACCGGTATGATACTCCATTACCTTCTTTATGTCAATGCTGTCCATGACAATATCCGAAAAATCTTTTTCGCTGGCAGATTCTTCCTCCGCCTGACTTTCCTCCGAATCCGCATAAACTTTCCGCTCATCCGGTATCCATTTGTCAAGCATTCGATACATCGGTTCCCGGTCAACCGGCTTGGCGAGGAAATCCTGGAAACCATTTGCCATAAACATTTCCTTAACACCCGGCATCACATTTGCCGTAAGCGCAACAACAATCGGTGTACTTCCGTTCTCACCGCAATCCGCGCGCAGGATCTTTGTGGTTTCCACCCCGTCCATATCCGGCATCATATGATCCATGAAAATCAAATCAAACCGTTCATTCTTCACCAGTTCAATTGCCTCCGGTCCACTCTCCGCCTTCGCGAGCTGGACACCATAAGGTTTGAGCATCCCGACCGCCACCTGTCGGTTGATCAGATTATCATCAACCACCAAAATCTTATAATCCGGTGCGGTAAACATCCTCATCTCGTCTTCCTGTTCCATTTCCGGTTCCTCCTCCTGCTCTGCTACTGTCCGCTTATCCAGCACCTGCTGCAAAAGTGTGATGGTAAAAGTACTTCCCTCCCCATAAACACTCTCCACCTCAATCTTACCCTTCATCAGCTCTGCCAACTTCCTTGAAATTGAGAGTCCCAGCCCCGTCCCGCCCACATTGCGGTTATTTTTGGAATCCACCTGGATAAAACTCTCGAAGATTTTCTCCATATCTTCCTTTTTGATACCAATACCCGTATCTTCCACCCGAAATACCAAATTCCACATGCCGGACGTGGTATAACTCCCGTCCACGGTAAGTTGTACATACCCCTCCCGTGTGAACTTAATTGCATTGTTAAGAACATTAACCAGGATCTGCCTTATACTTCCATCATCGCCATAGAACTTGCAAGGTACTGTATCCACAATCTCACAGCGCATTTCAAGCCCCTGCTGTTTCGCCGCCATCTGCATCATCACGGTCACTTCGTGCACCAGTTTCTTAATATAATATGCATTCTCAACCAATTCCATCTTCCCGTCCTTAACTTTAGAAATATTAAGGATATTGTCCAGGATGGCTAAAAGGTTCTGCGATGCAGCTTTAATATCACAGGCATAATTAAAAATCTTTTTCCCCTTAGATTCCTCCTTTAAAAGATCGCTCAATCCCATAATCGCATTCATCGGTGTTCGTATCTCGTGTGACATATTTGCAAGGAATTCACCCTTGACTGAATTCGCCTCCTCAGCCCGCTCGCGCATTTCCTTGATCTCTTCAATATAATTCTTAGTCCTGGTAATATCGAACACCAGCAGCACATAACCTCGCAGCGTACCCTTCCTGTCGTATATTACCTTTAAATGCCCTTCAAAATATCCGCCGTGAAGCTGGAATTCATAAGGACCCTCCGTTCCAAAAATATCCATCGGGAAATTGTCCAGATCCTGGATGCGCTGACCGACACTCCCCGGATTTAACGTGATGAAAATTCCAGTAGCAGCCGGATTGTATCCTGTAATCCGCTGCTCATTATCCAAGAAAATCACACAGTCATCAATCTCCGCCAGCGCAGTATTTGCCGCTACACGACTCAGGTCATAATTTTGTTTCGCCCACACAAAAATCACGATAAAAGACAGTGTGATGGCTAACGTCCCCGGGCAGGGGTCATATCCCTTAATAACCTTAAAACTGTAAAGAGCTAAAACAGTTGTCGGCACCAGACAAAGCAACGTGATAAGACGGAAATGCATTGTTTCCTCCCTGTCCGGATGCCTGCGCACTGCCAGGAACAATGCCCACAAAGCCATCGCACAGGGAATGGCGCAGCAAAAAACTGCAAAAATATAATACATAAAACCATATTGGAACACGAAATGGGAATAGCCATCCGCCTCCGTGACAAACTCTTTTGCCCGGTAAAACAAGGTATGCTTATCACTCGTCCATGCAAACCCGAAAATCGTCATATTGACCAAAACCAGCGTGGGTATCACCGGGCGCGGTAGTCTGACCCCGCAGTAATAATAAATAAACCGCAAAAAAAACAAAATTACCCAGCCAGAACCCAGATACTGCATTTTAATTGCCCACAGCGCCGCCTGGGGTTCTTTTGAAGCAAGCTCCAAAAGATAACCCGCGTTCTGAACCAGACTACAGACCAGAAAGAATACCATCATCTGCTGCATATTTGTAACATCAGTATGTAAGATCAGCAGCAGTGCAGAAAAAACCAGCACCAATACCAGTATCTGTGCAAAAATCATAAATGTATGCATAATTTCTCCTTCCGGAAGCTCCCATAGTAAATGTTACCTGTTTTTCAGGCTAGAAACTTCCGTGCAGACAAGCTTTAATTAAACTTAAATACTAACAACATCGCCCATCCACACCGCCTTTTTGATACTACACCATGTCCTCCTCAGGACAGAAAATCAGCACCGGTAAAATATCTGCCGATATTATTGTCGTTCCGACAGGTTTCCCTGCGGGGCGTGCACACGGTTCGCCTTGGAAGATGTCCTCCTTCGTCGGACTGCGAACCGGCGCTGGTATAATATCCTGCGGATATTATACCATAATACCCCTGGAAATTGCGACTCTTTTTTATATCTTTTATGGAAATTCTTATCGACAGCCCTCTGCCCCCCTTCTGATTGGTTGTTATATACGGACTCCCCCATAGCAAAACACAAAAACGGGATGCCTTGGCTTTCGGCACCCCGTAAAACTTTACGTCAACAAAGTTTCCATGTTACAGGGGCTTAATTCGTTACATCCACCCTGATCTTTTCTGTCAATTCCCCAACTGTTACGGTAATCACTGCCGAACCTTTCTTTACCGCCGTGATTTTTCCCTTGGAATCCACTTTCGCCACCGACTTCTTGCTGGATTTCCATGTTGCTTTTGAAGCCTTGCCGCCCGACGGCTGCAAAAATGCATCAAGTTTCAGCGTGCTCCCCTTCTTTAAAGTGACAGCAAACATAATACCATCGTCCGGCTTGTTGCCACTTTCCACACTCAAAGTATAATTCCCGGAAAGCTCCTTCGAATCCCGATACAGGTTGGCAAAATAAGGCACAACACAGACGTAATACTTCTTCCCTTCCTCAGTATCTACCTTTATACTCCGGGTTTCATCCTGTTTTGCAATTCCCTCCCCAAGCTTTGTCTTCTCCTCATCGTACACATACCAGATAATTCCCCTCTGGATATCATTCCCAACCTTTATCTCAGAAGTTTTATCCCCTGCAATAAAGTAAAAATAGTCCTCATCCATCCGGTTTTCAAGAGCAAAATCATACTTCTTGCCACTGATAAGCTCCACATCCGCTTTCCCCATCGTATCCGCGCCGTCATCCAATGCTTTGGATGTAACAATTTTAAACGATGAACTGCCCAAATACGGGTGACACTTGATGCAGATATAATAGGTGCCGGATGGACTCAACTTTAATGAATCTTCATTTCTGTCCGAAATTCCACCGCCAAGTCCAGTCAGACTGACCATATCCTCGTCGTAAAAACTTGCCGCGGCACTATGGCTCTTCCCATCGGTGGTCAGATACGTAAAATGATACCAATAATTTGCATCTTTCTCAGCTGTAAATTTATACCACTGTTCCTTATCCTCCGGGGTTACCGTCCCCGTCAGGGTATCACCTACTTCAATCTCAACCGCTTCCTCACGGGAAGCTCCCCCCTGTTTCCTTGTGGCAGCATTCGCCGTAATCAGAACACCACCCATCAGGAAGAATATACCAAGCATCAAAATCCCAAAAAACACTTTTTTCAACAATCCCTTTTTCATCTCGTCCCACTTTCTTTAAAAAATTTACACTGCCCACTTAATACAACTTTGATAATCGGCAGAAACGTAATTTATCCGAGCACCCGATCCAGCGTCGAAATCAGTTTCTTCACATCGATCGGCTTCGCAATATGCCCGTTCATGCCGTTGTGCAGCGCCTCCTGTTTATCCTCCTCAAAAGCATTTGCCGTCATCGCAAAAATAGGGATGGAAGCAAGCTCCTTATTCCCAAAACTGCGGATTTTGCGCGCCGCGCCATAGCCATCGAGCACCGGCATCTGGACATCCATCAAAACAAGCTGGTAATATCCCGGATCAGATTTTTCCAGCATTTCCACTGCCATCTGCCCATTGTCCGCCACCTCAACCTGAAAACCTTCCTCGCTCAGGAGCTCAACAGCGATTTCCTGGTTTAACACATTATCCTCCGCAAGCAGGATACGCTCCGTATGATCCCTCTTTGCCCTGCGCTTATATTCTTCCCCTGAATCGTAATTGTTTACCAGGGAATTCAGGCAACTTCTAAGCTCCGATAAAAACAGGGGCTTGCTGCAAAACGCGGAAACACCCGCTTCCCTTGCCTCATCCTCAATATCCGACCAGTCATATGCCGTCAGCACAATCACCGGTACATTCCCGCCTGTTTCCCGGCGTATCCTCCGAACCACCTCAATCCCGTTCACATCCGGCAGGAGCCAGTCAACAATATACACATCATAATCATCCTTGCGAGTCAGAGCCTGCCTCGTGCGAAGTACTGCCTCCTTGCCCGAGAGTGTCCATTCTGCGCGCATACCGATCTGCTGCAGCATGTAGGATACACTGTCACAGGTATTAAAATCATCATCCACCACCAGGGCATGACAGTTCTTAAACTCCAGAAGTTCGACCGGTTTCCTCTCCTCCGTATTCAATCGGAACATAAACGATACCTTGCACTCCGTCCCAACATTGAGCGTACTCTTAACCTCAATCACACCATTCATCATATCCACAATATTTTTAGTGATTGCCATTCCGAGTCCCGTCCCCTGTATCCCGCTGATCGTGGAATTGCGCTCCCTCTCAAAAGGCTCGAAAATATGGGCGACAAACTCCTCGCTCATGCCAATCCCCGTATCCCGTATATGGAATTCGTAATACGCAAAACCCTCCGGAGCGCCCGCCTTCTCAGTAATCCGGAACGAAATCGTGCCGCCCGTCATCGTATATTTGACCGCGTTGCTCAAAAGGTTGAGCAATACCTGGTTCAATCGCAGCTTATCACAATATATCTCCTCATCGAAGACATCGATGGTATCCACATAAAATTCAAGCTGCTTCGCATTGACATCCCCCTGGATAATATTCTGAAGCCCATGCAAAATCTCCGGCAGGCTGCACGGCTTTTCTTCCAGGCGCATCTTTCCGCTCTCAATCCGGCTCATATCAAGCACATCGTTAATCAGGCTGAGCAGATGGTTCCCCGATGACATAATTTTCTTTAAATATTCCTCCACCTGGTCACGGCTTTCGATATGGTTGATGGCAAGGGTTGTAAAACCGACGATCGCATTCATCGGTGTCCTGATATCATGGGACATATTGGATAGGAAAATACTCTTTGCCTTGCTCGCGCGGTTCGCCTGCATCAGGGCACCTTCCAATATACTTTTCTTTTCCATCTCATTCCTTGTTTCATCATCCACACTGCGGAAACCAAGCACCGCTCCGCGCCGCTTTTCCCAATTTCCGGTGCGCACCGCCTTCATCTGGAAATACCGCAATTCACCATCACAATTCGTCCGGTAATTTATATAGCATATATTCTTTTCGACAAGTTCTTTTCCCAACCATTCCCTCGAACAGCATTCCCGCAGCAATTTGCGGTCTTCCTCATACACGCAATTCTCTATATACCTGTCCATTTTTTCTTCCAGGTCAAAATCACCCACCTGTGCAAATATAGGCTTCAGCATATCGTTATGGCACTCATTGACGCGCAGAGTATTCCCTGTTCCAGTATCGAGATTAAAATAACATACCAGATTAAAATCGATGCTGAGCGCCTGGACAAGCTCCATCTGACGGCGCTCATTTTTCCGCTCCTGCTTTTTCTGTTCCGTACAATCGAGAAGGAACCGCTGATAAAAAAGTTCCCCGTCTTCCTTCAGCAGCTTGATATTCCCCATAACATGAAGGACTTCCCCGTTCTTATGTTTTACGGAATACTCCGTACTGACACTGTCGCCCTCCTTCTCAAGTGTCTGCATACGGCTTTTTAATCTGTCCTTATCCTCTACCAAAACCGAATTTGCAACCATATTAAAACCTGCTGCTTCAAGTTCCTCCCTGGAGTCATAACCAAGAATCTTTAACGCCGCCCCATTCACACTAAGAATGCGCGAACCATCTAATGAATGGCAGAGGATTCCACAATCGATGGAAGTAAAAACCTTTTCCAGCGTGCGGGTCTTTTTCATAATCTCCTGCTCGAACGCCCGCTCCCTGGTAATATCGATGGCAACGCCAACCGTCCCCATAACATTGCCATCAAAATCATAGAGGGGCGACTTATATGTAGTGAGAAGCTTCATCCCCTCGCCCGTCTGGATCGTTTCCTCGGACACGCAGGTTCTTCCCGTTTCCATTACCTCGCGCTCGGACTCGATACATGCAGGGTCATCCTCCTCCACATCCCAGATAAAAGCATGCCCCCTGCCCTCGACTACCTCTTTTGGCTTGTTTACCGTCCTGCAAAAACTGTCGTTTACCTTCTCATGAATCCCGTTTTTGTCCTTAAACCAGACCAGGTTCGGCACACTGTTAATCGCTGTTTCCAAAAAATGGGAGGTCTGTCTGTAATCCCGATCCTTTTTCAGACTCTGCTGCCATCTTAGGAACCGAAACGCAAACTCCTCCCCCGACACTGGCAAGACCCATATATCCGTGATCCCATCCAAATAGCCGGAAAGCTTGGCAACCTGCCCTTTTTCCGCAAACAAGACCAACTGCGCATCCTGCCGTTTTGCCGCAATCAGGGAACCCACCGTCCCCTCCACATCCATTCCCCGCAAGTCCACAAAAATAGCGTCCGCCTCCGCCGCCATATCCGCGTCCGGAATGCTGCCCTCACAAAACTGGTGGGAAAAGTGTTCGAGCGGGGACATTTTCTTAATTGTCCCAAACAGGTCGTCCTTATGGTTCATATCACCGATCAAATAAAAATGAACACAACAATGGTACATAATTATCTCCTCCACATCATCCGAATAGGCAAATTGCTTTCATCATACTGCAAAAAAGAATTTATGTCAAGGATATCAAAGCCATAGTTTTCTATAATTCTTTTATGGCTGTGCCATGGTCGCCTCTTTCATCTTTTTCTTGTACTCATACATGCGGTTGAAAAGCATCTGGTATAACCTTTAATATCGCCGCCGCACTTCAAGTACAGACATATCTAAAGGCAACCGGACTCCCAGATTTCTTATATATTTTACTAAAACTTTTTTAAGGGCAACAAGCATCTCCTGATCCGCAGTATCCAATAAGCGATAAATTCGTCCCTCCCCACCCTGGCAGCCTGCTTTAGGCAACCAGACCAAAACTCTCAGTATTACATAGAGAACCCACATAATTTCTAGAATACTTCTAAATTAGGAAGCTTTCTTTTTTCATCATTATGTACCTCTTCCTGATTCCATGATAACATTTTTACGAAACAAATACAAGTACTTTTGGCTGGGTTACGTTTTGCACAAGGACATATTGAACAAACTGCATTTTAGATAAAAAATGGAGCTGATACAAAATTGGGATATTTCCCAATATACAGTAAAGAAATCTTAGATATCCCTACTATATATTCCAAAAATATACCATTTTGCAACAGCCCCATCTGTAGCCTACTCCCCAAACGAAAACGATTTGGGGACGTTTTATACTTTAAATCTATAGCCTACTCCCCAAACGAAAACGATTTGGGGACGTTTTATACTTTAAATCTATAGCCTACTCCCCAAATCGTTTCAATGTATTGGGGTTTGGAGGTGTTTACTTCGATTTTCTCGCGTATCTTCTTAATATGCACTGTCACAGTCGCGATATCCCCTATGGATTCCATATCCCAGATTTTCTGGAACAGTTCCTCCTTCGTATATACATGGTTAGGATTTTCCGCCAGGAAAGTAAGCAAATCAAATTCTTTTGTGGTAAATGTGCGCTCCTCACCGTTGACATACACGCGGCGCGCAGTCTTATCGATGCGGATTCCGCGTATCTCGATAATCTCGTTCTCCTTCGCATTTGACCCGATCAGGCGCTCATAACGCGCCATATGCGCCTTTACGCGGGCAACCAGTTCACTTGGCGAAAACGGTTTTGTCATATAATCATCCGCACCGAGCCCCAAGCCACGTATTTTGTCGATATCATCCTTCTTTGCTGAAACCATAATGACCGGAACATTCTTTGCCTCCCTTATCTGGCGGCAAATCTCAAAACCATCCACCTTAGGCAGCATCAGGTCGAGGATAATCAGGTCAAACTCCTCACTCAGCGCACGCGAAAGACCCTCATCCCCGCTGTTTTCAATCGCCACCTCAAACCCTGAAAGCTCCAAGTAATCCTTCTCCAGCTCCGCAATCGCTGTTTCATCCTCCACAATCAAAATCCTGCTCATCTTCGTTTCCTCCTTTTCTCTTTGCTTCCGCACCTATTCTTTAAGCCGCATACTCTTCAAATACCTTCCCTTAGCCCCATACTCCGAGTTTGCAGGGGGAAGATTTTTGTGTATCGACAGCTTTGGCAATGTAAAACAGATGGATGTCCCAACCCCTTCCTCACTCTTTGCCCAGATCTTGCCCCCATGCTCCTCAATAATCTTCTGCGCAATCGCAAGCCCAAGACCCGTGCCGCCCTTTTTCGAGTTGCGGGAAGCATCTGCACGATAAAACCGATCAAAAATATATGGCAAATCTTTTTTTGCAATCCCGGGACCATTATCTGAAAGTTCTATTCGGATATTCCCGTCCGCATCACACAGCCGCACCACAATCTCGCCCTCCGGTTTATCCATATATTTTACCGAATTTCCAATAATATTATTGATAACACGCTTTAACTGCTCAGGGTCTGCCGAAACCTTCGTCCCCTTCTCAATCCCGTTTACAAAATCAAGCTTTAAATTCTTGACCTCCATATCCAGACCGAGTTCCTCAATACAATCCGTAAAATAATCGCTCGCATCCAATATCATAAAATTGTACGGAACCGTATTGCTGTCAATCTTCGTAAAGAAGGTCAACTCGTCCACAAGCACCGACATATCATTCGCCTTCGTATAAATTGTTTTTACATATTTTTCCATTTTTTCCGGTGTGTCAGCAATCCCATCCATAATCCCCTCCGCATAGCCCTTAATTGCCGTCAGCGGCGTTTTCAAGTCGTGGGAAATATTGCTGATAAGTTCTTTCGAATCCTGCTCATACTGTAATCTCTCCTCTATCAGTTCCTTCATATGCAGGCGCATCTCATCAAAATCCTCGCAAAGCTGGCCGATCTCGTCAGAAGGGTCGCCCGAAATGGAATAGTTGAGGTTCCCACCCTTCATCTCGTTAGTCGCCACCTTCAAAGTATTGAGCGGGCGGATAATCGTCCGGTACAGCCAAATAACAAGTACCACCGCAGTAATCCCAATCACGGCAACCATACAGACAATAATCTGGATAATAGAGTTGCGAAGCTGCGGCATCAGCACATTAACCTCCGTCACAATAAATATGCTGCCCTCACTCCCATCCGAAAAATAAAAGTCCTGGTGTTTTATCAGAACCGGTTTCTTCTCGCCAACATAAATACCACCATCCAAATCGGTATTGTGCTCTCCAAAATCCGGAAGAAGCCTGACCACCTCCTCTGGCTTTCCCTTCCCGCCAAAATATACGATTTCCTCGCCGCAGCGCAGCACAAGGTATGAATATTTATAGGAAAGTTCCGCATTCATCTTCTCTATAAATGCAGCATCCTCAAATTTTTCCGGCTCGCGTATGGCAACCAGCTTAATCTGGTTATACGCCTCCCTGGTCACACGGTTTAAAATGCGCAGCGGGTTCGTGATAACCTGCATCGTATCCGCATCGACATCGTAAGTATGCTGCACCGTCACACTGAGGTACTCCAATATCACCTTTCCCCCCAATGCCATCATAAGAACCGGCAACGTAATAATAATAATAAACGCTATTTTCAGCCTTCCTTTCAAATCCAATCCGCGCCCCTCCTCCCACTTAAAACATACCGCCCTCTCCCGTAAAAATTATCAGAGCAAATTATTTTTCGATATTTTCCAATTACTTATCCAACCATCAAAAAGGGTTATGATACAAGCCTGACGACATTATACCATAACCCTTCTATTATTTGCCTGTTTTTCGAATTTTTTTAAGCTTTTTTAAGAATTAGAGATACTTTTTAAGCACATCAACCCGATCAAGCTTTTCCCACGGCAGGTCAAGGTCGTTCCTGCCAAAATGCCCGTAAGCTGCTGTCTGCTTATAAATCGGACGGCGCAAGCCAAGCATTTTGATAATACCCGCCGGACGCAGGTCGAAATTCTCCCTGATAATCGAAATCAATTCCCCGGCAGTCTTTTTGCCCGTACCAAAAGTATCGATATTTATCGAGGTCGGCTGGGCAACTCCAATCGCGTAGGAAAGCTGTATCTCGCAGCGGTCGCAAAGTCCCGCCGCCACAAGGTTTTTCGCCACATAGCGCGCAGCGTATGCCGCTGACCTGTCCACCTTCGTGCAATCCTTCCCCGAGAAAGCCCCACCGCCATGGCGCGCATAACCCCCGTAGGTATCCACAATAATCTTGCGGCCGGTCAGACCGCTATCCCCGTTCGGTCCGCCGATCACAAAGCGTCCTGTAGGATTGACAAAGAATTTGGTG
>ERZ808051.1625-NODE-1625-length-13998-cov-16.810287_pt1 | contig 13998 bp, 15 predicted proteins | sample MGYA00380199_ERZ808051 | MGnify/ENA primary metagenome ERZ808051 (study PRJEB31490, sample SAMN06133391) | mouse gut metagenome | isolation source: J11 | host: mice | place: China: Chengdu | collected 2015-05 ...
GGAAGAACCATACTAACAAAGGAGGTGTTTATTATGGCAACTTCAAGTATCACAAAGAATTTTGTCATTTCCGGCAAGGAACAGGTGGAGATGTTTGTCAATGCGATTGAAGAATCTGCCAAGAACCGTCCTGTTCATATACCTGTGGCTGCGAGAGAGATAACAGACGAAGCAGAACTGGTGGAATTTATGACAAAATGGGAGAAAGCAAATGTTGGAAACAAATAGGTATTCAGTTATCAACATTCGGCGTTATCTTAATAGTGATAATCCAAAACTCGGAGAGAGCAGACTTCTTCAAGTTCTCTCCGGTTTTTCTTGTCCGCGAAATCCGGATGTTGAGCGTTTTTTGAAAAAAAGTTCAATAGAGTTTACGAAAAAGAATCAGTCGGTTACATACCTTATATTTGACATAAACAGCATGGTGCTGGTAGGGTATTTTACCCTTGCATTAAAACCTTTAACAGTAAAGGGAGAAACAGTAAGCAATACCGTAAGAAAAAGCTGCTGCGTGTCAGTGAATGGGATGAAAAATCAGATACATATACCATGTCCGCATACCTTATTGCCCAACTTGGCAAAAATTTTACCAATGGTGCAGACAAAAAAATTACTGGTGAAGAATTACTCGTACTGGCATGGAACAAAATTAAAGAGATACAGTATTTGGGCGGAGGCGTAGTGACCTTCTTAGAAGCTGAAAATGAGGAAAAGCTGTTATCATTTTACAGAAACAACCGTTTTTCGCAGTTTGATACTAGGCAGACCGTATCAGATACGGAGGAGTCGCATGAACTGGTACAGCTTTTAAGGCTACTCTAATGTGGCCGCTCCGTACTGAAAAGCATGAATTTTGTTGCAAAACCGCAATTTGTCGATTTGTCGAACAGCAAATCGAGGTGGGGTAAATTTCGCACAGGTGGGGTAAAAGTCATCAAAATCTAACAGCGGCACAGGCGGCTATCTTAAATTGATGCCATAGGAATTTGGGTACTCGCAGGCAAAAGTATGGAAGAATGGCTTAAAATTAAGGGATTTTGAGGTTTGGTGGGGTTCATCACGGTGGTTGGTGGATCCCGCTTTTTCGTGTTTTTGGATGCCGCTGATAGGATGGCGATAGGGGAAAAAATCGTACTATCAGACAAAACTATACTTTCACGCAAAAGTCGGGGGTTTCCGTGATAGTATAAAACGGAAAGGTAAAAAGGAGTAGGATATTGTTGGATTTAGGTGAAAAGTGTATTAGCTTGACGGAAAATGCTGTTGAAAAACGGGGGATATGATACAAGCACGGAAACTGCCCGGAGTTTCCGTGCTTGTATGGAGTTTCGCCTGTTTGTTTGCAAAATTTGTAATTTATGGTATCTTATATATGTATATATCTTAAAAAAGTAATTACAGATGACAAAAGTAAAGATATGTAAAGCTTTTAAGATGAATCAGAAAACCATTTATTAGGAGTTCTGTAAAATACATAGGAAAGGTGTGAAAAAATGTTGGAGCAAAGAAGAGAAATAGTGGAAAAACATATAAAAACACATTCTATGCGTTCTGTAGAGGATTGTGATGCAGTTACTGTTTTGAATTCTTTTTTGAGATCTGATGGAAAAATAAATAAGAAGTTTTCTTGTAATGATAAATGGCCCAATATAGATGGAACCTTTGAGTTCGTTTGTAATCCTAGTATATCAAGGCGACCGGAACAAAATTTTGTTGTTCAAATTAAAGGCACTCACCAGTGCAATGAAACAAATGGAATATTTAAGTATACTTTAAAAAGTCTGGCTTTCCTGGCTACAATTTATTGTCGCAAAACATTTGATCCAGGAATTTTATTTGTTGTTCTTAATCCAGATGAACGTGGTTCTGAAAGAGTGTTTTGGAAATATATGTCTGTGGATTTACTTAACTCTATTGATTTTGAGAAAGATAGTGTAACCATAAGCTTTTCATCAGATGAGGAAATTTTAGATACTGATGAGAGCATTGACGTATTTTGTAAAACACTTGAAACTATTATGAATCATCATGCTTTCGTTATTAAACTGGGTGAAAACGATTATTCAAAAAAAGATATGGAAAAGATTATCATGGCGCGTGATGAACAGATCACGGAAAGCATTGATAGAATGGATATTTTGAATGCTACTCGTGATGATGTATCAAAAAGGATTTTGACACAGTTGAATGACTTATGTACTGCGACACTCTTATTGAATGCAATGGCTAGTGGACTTGAAAAAGCAAATCTTCAACTGGCATGGGAGCGGTCGTTGCTCAATATTGAAACCAAATATCTTGGAACCTTTCTAAAAGGCCTGAGATATATAGATAGCAGAATTCTTGATGAAGGACAATCAGAGCGTTTGATGCTTAAATACTATAACTTTTTGTGGCAAATTAGGAAATTCATGAGAGAGCATTATGGAATGTCTATATTAAATAACTTGGAGAAATTTCCGATTAAAGTAGACGAACTAGATAAGGAATATTATGATTTGGTAGCGTCTGCTATTAATTCGATTGATCTTAGTCCGCGTGCGGTTTCAATGTCCCGTTTTTACGTTCAAAAAAAGGTGTCCTTTTTTGTTGGAAATGAAAAATATTATGAAGTTGTTCTGCAATTAGCAAGTGTGTATGCAACAAAATATAATAGGGTTACTGTTTATACGAAGGAAAATATTTCTACGAGCTATTCTGTTCAAATTGCGTATGTAGATACAACAATTAACCTATGGGATATTACATCTAAAATAAAAGTAATCACAAATTGGAAAGTTTCCATAGAACCTAGATGTTTAAAGAAATTAGGGAAAATTCTAAAAGTTCAGACCAATTAATTCAAAATACGGGGAATACATAGAGTTGATGCATTTTCTTACTAAAACTGGGATGAATTTTCTTGATTTAATTGATTTACAGGAATTTGATTTTTATGAACTTATTAATTCCATATATAGAAATACCAATACTTCTGTGTTTAAAGAGATACTCTTGATTCTGAGAAAAAGATTTTGCATGACATCGAAAGAAACTGGACGAAATGTAATAAGATATCTGCTTTTGAATTTAAGAGAAGAAACATTGAATAACGTTATGCCTAACCAATTTTATCAAAAGTTGCTTTGCGAAAACCTTAATCTTTCAGCAAAGTATATTCCTTTTGAAAAGAACCCTTATATATCTAATTTGGCTGGAGGAAAAACAAGTGAAGGAAACCTGACAAAAATAGTAAATGCAGTCGGAAGTGAAAAGATGGAAATAGTTCGTCCATACTTGTCGTTAAAAAATGCAATAAAAAGAACCGGTGAGATTTATTTTGATGCAAGAACAGTTGCAACAGAAAAAGAGATTAAAGATTATAATAACCATTTAGATTTTTGGGAACGGAAACAGGGATACAAAATTAATATTGTTGATGGCATCGCAACGATTGATTCTTATGAAAAGGCAACATTAGATGTTTTGGGTAAACTTTTGAAATTATCAAAAAGGGGGAACAAAGGGCAAAGGGAATTAAATCAAAAATTCGTTTTACCGTATATGCATATAATGATGAAAAGAATGATGGAGATGATGAATTGCGAATGAAATCCATTATCCCATTTCAGCTTGCATATGCAGTTTCTATTCACAAGGCACAGGGGTTGGAATATGATTCAGTAAAAGTGATTATTCCCAGAAGTAATTCTGAGAGAATAACTCACGGAATTTTTTATACGGCTATTACCCGTGCAAAAAAATATCTGAGAATATATTGGAGTTCGGAGACTATGACAGATATTGTGAAAAGTTTTTCTGAAGATGAGTCTGGATGGAAGAGTTTGGAGATAGTAAAAGAAAAACTAAATAAATGATGATATGTCGGGATTCGGGAGATATGTCGAATGGTGTCAGGGTGTCTTAGTTTCCAGCAGATACGGACACGTAAATCTCACAAATCCCGTAAACAAGGCGTTTGCGGAACTACATAGGTTGCAAAGTTACATTATTTCCGTGTGCTTTTAGGGGCATTTTTACATTAACGAGGGTACGAACGGTTGTTCTGGGGGTTTTTGCCTGATAGTATGTACTCGTAGGCAAAAGTCGGTTATTATCACGGAAACCCGATGGGAGTTTTCGTGATAATATAAGAGTTTTCGTGTTTGTATATTGGTAAAATGGTAAAAAAATAACTGCTTGCTATTTTAATGTCAATTTCTTATACTGTCAGTGGAGGTGGCGAGTATGGTTCGTTTTTACATAGTCAGGCATGGTCAGACGCTTTTGAACAGCTTAGACCGGGCGCAAGGATGGGCTGATTCACCGCTCACCGAAGCAGGAAAGCAGATGGTGGCTGACATAGGGCAAAAATTAAAGGGAATTGATTTTGATGCGGTTTATACCAGCGATATGCTCCGTGCCATACAGACAGCAGAATTGATTCTGGAAGCAAACGGAAAGAACGGTGTGCCAATAGAAAGGGACGTAAGGCTTCGGGAATGGTGCTTGGGGTGTATGGAGGCGGAGAATAATGCGGTTTTCTTAAAGAATGTATCGGACTGGCTGGGAGGAGCGTCTTTTGCAGAGCTGAATCAGCGGCTTCCCGATGTTGCGGATGTCCTTTATGAACATGATACGACAGGGATGGCAGAGCCGTTCCAGGCAATAGAAGAACGCCTGAAAGCTGCATTCATGGATACTGCCAAAAAGCATGGAATGGGGAAAAGCAGCAATATTCTGATAGTAACCCATGCCCTTGCCATAAAGACAATAATCCATTTATTTGCGCCGGAGCAGTTAGGCAAATTGGGGGAGGTAAAAAACGCATCAGTTTCCCGGCTTGTATTTAAAAACGGGGTTTTCTCATTGGAGCCGGATATACAGATATGAAAAGAACAGCAGGAAAGCCAGTCAAGGTTCTCCTGCTGAATTTTTTGTACAGCACGGTGGTTGGATGTCTAACCCATCTAAAAAGCCTGCGCCCCAATCGCACATGGCATCCAGTACGGGAATGAAGCTGCGTCCAAATGGGGTGAGGGAGTATAGTGTCCTGGGCGGCTTGTCCGGGATGACTTCCCGGTGCAGCATCCCGCATTCTTCCAAATCATGTAACTGCTGCGACAGCATTTTGGGTGTTGCTTTCGGGATCATACGTTGCAGCTCCATGTAGTGGAGCGGTTTTTCTATCAGATACCAGAGGATGAGAGGCTTGTGAATATTATCTATCTTGGGAGCCATCAGTTTCCCACTTGAGAGTCATTTGGAAATAATATTTTTTACCTTCAGAACCACCACAACATCTTGTGGCACCACACATATTTGATTTCATTATAAATCTTCTTATAGTTATTCTTGAAGTCAGGCAGGTCATAGGAGGGTATTTCAGAGTGGAACGACAACAGGATCTATGAACTGTTTAGACAGTGCAGCCACAACAATTCTGCCATCTTTGTCGGACAGTATCCTGTAGATGAACGGCATAACAGGCTCAGAGGCGGATTCCACCATGGGCAGAATCTATCCATAATGCTTATGAAATCCCCATGAATGAAACGAATCTGAGAAAGCTGTATGACTCAAAGAAGCTAAAAAGCTTGTTGATGAAATAAAACCATAAGAATCATTTTAGATAGAAAAGTTAAAAGCTGCCTCTGTTAATTTTGAAACTAACAGGGGCAGTACCACTATATCTTGTGTTCTAAATGGTTCTGAAGTCAGAAATTTCCGGGTGGCTCCCAAGCAGGATAATATTCAGTAAACATCAAGTTATGTAATTCATGAAAAATATTTAAAAGTATACTATCACGTAAAAGTCAGGGGGTTCCGTGATAGTTTGCAAAATTTGTAGTATATCTTTTAGGCAGGAACGAATTTCTATGCTATAATTCAGTAGATGATCTGGCTTTAGCAGGAATGGACTTTTGCCGGAATGAGCAGGAAACAGCGGAGAGGTTGTCATGATTTATATTGTAGACAATATATCAAATTATTTAATATATCTTTTTATCATTTACTTTGGATTCAAATTAAATCCAAGAAAAAACAAGTTTTTTCTTGGCGCATCGGTTTTGATTATGTTGTCTGCGGGGGGCTATAACGTATATTTTGATACAAACTCTCCGATTATCTACATATTATGGAGCGTACTTTCCATATGTTTATTTTTTGAAGACAGATTGTGCCATCTGTTCATGTTAAGCGCTGCCCTTATGTATTTCACGGGAATCATTGATACGTTCAGTGTCATGTTGATACAGGTTGTTTTAATAGGCGGAGGAGTTGGCGGCACGGCTATAACATGGTGGATGGAACTTGCCTATCTGCTCTCATTTTTGGTGTATCTTCTGATATACTTGCGGCTTTTTAGGAAAAATGACGTATATTTGTGTGATATAAAAATTAAGTATAAGTTTGCACTTTTAATACAGGGCAGTATTTTCCAGATGTTCTATAATTTTGTTTTTTATTTCTTTAACGAAAATCATGCAAGATATGGCTTAGATGCTTATGCAGTATTTTTTATCAGCATAGCAGGGGTACTTTATTCCATTTTTCTTACGCTTAGCCTAGCCATTAGTAATATATTGTCAGACAGGCAGAACAGGGAATTGCAGTCTTTTATGTATATGCAAAAGCAGCAGTATGATTACCAGCTGCAGCAGTCGGTAGCTGTACGGCGTTTTAAGCATGATTTGGTAAATCATATTGGTGTTGTTAGAGAGTTAATAAACGAAAAAAAGACAGAAGAAGCCAAAGAGTACATAGATACTATCTGGAATATTCAGGATTTGTTTGATTTAAAGATTCATACAGGAGATAGTGTTCTCGATATTATTGTTAACTATTATTCATATTTGGCGATAAAGGAAAATATAGAGTTTGTTGTTAGGGGAAAGCTGACCGAAGAAATGCCTCTTGAGATGTTTGATATTACCACATTGATGGGAAATATATTGCAAAATGCTTTTGAAGCGGCAATAAAGGCAGATGTTCCCAGAATATGTGTTGAATTTGTAGAGCATAAGGAAGAAATTTTTATTGTTGTTCGTAACAGTGCAGCCAAAAGAATCAATACAAAAACAGACTTTTTTAAGACATCTAAAGAGGATAAGGAAAATCATGGTTTCGGTCTGAAAAATATTGTTGCAGCTGTTGAAAAGTATCACGGTGAATGCTATATGGAATCTATAGTGGAAAATAAAGAAGAGGTGTTTCAGATCAGTATTGCTATACCAACTGCCAAAGCAGAGGAGAAAAGGGAATGAAAATAGGTATTGTAGAAGATGAAGCAGTATGGAGAGATAAGATACAGACCATGATCGAAAAATATTGCAGGGATAAGAATATTTCATCACAAATAAGTTCCTATAAGAGTGGAAAAGATTTTATGAAAAATGCAGATGCAGATATGTTGTTTTTGGATATTGAACTTGCAGAAGGGGAAGATGGTTTTGAAATAGCGGAACAGTTGATGAATCTTGGAAACAAATGTAAAGTTTGTTTTTTAACATCACACACAGAATTAGCCAGATTGGGTTATAGAGTGAATGCTTTCAGATATATCGATAAAAAGCATTTAGAGGAAATAGATGAGGCGATTGATTTTTTCCTTAAAACTAAAATTCAGGATCGGATTGTATCTTGTAATGATACCGCTGGGATTTGCATAAAGATAAGCCTGAATGAACTTCTGCTTGTTGAGACAAATGGAAGAAAACTAAGATATCTCATGTTGGATGGCAGTGAACATTTATGTGAGGGACAGATATCTGAAGCAGCACGGAGCTTATCACGATTTGGCTTTTTTCAGATCCATCGGTCATATATTGTCAATTTGAAATATATTGAAAAGGCAAACAGTCATGAAGTTACGCTTTGTAACGGATTGAAAGTAGTAATTGGAAGAGTTCACAGTAAAGAGTTTAAGAAAGAGTTTTTTAAGTGGAGAATGTGGTTTGAGGATTGATTTTTGTGTCGTTTATGCAAAATCTGTGTTGTTTATACAGGAAGTATTTTATATGCTTTTTCACTGTGATATAAATAGGGTGTTAATCATATTACAGGAGGATAGCAGAAGTGGTACAATGCATTTTACATAAGAGTTGGCATTTAAATGGAAAATCAGTCATGAAAAAAGCGGTCATGGCAATGATAATGGGGGCGACTCTGTTAACACTTTCATCGTGTGGGCAGGCAAAGAACTCAGACAACGCGCAGACGAATGTACTGAGCAGCACTGCAGAATCAGGTGACAGCACTGCAGAACCAGGCAGCAGAACTGGTGAAGTTCAGAAAACACAAAATGACAGCATTATCGGTTCAGCCGGTTCAGATTTGACAGAATTGGACCACCTGACAGGAGAATATGAATTAGAATCTTCTTATCGTTTTTTAGCTGATTCATCTAATATAGAAAACATAGAAAAATATGAGTATGAGGGTGAATATAACAGTTATGATGTCAACGAGCCGGCGTTAGAAATAAAGAAAAATGATGATGAAACTTATCAGATTCAGATAGATTTATTCAGGCTCTGGGGATTTTATGATGATGCGGGAAAAATTACGGAAGAGGGGTTGGAATTTGCAACAACGGGTCCTGGTGGAAATGAGATGAATGGAGTTATAAAGTTGGAGGCGGATATCGCTGTCGTAACCATTTTTGGTCAGGAATGGCTTGATTTTGCAGGATTGAGTGAATACAGATTTTACAAAACCTCAGATGTTCCTAACATAGATGGTTTCCCGGCAAACCAGCAGGAAAGCAGTATGCAGAATGCTGCGGATACAGATTCGGAAGCAGCGGCAGATGAACTATTAGATGCCTTTATCGATGGATTGGCAGACGCAGTTGATTCTGAAGATTCGGCATCGACATTTTCTGTTAGCGATTTAAATCTGGATTCTGAGGAATGGGATACATATTCTATTGGAGAGAAAGTCGATCTTGACAATGATGGAGAAAACGAACTGATTATTAACGGGCCTTATGGTGGGATATACCTTGATGCGCGTGATGACAAGGTATATGAATTTGCCGCAGAAGAGGGCACTGCATGCATTCTTTCTTATACCTATTATAATGGAGCAGTATGGATCATGTACAGTAACAGATCGAGTGCAGGATTTGAATTTTACCATATGGAAAAATTTGAAGGAGCTGATAACCTAACTGCAGAAATGAATTTCGGTGAGGAATTTGACCCGGATAATGCAGAAGCCGGAATCAAATATACATTGAATGGAGCTGAAATTTCATGTGATGAATATACAGAATTATGCAGCAAAATTTTCGCGGCTGAAGTAAATACAAACTGAAAGAAAGGATGAAAGCTTTGGTAAAAGGTGTATTTTTTGCATGCAAGTGTTGTTGAAAAGTGTGGAAAGCAGGGCTCGAAGTGTAATTATTGCATTTTGGGCCTTTTATTATTCCGAAATCAAAAAAATATTATTCCTTTAAGGTTGATAATATTCCGTAGATAAGATATATTATTGAGGGAAGAGAGGTGCGATCCTTATGTATATTACAGTGAAGCAGGCAGCAGAAAAGTGGGGAATTTCTGACAGACGAGTGCGTATACTTTGTTCGGAAGGAAAAATTTTGGGAGCCACACGAGAGGGGCGCAGCTGGATGATCCCATCAGAGGCGAAAAAACCACAGGATGGACGCTTTAAAGCGACAGAAAGTTTACTGAAAGCCATAGAGAGGAAGAAAAGGGAGCTGGATATCAGACGTCCGTTGACTGAGGGTGAGCTGGAACGCTTGACTGAGGAATTCACTATTGAGTATACTTATAATTCAAATGCAATTGAGGGAAATACGCTAACCCTTCGTGAGACGGATATGGTTCTGCGTGGTCTGACGATTGACAGAAAGCCGTTAAAAGACCATATGGAGGCGGTTGGACATAAAGAAGCGTTTGGTTTTGTGCGAAATTTAGTAAAAGAGCAGGTTTCTTTATCGGAGAGTATTATCAAGCAGATACACTATCTTGTATTAGCGGATAAATGGGAGGACCGTGGGGTTTACAGAAGAGTGCCCGTCAGAATTATGGGTGCGAAACATGAACCGGTACAGCCCTATTTGATCCAGCCTAAAATGGAACAGTTGTTGGAGGCTTATAGGAATAGTACAGATCATCTCATTCCCCGGCTCGCACGCTTCCATATTGAATTCGAGGGGATTCATCCTTTTATAGACGGAAATGGCAGAACCGGGAGGCTGCTTGTAAATTTGGAATTGATGAAAGCCGGATATCCGCCAATCGATATTAAATTTGCTGATCGGATTTTGTATTACAATGCATTTGACGAATACTATGTAAAACATAATCTTGGTGCAATGGAAAAGTTGTTTGCAGGTTATGTGAATGCAAGACTGGACAGTTACTTGATGATGTTGGAATAATAACTATATGAGGGAGGGAATTTTATTATGATTAAGATACTTTTCGTCTGCCACGGCAGGAAAGGAACACAAGCCTTGAAATGCTGATATTTACAAGGGAAAATGCTGATTGTCAGATGAATTTACAGAGGTTTTACAGAGAATCAAAAAAACAGATAAAAAGTCCAGTGCTAAAAAAATTGAAAAATAGATTGAGTATTTCTCATAATCTGTATATACTATGAGTAGAAGTAAATGTTTGCCGCTTGCTGATGGTGCGGGGTATAAGTGATTCAGTTCGTAAATGATGCCACTTGCTATACAGGTGGGGTATAAATGGTATAGTGCGTAAATGCTCCCCATCGGCTGATGTCGGTGGGGATTTGCATAATACGAAGTTTGCCCGAAGGAGAATATTACAGTATATGGAGATACGGCAGGGATATTCTTATCATATCAAAGATGAGTTTTTTGATAAGGTGCAGGATAAATATTTAATGAGCAATAAAGAAAATGGAAATTATCGCCCACATTTCTATGCAATACAGGATAAAAAGAATCAATCTCTTTATTGGATGATCCCCATAAGTTCACAGGTAGAAAAGTATAAGGTCATTGTAGAAAAGAAGAAGAGAAAATACGGTAAATGCAATACAATAATCATTGGTAAATTTGCAGGAAAAGAGAACGCATTTTTGATTCAGAATGCTTTTCCCATTATTGCAGAATTTTTTGATCATATACATACAGTCGAAAATAAACCAGTGACAGTACATAATGAATTAAACAGGATTCTTACGGAAAATTTAGGGGAAGCGCTTGCGTTGTATAACCGTGGGATTCATTTGATATTTACGGATATTGATAAGATAAGGACTATTATGGAACAGGAATTAGAAAATACTGGATGTCAGTAATGCCATTGCTTGTAAGGATGCGAGTAATGGCATTTTTTAGTCGGGATAGTTTACATACATTCCCGAAGGCATATTATTCTTCAGGGCGTTTATACTCAATTAACTCCCCTACCCCTATATTGAGATACCAACACAACTTACATATCAGTCCAGTATCAAAACGACTGACACCATCACGACAGTATTTGTTGAAGTTGGTTCGAGGAATATCCAGATCTTTACAGATTTTATTCTTGCTAATACCTTTTTCTTGTAATATTTCGTTTATACGCATATGCAAATTACCATATTCCATAGAAGATTCTCCGTTACTTTTCTCTCATTATTTTATATAATGGGTAACAGAAATATAATTCACAGATATAACATTCATAAAAGTATTAGGTGCTTTGCGGATAAGCATGGAGAAGAACGAAATTAAGGACAGATTATTTGATGTACTGAATGATACAGATAATCTACCGATACAGGATATAGTGGTTGATGACCGAAACAACATAGTAAATGTTTATCTTACAGATGGCACAAGATTTTCAGTTCATGTAGAAAAATGTGGAATTTGGAACATTTGTGATGTATAATACAAGAGAATTTTATCTTATGGGAGGATTATGAGTATGAAGAAATTTGCAATATGGAGTATGATAGTTTGTATACTGTTTTCTGTAACTGGATGTGGCTCAAAAGAAAATGAAGTAATTGAAAAATATAAAAGCGAAGCACGTTATTACTATGAGCAAGTAGATGGCATTTTAAAAAATCTTAATGTGATTGATGAGACAAATAGAAGTATAGCTAATGTAGAAGATGGTTTCTTTTCAGCTACTTTAAAGAAAGCATTATTTAGAAGTATTTGTCTTGAAAGTTTAATATCCATAAATCAATATTATAACGGCTTAGAAGTCGGTTCTGAGGAAATGGAAAACTTATATATGACTATTTCTACAAGTAAAGAAATTGATAATATAAAAGTGGTTATTGATGAACTTGCTTCTGAGTGTATTGATTTGAAGGAGTTATTGGAAAATGCAACAGAGTATGATTCTGATTTTATAGATAAATATAGCTCTGATATAGAAAGTATAGAGGCACAGGCAAAATTATTATATAGCTATGTTGATGGTGTCGAAAGTGCTGTGCATAGTATAGGAGCAGACAAAGAAACAATGGATAAATATGCAGAAAAGTTAGAAAATTATGAAAAAGAATTAGCAGAAGATGATTTATTAGGAAGTCAGAGTCATCCATTGTGTGTTGGTGACTCTACAGAAGTAAATTTTATAGATAATGGGGCAGGGAGAAAAAATGATTCATGGTATGTCGCAACAGGTAGATTTACATACAAAGGAAATGCGGACGGAGTTGTGAATTTAAACTTTGAATTAGTTGATCAGGAAGCAGGAACTGGCATTGTTTTAGGGCCTCAATATGGTTCTGGGTTTACATTTATGGTAGTTAATGAAAATTTGCAACAAGAATATATACCTTATGAAGGGGGTGTATATCGGAGTGAAGATAAGGACGAGTATATTGCTGTATTGAAAGGGGGTAACATTGATTTCAGTGTTAAAATTGAAAATGATACTTCTTATTTGGTAATTTATTATGTTGAATCAACAGAAGAAAATTTGAATGTATCAAATTTGATTTCTGCTACAGAAAGAATACTTTGGATTAAAGTAAAATAAAAAAGTGCAGAGTAAACATAAAAATTAAGAGGATTACGACAAACACTGTAGTCCTTTTTTAATGCACGCTTGTTGTAGTAGAAAGGAGTTCAACAATGCAAGTATTAAACAGACTAAAGATGGGATTATCCAATCAGGAATATTTTACATACGAGCAGTATATTCAGGTCTGCTTGAAGAAAAGGTTATTTGAAGTGTCATAACTTAAAAAATATGATTACATATTATAAAGGGCAAAATAAGAGATATTGGAAAAGCAATCTGCTGAGGGAATGTAGCAACAAGGAACAGTTAGACCAGATACCACTGTTATTAGATGTGAAAGATTTACTTGCACAGGCAAAGGCATTAGATAAAGATGGGCATTATCAAAGAGTAGCAAAGGGTATCTTGGAACAATGTAATTATAACGATGTTTATTTGCGGAATGATTCTGATAAGGCAGAAGAAATTATTATCAGAGTACATGAAGCATATGAGAATTATTTAAAGGGAATACGGCTTGTATCAGCGTCATATTCGACAATATGTGGCGAGACTGCATAAAAAGATAAACCCAACAATATTTAAGCTTTTAGGGGGATTCAGGTGCGGTTTAGCATATAGAATTGATGTTGTATCATTTTAGTTGACACCTAATACACAAGGATTTGATGTATAATCAAAGAGAAATAAGGAGGCAACTATAATGGCAAAAAAACAACGGAAATACGACATGGAATACAAGATTCAGGACGTAAAGCTGGCAAAGGAACTTGGCGGCGCAAAAGCGGCTTCTGAACTGGGCATCCCTGAAAACACCATGTATGCATGGACGAAAGCGGCAAGGGAGGGACGGCTGGATGTTGGCTCCGGCTCGCACACGCCACAGACGGCAATGAGTCTCGCAGAGGAATTGTCAATCCTGCGCAGACAGGTCAAAGAGCAGGAAAAAGAAATCCGCCGCCTGAAAGAAGAAAATGAATTTCTTGAGGAAGCAAGCGCTTTTTTCGCCGCCAGCCGTCGGAAGTCTGCAAAAGGCAGA
>ERZ808051.1626-NODE-1626-length-13997-cov-13.687141_pt1 | contig 13997 bp, 16 predicted proteins | sample MGYA00380199_ERZ808051 | MGnify/ENA primary metagenome ERZ808051 (study PRJEB31490, sample SAMN06133391) | mouse gut metagenome | isolation source: J11 | host: mice | place: China: Chengdu | collected 2015-05 ...
TGACTTAATTCTACCAAACGGCTATAGACCATGTCTATTTTTATGAAATTAATTTGCGAAACTTATTATACGTCATCCATACAACAGGTCCTGTTTCTTTAGTTTGTCAACAGGTCCTGTTTTTCATAGTCTCGATAAAAGAGCAGGTGGCCATATTTCTCTATGCCACCTGCTCTTCCTTTACCTTATATTCTAATGTTCCTTTTCAATTACAGTTCTTAAAGACTCCTTATCTCTGGCGATCAGAAATCGCATCTGCTCCACATCACTCTTCAAATAAACGCTATTTAACTCATGCACAATTTCTTCGCCAACTGTCTTTAACCGATTACTTTTCATTTTAGGAATAGTTCCATTATACAGTAAAGCAATTTGGGGATGAACCGGTAGATATATATTGCTAGGCATGAGTCCACGCTCCTCTGTATCACACAATTCATATATTGCTGGAAAACTGCTTGTAATAAATGGCTCTCCATTAGAAACCAAAAAAGTATAGTTCATCTCTAAAATACGAGGCGCAAGCCTTGAACCATCAAATTCCTCTGTAAGCCATACTCTTTTATCAGCCGCCTTCACCAGGGAATCAATATCGCCCAAATCCATTATCTGTATAATCTGTTCTATCGCTTGTATCTCTTCATTCTCCTTTAATTCCTCAAGCGGCAGATCTGACTCTATCTGTCTTAGGGACCAAGGATTCCTCACAAATATATTGGCCACAAAACTTGCAAGCATTTCTTTTTCTTCATGGTTGCATATTAGGGCATTTTTGTTTTGTGGATTCCTACAAATATCAATTATCCTTTTCAGTAATGGACTGTATTCCCCCTCTTTGTCTGCAAAATAATTCTCAATCTGATTTTCCAAAACAAACTTTCCTAATTTAGGATCTTCATCTTTCCATGGTGTCTCATATAAATACTTCTCATAACAGACTTCCTTCGGAGTCCGGAAATAATATTCTTCTTTTACTCTGTCAAAAACCCATAATTTATTGTCATCAGATGTGAAATTCCTAAGATAGAACTGGGGAACATAATGCTGCTTCTTAGTCATGCTCCAATTTCACCTTTACTTCATCTGCCGTTATCCAACCCTTTTCCTCTGCAGAGTCCTCTCCTTCTTTCAATATAGCTAGGAGCCTTTCTGATGCTGCTAATCTATCCGACTCTTTAATGCCTTTTTCTATTTCTGCCATTATTCCTCCACTCCATTGAAAACATCCCCATAGGAAGCATATCCGGATTCTGAAACGGCAACCCGCTTGGCTTCCGTAAGAATCGCCTCCATAGCCGGACGTATCTGGCTCACCTCTTCCTTAAAATGCTCACGCAGATCATTACCACTGTATCCTTGGTTAATCAGATCCAACATAATCTGTTCCGCAAATTCTATCTGTTATACATCCTCCAAATTAAGCCCTCAAGCTGCTTAACTTAAAAACTTTTATCTTCAACTCCTTAGTTTAAACCTTTTCTGCAATTCTTCAAAAAATTCGTTGCAGTCCCGACCTTTACTCATTGCAATATCGTGATAACTTTCCATTACCATATCCCGTATTTGCTTCTGATTTTGATCTATTTCTATCCGATAATCTAAATCTTGTTGTTCTAAACTCAAATAAACTACCTCTTTTTAAAGGCATCCTAAGCACTCTCAAAAATTATCTCTATATAAAAATTAGATTTACAAAAGCAAGCAGCAGCTTTCTTCCTCAAATTCTCTTCTATTTTAAGACTTCTGCAAAATTTGCCTTTATCCTTTTTTTCACCATATCAATCTTCTGATTATAGTTATTAACCAAATACAAATATACTTTCTCATTAAAATACAATGTATATTCGCTTTTCATCCCTTTAGTAAAAGGAGCATCACTCTCAATTAAAATTCTATCAACTGGTATTTTTTTTACAATTCTTCTTCCTTTTTCACTTTCAAGCATTTGATGATTTATTGAAAAATAATATCCTCTGGAAAGAGCCGTCTCCAAATCCGCAATTCTCCCCGAATACCAATGCAGAATTATTTTACCATTAAACCCATCCAATATCGAGATAACCTCTTTACTTGCTGCTCTGCTATGAACACTCAATATCTTCCCTTTACCAGTACACCAAGAAAGAATATTGTGTAAAATCTCCATCTGGTTATTTTTTTCTGCATCAGAAGTATTAGAAAAATCCAGACCTACTTCACCAATAAATCTTGTTTCGTCAACTAATTCACGAAATAGACCCTGCTGATATTTATATTCCTCAACCAATTCCGGATGAAAACCCAAAGCAATTTTCACAAACTTTTTATCTGTATATTTTTTATTATACTTTTGGAATAATTCTGGTAAATTAGTTACTGCAATTGTATATGATTTTTGGGATTCGATATATTCCAATACCTCATCCCTATTCTCATATAAATCAAAATGCATATGCGCATCCATACTAAATTCAAACATTTATATTCTCCAAATATTGTTTTAATTCCTTCATTCCTCTCACATACAAATCAGCATATTCTTCCACCTTTTCACTTATTTGACCAGAACTCTGTATCTTAAGAAATGCTGTGCTTTCATCAAAATTCGCAAGTGCATACCGATAGGTTCTCATGGCCTGCCTTGCCACTGGAAGCAAATTATATCTATTATCATAGTATTTACTTGTATCTTCTAAATTTCCTCTTAATATTGCTGCCTTCCTAATTGTACAAGGCAAACAATATCCGCAATGCATTGTATACTTCATCCCTCTATTCCTTCCATTATCTGGATGAGAACAGGACATTGTATGTTTTAAAATAGTCTGCAAGAAATCTCTATTCTTACATTCTAAAATCATTTCCCCTTTTGTCTTAAATTGAAATGGGTTGATAATTCTTATGTCCAATCCTAAATCCCAAATCAACTTCTGCAACATTTTCATATAAAAGGGATGTGTTGTTCGTGTACTGCTACTACCTAATCTTGTATGCGCCAGCGGAATATTAAGTGAAATCAATCCATTCTCTGGTATAATCAGTTCAATACTTTTATTCATAGCACTGGCATAAGCTATTGCATGGGCAAAAAACATAAACGAACGCGATCTAGTTGTATCTTCCTCTCCATCCATTACTGAGGCATGATTTTGTATAAATTGTTCTCCCTTAATCCCATAGGAATGAACCAATTGTTCTTTTAAAGCATCCTGATATTCTTTTGTACCTTTCCCCCCGCCATAATGACTTACAAAAAGTATTTTTTCCTTATCTTCTTGCAAACTTAATAAATCTAATGCTCCTATACATGAATCCAATCCTCCAGAGAACATACAGACTTTTGAGATATCATTATTATGATTCTTTACTCTTTTCCACCTTTTTCTTGCCTTAATTTCTTTGTCTACATAACCTCTAGGACGAAATTCAATTATCCAGTGATCACCTGTCAAAAAATTTAACATATCCTGCACAGAACTTTTTAATTCGCTCCATTTTTCATATGCCAAAACTGGCATATGAAGCTCTATATCTCTGCTCCACGCATCTTTTCCATTATCCCGTAATATTAAACGATCTGCCCCAAAAACAAATAATGATAAATAAAGCATATCCAAGGCTTCATCCTGATAAAAAATAGGGAAAACATTTTTTGTATCCCAAAACTTATACCAAAATTCTTTACTATTGTTTATATTAATATATTTACAATCGGGTACTGTATATGTATCATCTTCTGACAACTTACAAACAATTTTCATTTCATATCCTCCAATGCTGAATAGCACTTCTTGTATAGTTCCTCTACTCCGGCACTTATCGTCCTATTTCCAAATACTTTTTCCCTTATTCCTGGAGAATGAAATGCTACATCTACAACACTTGAAACATATGATTTCATTTCATCCTCAATGTGTAATGTCCTTTCAATATCATCAGAATGCTTTTCCAAACAATACTCCAAATCATTTAGTATACGCCCCCATATATAGCATTCCACATATGTTCCCATTACTTCATCCATCAGATCATCATCAATTCTGTCCAAAGCTTTTATGTCTAATTCATTACTTTCTATAAATTGATATATCTTAGACATTGCATTTATTGCTGCTTCTCTTGCAACAGCATCTTCTTTTGAAGTAGACGGGGGAGACACATAATTAACCAAATCAGAACATATCTCTTTTGCACTTTTGCCCTGATATTCTATTCCTAGACTTTCAAATGTCTTTTCATACCCTTCACGTTGTATAGCGGAAAACAGCTTACTGATATTGGTAGTCGCTCGTATACCTGAACTGGAACTTTTTAATAGCCCTCCTGCTCCTCCTGATGATTTCACATAATTACTTACTGTTTTCCTAATACTTCCACCATTTCCATTAATGTATTTTGAAAATTCTGTCTTTGTGGCTTGCCAGCTAACAATAGGTTTCACATAATCATTCGGCAACAACCCTTTCTTGTCCTTATTTCCTCCATGACTGCTTGAGGTTCCCATGTACATCCCCTCCCCTAATCCAGTAATTTTTGTATTTCATTTGAAATTTTATTATTTTCCTCTGCCCATCTGCGCATAATCTCCTTGCATCGAGATTTATCTTTACATTCTGTATAAAAAGACTCCACAAATGGCATCATTGATATTGTTAATTTATCCCCTTGAATATCTTCAAAATACGATAAAGTAGTAATTTGAAGTTGCTCGTTCAGCACACCCCAACTTATAAAAAACTTAAATTTATCATTTACATATTTTTCATCCGATAGCAGATCATTATATAAACCTTCTAATATTTGCGCCTGATCCATCAAACTTAACTTGTCAACATTCTTTTTGGCCTCTCTTAATATTCTGTCTGAATGTTTGACTAAGCCATCAAAAATTTTCTTTGCCTGCTCTGACATTTTTTGTATATCCACAAGTGTTTTATCATCCACGGATGAACGCATAAAATAAAAATACTCTGTCAGATCCTCATCCCCTAAAGGCGGCTTGATTTTAATCCACTGCCTTACCCATAGGTCATCTTTCCAAGGAATAAGAGCCTTTAACCCTAATTCAGTTTCTGATTCAAGAGCCTTCAGTTCTGTATTCAGAGAGTTTTGCCCTAATAGTTCAACCATTTTTCGGAATAAGGATGGATTAAAATATTCTACCTCCATTATCTTTGCCAATATCTGGCTATTCAAAGTTATACTTTTAAATTTAGCCATTTTTTGTCTCATATCCAGCGTATTTAAAAATCTTTTACATTGTCTTGGATTACCATTTAGTCCACTTGACAATATTCCCGACAATTGTTTAGACAATATAAGGCTCTCATTTAACTTGGTCGCAATTCTATCATCATATCCTTTCAAAGCTGCCATATCTACTGAAAATTCCAATGGTCTTTCCGTCCTTTTTGTCTGTAAATATGATAATAAATCACCAAACCCCTGTTGATCTAATTCATTTTCAGCCAGGAGACAAAGTATGTAAAATTCTGTTTCAGCTTTATTCATACTTGGTATACGAATAGGGTATTGAATAAGTTTTTCCTGATATTCCTTTCCAATATCCATATTTATGCCCTGTATGTCTTTAAATTTTGTCTTTATTGCATAGGATACATGTCTTTCATCAGCACCTATTACAAAAGCTACTTTTCCATCAAATAGAAATAACCTCATTGCTTCTAACGTATCTAAAATAGTATTAGGACTGCAGCGATCCAATTCATCCACAAAAATGACAAGTTTCTCAATTCCCGACTCCTCTACCAATTGTGCAAATTTTTCTCTAAACTCTTTTATATCTTCTCTTAGTTCCTTATAATCCAATTTCTCTTTTATATCTTTAATTACTGCTTCTTCATCTATTTCTCCCAAAGCTTTTTTTGATTTTTTTATGACAGATTTCATCGTCAGATTGGCAATAGAACCGATTCCGCCTGTTAATGCCAAATCCATCCCAAATTTTATTCCATCCTTAATGAGTTTAAATTTATCAACACTTTGATAGAGTGCCCTTATTATTTCAAGCGCTGTTCCCTGCAACGTGCGGTTTTCTTTTATTCCGTCCAATATTGATGATAAAATTGCCGTTTTTGCATCATCGTAGCTCTCATATAACCAACCATTAAATAATAAGCAAACCGTATCATCGTTCTGCCCTTTCAACTTTTTTATACACATATGCATCAGACTCGATTTGCCGCTTCCCCAGTCACCATATAGACCAATACAAGATGGAAGCAATTTTTTGTCATTTATAGTATCTGTCATAATATCAACAATATATCCATAATCTAAGTAATCAATTTCTGTTTCGCTATCTCTCCACATAAATTCCTCCATAATTCAGTCTGACCATACATTTTTCTATATTCATTCTTCAGCCAAATTCGCTTTGTTCCTTATTTCTCCCACCAACTGATAAACTGTTGTACATGGACACATTTGAGATGGGATAGTTTTCCCTTCCCGTATACATTGCTCATATTTCTGCCTTGCTATTTGAAGTGCTTTTTCTTCATCTCCTGTTCGGGAGATTTTTTCATATAATCCTGAGTCCGCTTTTGAATACTTCTGGCCGGTTTTTCTTTGAAAGACTTTTTCAAACTCACTACAGCATACCCAGGATTTCATAACAGCCGGCATTGCACCATAGTAAGAATGCATCCAGATTTCAAAGCATGGATTTGACCAGCCCACTCTTATGCCAAAAGATTCGGCTTCTTTGATAATTTCGTCAAAATCTTTCACCTCATCCCTGTCAAACACAATCCATGGTATGCGGTATTGCGCATCATAAGCAGTCATTGCAAGACATTTATCAATCATTGCCCTTGTCTTGGTTTCCACTACCTTGATCACCAGTTTATTCTGTACTTCTTTTGGCAGTTCTTTATGCAATCCCTGAAAATAACATCTCTCCGTGGCCTCTGTATCTGTAACAACCAGATAATACCCCAGTTCCGGGATCATTATGGGAGGACGCTGTTCCCTGGGTTTTCGATTCCCAGTCCTGTCTTTTCTTGCCATGCCTGTCACTCCTCCTTAAAGATGTCAATACTTTTCAACGTCGGAATCGCACCATACTTGCCAATCAAATAATTTTTTTCATAACTTTCATCCTTTCGGATTCTGGTGCCGGATTCATCTACAAAATCTGCCAGAGAATACAGTTTAGAAATTCCCTGTTCATCCTTTTCGGTAAACCATACTTCATCCCTGCGCAAAAGCTGATTGGACAACTGCCATGTATCATGTGTTGTGAAAATTAACTGTGCATGCTTCGTATTGATTTCCGGATTCAGGAAAGTAAGCAAAAAGTTACGAACCAGCAATGGATGCAGACGTGCATTCAGTTCATCAATAAAAAATACACTTCCTTTCTCCAAAACATCCTGCAGTTCCGGATACAAAGCAAACATTTTCAATGTTCCTGCCGACTCCATACTCAGCGGAATAGCGGCAAATGTATCAGAGTCTATTTTTTTATGCAATGAACTGATCTTATAGGTTTCTTCTTTACTATCTGCATCATGTGGAAGCTTTTCTATCTCAAAATCCTTAATATGCTCGTCAAAGGCTGCAAAGTATTCAATTACTTTCTTTTGCACACTGGAATCATCAACAAATCCTTTGGGCAAGCGACGTGACAAAAAGAAGTTAGTAAATGGATCCCCGAAATCAGCAAACTCATTTGCCATGAACCAGTCGCGGATATCTTTACACTTAGTTACCTTTAATTTAGCGCCAAGAGAAACAATCAAAACCTGTTTTTCCAAAGCAACTTGAATATTATCTCTGCTGCTCTTTGGAAGTCCGGATAAGTCCAATGTATTTTCTTCAGTAGAACGGTAAAAAATCGATGTATATTTACGCGCAGTCTTAGCCTTTGAATTCAGCCATTCCTCTGTCACTCCATGTCTGTCTACACAAAATCCATAATTATATGTTTTTTCCGCCTTATCTCCTGGAATGGTAAAATATACTTCAAAACTGGACTCAGCATCATTTGAAACACTGTCAAACAAAAACGGGGTAGGTCTGTATTCCTCGAATTTTTCTTCCTCATCCCCATATTTAAAAGATTCGACCACATAATCAGCCATGTATTCAAATGCATTATATATATTGGATTTTCCACTCGCATTTGCCCCATATATAGCAGCCATAGGCAAAATTTTATCATTTCCCTCAGAAACTACTCTGTCAGAGAATTCTGTCATCTTTGCAGCAGATAAATCCAATGACGCCTCATCTCTAAAAGATTTGAAATTTTTAAAATTAAATTGTATAAGCATATTTGCACCCCACTTCTTTCTTTATATCTATTATAGCGCATTGCTTTTATTTTTCAATATCTAAATTAGATTTTTTCTCACTTGTATGTATTTTATTCTGTTTTTTATATAATTTATATAAACAGTGTGAAGGCAGTTTTTACACAACAGACAAAATACCTTCAAAAATTATATTTTTTATGTCTGGCACATCATTGGCACAGAACTTTCCCAAACTGGCACGGCATTGCGATTTACACGGTAAATTCCCTATGTTAAAATGGGTATCGTGATATTTCATACACAGGCAGCCGCTTCGTGTCCAATACGCAGCCCTGCCACAACAAAACGCAGGCAAGAAGTCCCACCCTGGCTTCCAGTCTGCGTTTTTTATTATCCGGGAGGTTACCTATTGAAAAAGAAACTGAAACGGCGGCTGCTGTCCGAAAGAGGCGATTCCTCCTATATCAGCAGCTTTGTTTACATTCTGGTGGCTGTTATCCTGATCGCATTCATCATCAATGTATTCCACATCATTTCCACGAAACAGGAAATGGACCATATAGCAAACCAGCTTGTAAAGCAGATCCAGCTAAACGGCAGCACCAGTGGAGAGACAGATGCCCTCTTTTCCTTTCTCTCCAGTGAGATAAGTGATGTTGAAGGATTTTCCTATCAGGTATCCAGTCTCGGCAACACAAGCTGTATCCAGATCGGCACACCCTTCTACGTTACCGTTACGGGGCGCTGTCACCTTGGAGGCTTCTGGAAATTCAACCTTGTTCCTATCAACATCCGTTCGCAGGGCGCGGGTGTCAGCGAACACTACTGGAAATAAGGAGGTGTGCCATGTATAAGAAAATCATCCGGAATGAGCGCGGGGATTTGTCCTTTTTCACGATCTTCATCATTCTGGCAATCACCATGCTGATGTCATTCCTGCTGTTGTTTGCATCCGTCAAGATCAACTGCATGAACATCCGCAATGCAGCAAAAATGGAGCTGAACAATGTCAGCGCCCGCATCTATGTGGACACCTTCCACTCACAGAGGGAAGCCAACCTTGACTCCTACATGGCAGACCTGCATTTAAGCTCCGCCTATCAGGAAGCGCCGCGGGCTGGCTTTATTAACGGAATGGAAGAAAGGATACAGCTTTCCAATGAAGATTACAGGGTAGAGAACATTAACCTGCAGTTTAACCAGTATTCCGACAAGATTGAATATGTGGTGACCTGCGATGCTGTGTTCCAGATCCAAATGTTCGGGGAATTGTTCCCGCCTATTACGCAGCATATCACACTGACTGGTTCCCATAATACGAAATACTGATAGAAATATTGTTGGCATTCTACTATCTGATGCGTATATAATGGAAATAACGAAAGGAATCCAATATTATGAAAAAGAACGATACACACACCGACAAAAAGAAAATTGCCATCATCAGCGGATTATCCGCATTGTGCATAGCCGTCCTTGCAGGCGCCTACCTCCCGACAAGGGAGCCGGAAAGGAATTTTACCCCCGCTTCTGCAGAACGCGCCGATGTGCCGGATACTTGGGAGGAAAACACCAGCACGGATACATCCCTTCCTTCAGCTACTCCTGAGAGTACCCAGACGGCAGGCACGCCTTCCGACAACACCCAGACCGTTCTCTCTGAAGATGAGACCGGCTCAACCTCCAGCCTTTCCGACAGCAGCACGAAAGAGGATGCCAGTCAGGAAAAGCCGGAAACGCCTCCCGAAACGGATGACGATCTCACTGATCCCGACAAGCAACCGGAATATGAGCCGTCTATACCTCAGCCGACACCTACTCCGCAGCCGGGGCAGAACACACCTGTAGGCGGCGGAGGCGGCACGGATGACAGCCACCCGGTCAGGTTTACGATCCGGTATTCGGATGGATTGATGTGGGGGATACCCAGCAGGACAATGTTGACAGCGATGGTGACATCAACAAACAGATTGGCACTATGGGCGGCAATTAAATAATATCAGGCAGAAAAAGGCATGAAAACCCCATGTCTTTTCTTTATGCCAAAAGGAGGATTCAATCCACATGAAACAACTGAAAAGACGTATTTTTACGCTTGTTCTGTCCGTATCCCTGCTTCTACTATCAGGCATGACTGCCTTTGCATCCGGAGAGGGAAACATAGATGGCGGCGGAGGCGGCATGGGCAGCGGCACCGCAACGGATGTCTGGCACGGACAGGACGGCGTTCGTGTCACAGTGGTCACTGCTGACGGCAGCGTGGCATCCACACCATTTGACCTGAGCAACACAAATGTTGCGAAAATGTCCTGAACTTCGGCAAGGTATGCAAGCTCCAGTACAGCTCAGGGGCTTCCCTGTCGCCAAACGGCAGTTACGGCTACTCCAAACCGGGCATTGCCCTTCCGCGTATCATCAGCGGGACCAGCTCCCGCGCAAGCATTGAGGCAATCCGGCGCTATTGCTACTCTGAGTATGCCGCACAGCTTGTATCCGCCAAGTCAGGCATCCCTTTTGAGGAACTGATCTCCGGTTCCTACAAGATGGTGACTGAACCGATTGCCTACTTTACCCACGGCGGCCGCAATTACGCCATGACCGCCACGGAAGCGGCGCTCTACAACCAGAAGTCCGGCGGAACGCTGCGCAGCAAGGTGCCCCGCCTGACGCACCAGAACCTGCCGCTGTCCATCTTTCTGGAAACGCCCGACTTAGGCTACCCCGCCTGGGGCGGCACCATCAACGGGAAGGTATCTGATGCTGACATCCTCTCGGCCCTCGGCATCGGTATCGTAAGCTATAAGGACGCGCCGGAGGAGGAACTGCAGGCGCCCGATTATACTTACCGGGTGGATACAGACGTCATCACCAGCATCACCCTGACCAGCAGCGCCGAAGTGAACCCGGATGATCCTACAAGCGTCACCTTCCATATCAACGGCGGCACTTATACCGTCAACGACATTGTGATGCCTGCAGGCGGCTCCCAGGTAGTCTGGGCAAAATGGCATACGCCTCTGGAACCCACCACCCTTACCATACAGGTATCCGTCAGTGGCGCCTCCACCGCAAAGACAAGCTTTATTGCCAAAATCGTCTCCCTTGAGAAAAACTTGCCGCCCGATCCGCTAGCTACGGACACCAACCCGCACTTTTCCACGCCGTCCCTGCCTTCCAACCCGCAGAAGACTTCCGCGTCATGGAGCGTCTGGAGCGCAAAGTGGCATCCGAACTGGGAATGGGAGAGCGACTAGGAAGATTACAATATACCCTGTCCGATTTCTCACATTCCTTTTGCAGTGCCTGTAATGCTTTATATGCTTTCGCCTACGCTCATACTTTGCCCTTTCCTTTCTATGCGTTACCGTGGTAACATAAGTTTGTTCTATTTGTTTACCATAGCAACAGTATATCCCGCTTTTGTTGGATTATAAATAACAAAATCCTATTTTAATTGGATTTTATGCATTTTTATCCATTTTTTGTGGGAAGAAAGGGGCAAAAGTGTATAGTGCTGACAATATTGCAAAAAAAATCAATCAATTACTAAAAGAGAAACAATTATCTCAAAAAGATATGTTAGAGAAATGCAGTCTAAGTAAAAACGCAATCTCATCTATGTTATCTCGTGGATCAATGTTGCGTGCTGATAATCTTGCACGCATAGCTGACTATTTAGATTGTTCAATCGACTATTTAATGGGAAGAAATTATTCCATCAAAAAAAACACGTCCTTTCCCAGTGAACTAGCTTCAAAATTCAATTCACTGCAAAAAAACGATCAAGACGAAATTGCACATATAATAAATTACAAGTACGATCACTACCAAAAGAAAAAAATGAGATTGTCATCGACTTCCGAAACCGAGACCGAAAGTGATGTTCCTGATATACTTGCATGATGTTTACAAGTCTTTAAAATTGTTTTAACTGGCAATAAAAATCCACTTTATACCTCATTTTTTCATACTTTTATGTAAAGAGACGTGCCGCATACCATATTGGACAACCAATTATCACCAACCTCTATTATAGTTGTCCAATTAAAATAGGCTGAATTTCAAAGCTTTTTAAAAGAATTTTAAATTGATTTAAAAAACACGATAATTACAGACTTCCAAACTTTAATTCTGTAAAGATTTTTTTAAGAAAAAAAGCCAGGCATTTTCACCTAGCTTTAATCGATTATTTTTTTATCCACTAAGAATGACATATTTTCTTACACCAGTCACCAAAACTTATTGATTTCTCGGCTTTTCTCACTTTCTGTCAGGATTTCTCATCTTCTTTCATTTATGTCATTCTTTCTGTAACAAAACATATGCCGTATTATTATTTTTATCAAATAGCAGGGCAAAATTATCCTCAATATTTATTCCCATGCCATTTCATCTCCCATATCTTAAATCATGCTTTCGATTATAGCACTTTCTCTCTGTATCTGCCATCATAAAATATAGGGCATAAAACCGCCACGCCCCACATTTCCTATCGGCTCATTTCAAAGGCACGTTTCAGGCGTTTATTTGCCCTTTCTGCCTGTTCTACTGCCTTTGACCGTTCTACTTCAACTGTATCTGTTCCCTACCGAAATGGCGCTCTAAACGCCCCAAATCAGACGCTTTTTCCTGCAATTGGTCTATGGTGTCGCTCTGCTACATGACCTTATCCATCAAGCAGCTAATCTGTTTCTGTTGTCCGTCCACTTTGGCGGTCAGCTTCTTGCTTTGTTCTGCAAGCTGTACGCATTTGATAGTCAGATTTTTTACCACTTCTTTCAATTTCTCCACAAGCGGTAAAGCCTTTTTATCCCGGTATGCCTTTGCGCTCATCAATGCCCCCGGCTCTGCCAACTGCCATTTCACATCTTCATCATAAGCGTGAATATTGCGCTCCATGACTTCCTTTGACTGCACCATTTTGTTGATTTCCTGCTGTAACTTTTTCTGCTGTTTCTCCAATTTTTCATTTTCAGATAGCAACTTTTCTTTATCCTCTGTTAGTTCTTCCGTCTGCTCTTTCAAAAGAAGATTTGTAGCAGAAAGTTCTGATACTTCCTGTCGGATTGTTTCACTCTCTTTCCGCATCTGCTCCGTTTCCTGTCCTGCCGCTATCTGCTGATGAAGAATATTGGATAATTCCTTTTTACTGCCGGAAATTGTCTGCTCCAGTTCGGCAACTTCTTTTGCACGCTCCTTTTTCTCAAAATCTAAAACGGATAAATGTTTCTCATGTGTTCCCTTTTTCTCCCACTCAATACCATGTTGCAACATAATCTCCGCAAGCCGTTCCTTTTCTGCCGCTACCCACTGGTTACGCTCTGTTTCGCTCCTTGTGCCGCCTTTAAAGCCAAGTTCTGCCAGTGCCTTTTTTAATGATACCCTTGTTTCAAGCCCCCGCTTGCTTCCAGTCGTATAGGGTATAAAATCTATATGCAGATGTGGCGTTGCTTCGTCCATGTGGAGATAAGCAGAGAAAACTCTCAATGTAGGATTGCGCTGTTGGAAGTCCTGCATATATTTATCAAGTATTTTTGCCGCAAGCTGTCCGTCCTCTGTCTTTGCTCCCATATCGTCTTTATTCCCGATTTGCAAAATAATCTCATGGAACGGCTTTTCCTGTTTGCCGGAACAGATTTTCTCATAATAATCATCAATCCGGCGGTCACTTCTGGTCTGCTTTTCATTGTATCGGGCGAGTGCTTCATCAAATAATTCATGGTATACATCTTTGAT
>ERZ808051.1628-NODE-1628-length-13996-cov-6.153962_pt1 | contig 13996 bp, 11 predicted proteins | sample MGYA00380199_ERZ808051 | MGnify/ENA primary metagenome ERZ808051 (study PRJEB31490, sample SAMN06133391) | mouse gut metagenome | isolation source: J11 | host: mice | place: China: Chengdu | collected 2015-05 ...
ATGACGCCCGGACTGACCGGATTGTGGCAGATCAGCGGCCGCAGTGAGATCGTGGATTTTGATGATGTGGTGAAATATGATCTGGAATATATCGATAACTGGACATTGGGTCTGGATATTAAAATTCTGGTGCAGACAGTGTGGGTCGTTTTGACGGGGAAAGGATCGAAGTAAAAATGATGCGCATACGGCAGTAGCCGAATAAAGAAGGGGTATCTGTATGAGGCCGAAAGTATTGATGATCGGGCCTGGCCGTAAAGTACACGGCGGTATATCGGGCATGGTGAATAACTACTATGATGCGGGATTTGACCGCATGGTTGATCTGTGCTATGTCGGTACCATGGAAGACGGCTCTAAAGGGAAAAAACTTTTCTGCGCCGTGAGGGCCTGCTTTTTGTTTTTGATAAAACTGCCGCGGTATGATATTGTGCATGTCAATATGGCGTCGGATTCCAGCTATTACCGGAAGTCTGTCTTTATCAGAATAGCGCATTTTTTTCATAAAAAGATCGTCATTCATCAGCATGGCGGAAACTTTCGGGAGTTCTATGAGAAAGAATTGACCGATCAGGGCAGGAACAAGATGAAGAAAGTGCTGTCCATGGCGGATGCTTTTATCGTACTTGGCGTGGTCTGGAAGGACTTTTTCGGTTCCATCATTGGAAAAGAGAAAATCAGTATTCTGCCCAATGCCGTTCAGGTGCCTGAACAAAGCGGGAAGGAGTACGGACTGCATAAAATACTGTTTCTGGGCAGGCTTTGTGAAGAAAAAGGAATCGGAGAGCTTCTTGGCGCTGCGTCTGTTTTGCGGGAAAAGCACCCGGATGTTCATCTTTATCTGGGCGGCGTATGGGAAGATGAGACTTTACAAAAGAAGGCGGAGAACCTCGCCGGGTTTGTAACGGATCTTGGATGGGTTACCGGGGAAATGAAAGAAAAATATTTGCGGGAATGCGATATTTTTGCACTTCCTTCTTACTTTGAAGGACAGCCGGTATCTGTTCTGGAGGCAATGGCATATGCGTGTGCTGTTACGGCGTCCGACACGGGCAGTATACCGGAATTGATCATACATGAAGAAACGGGATTTCTGACGCCGCCGCGGGATGCGCAGGCGCTTACGGAAAATCTGTGCAGGCTGCTCGATGATCCTGAATTGTGCAGAACGTTCGGAGAGCGGGCGCGCCGAAAAGTGAAGACTGAATTTTCCATAGAGGATAACTGTAGAAAACTGTTAAATATATATGAGAATTTAATGAATCAGCAAAATAAATAATAAAAAGCAGAAAAACGTTAAAAAAGAAACGGGGAACAGGGTGGAAAAAAAAGAAGAACTGATCAGTGTCATCGTTCCGGTCTATAACGGAGAACATTATCTTGCCGACTGCATCGAAAGCATTGAACAGCAGACATACCGGAATCTGGAGATTATTATTATAAACGATGGCTCTACCGACGGAACGGGGAAAATATGTGAAACACTGCGGGAGATCTATCCGAACATCTCAGTGATCACATTGGCCGACGAAGGCGTTTCCGCCGCAAGAAATGCCGGGATAGAAGCGTCTAAAGGAAACTTTATAACATTTGTGGATGCCGACGACAGGCTGCTTCCCGATACGATGACCATTTTGTATGCATGTATGACGGAAACTGGAAGCGATATAGCCGGCTGTCATTTTTTTGCATGGGAAAATGAAGCGCAGTGGCGGGTGTTTTCGCCGGAAGAAGATCATCCGGAGGAAAAGATCGGGATACCGCGCGGAGAAGAGATGCCGTATAAGCTCCCGGTCTCCGAGCAGGAAACGGCGCCCGTACTGTTTACGCCGCCCGAATATATAAAAAATGAACTTTTGCAGGGAAATACCCGCTGTTGGAGTAAACTTTATAAAAGAGAGCTGATAGGGGACGTGCGTTTCCGGCGTGATCTCTATATCGGAGAGGATATGCTCTTTTTGTTCGATCTGATGCCGGGAGCGGGCAAAATTGCCGAGATTGCCTATCGGGGATACGGTTATTATCAGAATCCGGACGGAGCCATTAACCGCAGGTTTACGCCCAAATATATGGATCAGATCACCTGCTGGGAGCTGGTACGTGATCAGATCAAACATATGGAGAAGACTCTGGATGAGAATCATACACAGATAAATAAGACAGGAGAGGACAGCCTGTACGTGCAGGCGACGTCTCTGCTGATCATGGGGATCATGCTGACCGCCGGTAAAATCGCCGTACTTTCGGAAGATGAAAGGCGCCGGAACAGGAAATATACTGCGGTATGCCACACAAGATTGAAGGAAGCGATGCGTGTACCGGGGGCATACCGGAGCCTTTCCAAAGGCTATCAGATGAAAGCGCTGTTTTTCCGGTATTTACCGGGCGTATACCTTTGGCTGTATCATAAGCATAAACAATAGGGGCGTGTTGTAGACAATTGAGAATTTCCAAGATGGGCCGGCAGAGGAAAAAGTTTCTGCTTCGAGGCGCGCTTTCGCTCCGTTAAAAACGCAGCGGTACTAAGAATTTTGAACCGCAGGCGCCTCAAAATTCAAGTGCCGGCGTTTTTATAGGGCCCTTCAGCAGAAGCCTTTTTCCTCTGCCGGCCCGTCTTGGAAGTTCCCAATTACCCGGGCGGGATGCGTCATAAAGAAAGGAAATAACACAATGATCATTGTCAGAGTCATGGGAGGACTGGGAAACCAGCTGCAGCAGTATGCATTATATAAAAAACTGGAGTCTGTGGGAAAAGATGTCCGCCTGGATACATTCTGGTTCCGTAACGAATCTTTTCAGGCCGGTATGGCGGCGAAGCGGGAGCTGGAGCTTGGTTCTTTTGAGGGGATCCGCTATCTGGAAGCATCCGAAGAGGAAATCCGTTCTCTGCTTGGAAGACTATGGGAAGAAAAGGAAGGACTGGGCGAGAAAATAAAAAGAAGGTTTTTACCGTCTGCATATCCGGTGCTGATCGAAAACGACATGTATTATGAAAAGCTGACTTCCTTTACCGACAAATATCTGGTCGGCTACTGGGCCTGTGAGAAATATTATGCAGATGTTCTGGATGTTTTACGACAAGAGATCGGTTTCCCGAAGTGCAAAGACGATGCGCTGCAAAAGAAAAATGAGAAAGCCATAGAACGGATGGAAGAGAGTGTTTCCGTCAGTGTCCACATCAGGCGGGGCGACTATCTGGATGATGTGAACAGAGCGCTGTTTGGCAATATCTGCAAAGAGACTTATTATGAGAGCGCCATAGCGTATATCAGAGAACGTTTTCCGGCAGCGAAATTCTATCTGTTTTCGGATGATATTCCTTATGTGAGGGAGCGTTATCAGGGGGAAGAATATGAAGTCATAGACTGGAACAAACAGGAGAACAGTTTCTATGATATGATGCTGATGAGTCATTGCAGGCATAATATCTGCGCGAACAGTACTTTTAGTTTCTGGGGGGCAAGGCTGAACCGGCATACGGACAAGATCATGATACGGCCGTCGATCCATAAAAATACACAGGTCTGCATCCCTGCACAGATGAAGGAGCTGTGGGCCGGATGGACGTTGATCACGCCGCAGGGAAATGTTTTGTAAACAAGAGGAAATTAGGATGAAAAAAGCAAAGTATAAGATCAGTGTGATCGTGCCCGTTTATAATAAATGTGAATATGTAGAACAATGTATTGACAGCATTTTGCTGCAGACATATCAGAATATGGAACTCATACTGGTCGATGATGGTTCCGTCGATGGCAGCGGGGAGATCTGTGACAGGTATGCGGATGATGAAGACTGCGTCCGCGTCATTCATCAGCCAAACGGCGGCCCTACGGCAGCAGTACTGACCGGGATAAAAGAAGCCTGCGGAGAGTATTTTTGTTTCGTAGACAGCGATGATTATGTGGACAAAGAGATGCTGGAAGGTATGGCGGCGCATCTGGCCGGACAGCCGGGAGAGATCGTTTGCTGTAATTATGTGCTTGAGAAGCACAAAGAGATGCTTTCCGTCGCACTGTCTTTAAAACCGGGCATCTATGAGGGGACGAGACTGCAAAAGGAGATCAAGGACGAACTGCTTGGAAATGAGGAAAGGGTCATTCCGATGTCACGCTGCATGAAATTGTATGAACGGTCCGTTTTTGAAGGCGTGGAAGCGTTCTGTGATATGAGCCTGCGTATGGGAGACGACTTTAACCTGATCTATCCGGTCCTGTTAAACTGCCGGCGGATCGTTATTATGGAGCAGGCCTTTTACTATCATTATCGTTATGTGGAAGATTCTATCGTTCACGGTTACGACCCGGCGATGAAAGACAGTATAGAGGGCTGGTATCAGGCCATGGAGAAAATCATGCGGGAGAAAAATGTCGCGGACAGTGATCACAGACTGAACAGGGAATACTGTTATATGATGATGCTCGTTATGAAAAATGAGCTGCGCAGTCCGGATAAAGACTATAAGAACCGGATCGCCGAAATTTTTACCGGCGAAAAGGTCAGAGCACGGATCATCCATACGCCCGTATCGATCAAAAACAGGGCCAATGCGCTGTTATATCTGGGCATGCAGTATCCGAGCGCCATGCTCCTTCGTATTTTGCGTCTTATCATCAGGCGGTATGACAGAAAGGGAAAAAAATAAATGGATCATCGGATTGTTATGTATCTGCACGGCGGCAGCGGAAATCACGGCTGCGAGGCGATCGTCAACAGCACATGTCATATGCTTGGAGAGGTGCCGAAGCTCCTTGTGACAAACAGTGAAAAAGAAGATAGAACTTATTCGCTTGCGCCGCTTTGCGACATTTTACAGGAAAAGAAAATAGCGGAACACTTTTTGGCGCATGTCTGGTATTATATCTGGCGCGCGCTCTTCCATGACCCGGAGTCGTTTATGCGGTACCGTTTCGGGAAAGTGCTTGGGAAAAACCGTTCGCCGCTTTATGTATCGGTCGGCGGAGATTTATATTGCTATGAATTGTCCAAAAAAGAAGCCATTGTGGCAAACAGTACGTTTAACAGAGCGGGTTCGAAAACGGTTCTATGGGGGTGTTCGATAGAGCCGGAACTGTTAAAAGAGCCGGAAGTGGTGGAAGATATGAAGAGATACGCGCTGATCACGCCGCGGGAATCCATTACCGAACAGGCGTTAAAAGACGCAGGGGTCGTTGACAATGTAAAATATTTTCCGGATCCCGCCTTTTCCCTGCAGCCGGAAAAAATAAAACTTCCCAAAGAATTTATTCCCGGGAAAACGATCGGGATAAACGTCAGTCCGATGATCGTGCGTTATGAGAATGTGCAGGGGATCACGCTTTGCAGTTACCGGAAGCTGATCGATCATATTCTGCAGACAGGCGACGACCGTGTGGCGCTGATCCCGCATGTGATGTGGAATCATAACGACGACAGACTGACGCTGCAGGAACTTTATAAGGGATATGAAAACGAAGAGAGGGTCATTATTTTCCCGGATATGTCCTGTCGTCAGTTAAAATATATTATTTCGAAGTGCAGAGCTTTTATCGGCGCAAGGACGCACGCGACGATCGCGGCTTATTCCAGATGCGTGCCGACGCTGGTGGTCGGTTATTCCGTAAAGGCGCTCGGGATCGCCAGAGATTTGTTCGGAACGGAGGATCATTATGTTCTGCCGGTACAGACACTGCAGAATCCGGAAGAACTGATACGGGCATATGAGTGGCTGATGGAAAGAGAGCAGGACATCAGAACAACACTGGAGCGGATCATGCCGGGGTATTGTGAGCTCTCGAGGGCGGCCGGTCAGGAAATATTGAAGATCTGGCGCCGGGAGACAGAGGGAAGTCTGTGACAAGAAGCAGACGGCAGACAGCAAAAAGGCAGGGGAAAAATCCTGTGGAATAGAGCGAAGAGAAAGGCAGTGTTATGGGCAGAGTAAAACAGGCGGAGAAAAATATTTTCTTCGGATATATCAGTAATATCATTATTTTACTCCTGGGCTTCTGGCAGAAGACGGTATTTATCCGGACACTCGGCAGAACGCTGCTTGGCGTGAACGGATTATATACGAATATTCTGGGAATGCTTTCTCTGGCAGAACTGGGGATCGGTACGGCCATTAATTACAGTCTGTATAAGCCGGTAGCCGGGAACGACAGGGAAAAGATCAAGTCTTATATGAGACTCTATAAAAGAGCCTACTTTGCCATTGCGGGCGTGATCGCGGTCGTAGGACTTGCACTTACGCCTTTTTTGCCGCAGCTTATTACCCCGGAAAAAAGAGGCGGCGTTTCCGTAAACGAATTGATGATCTATTATCTGATTTTTCTGTTTAATACGGTCAGTTCCTATTTTGTGGCCTATAAATACAGCCTGGCCAATGCAGAGCAGAGAAACTATATCCAGACGACGATCACCACGATCACGAAAATGGTCGTCGTGGCATTTCAGATCATCGTGCTGTTACTTACAAAGAATTTCCTGCTGTATCTGCTCATGCAGACGGTCATCGAACTATTGCAGAAAGTTGCGGTCAGCGCTTACTTTAACCACCTCTATCCATACCTGCGGGAGCGGAAAGTAGAGAAACTGGAAAAAGAAGAAATAGACACCGTCGTTACCAAAACAAAAGCGATGATATTTCATAAAATAGGTGATGTGGCAAGGCTTTCTACGGATGATATCATCATTACCTATTTCCTCAATCTGGATCTGGTCGGCCTGGTGGGAAACTATACGTATATCATTACGTATGCAGCCAATTTTATCAACATTATCTTTAACTCAATTGTTTCGGGACTCGGCAATCTGGTCGCTACGGAATCGAAAGAGAAGCAGTACGGCGTTTTCAAAGTATATCGTTTTGTAGCCTGCTGGCTGTACGGCTATGCATTCAGCGGATTTTTCCTGCTGCTGTCGCCGTTTATCACGGGAATCTGGCTGGATGGAACGTGGGAGCTTGGGCAGGCGGTTCTGGCTCTGATCCTTATTGATTTCTATTTAAAGGGCGGCAGGACTGTTCTTGTAAATTTCAAAATAGCGGCGGGCATTGTTGAAAAAGACCGCTATCTGGCCCTGATCCAGGGCGGTGTGAACCTTGTGATCTCGATCCTTGGCATCAAATGGATCGGACTGGCCGGCGTTTATGTGGGGACCGTTGTTTCAGGGGTTCTGGCGAACCTGATCCAGCCGGTGATCTTGTATAAAGACTGCTTTTCTCAGGATGTTTCGGCATATTTTAAAGATGCGTTTCAATATATCGGGGTAATCGCCTGTGTCGTGATCGTGCTTCTGCCCGTGAGAAATCTGGTGATAGCGCAGATGAGCGTTCCTGCGTTTATCGTTATGGCTCTTATCATTTCGATCGTATATAATGCGGCGTTTCTATGTCTGTTTCACAGAACGGAGGAATTTGTTTATCTGTGGGATCTGGTGCGCCGGAAGAGGAAAAAGTGAGGCTCTGCGACGGCGTATGCCGGCTGAAGGAATGGCATCATTAATGACTGGTAAGGATGGGAAATTAGCATGGATAAAATCGATTTGATCAGGACGGCCTGCGAAGAACTGCTTTCTTATGGATTATGGGACCATAAGACGAGGTTTAAGCGTACGGTCAAAAAATATATTTTCAGACAGCCGATAGCGGAGGAAGATCTTATTTTCTGGCCTACCGGCCTTCTTGCCGTGGGATTGTGGCACTGCAGGCAGGAAATACTGGCCAGGCGCGGCAAAGAGACAGGATCCGGTGCCGGAAATGGGGAAAATACCGGAAGAGAGACGCAGGACTTCCTGCTGCAGAAGATAGAAACAGCTCTTTCCGTGTATTTTACAAGATGGATCAGGAAAGAATGTCCGATCTATTATCTGGACGATCTGCTGGCCGGTGAAGTGGTGCTCGCCATCTGTGAAGAATATGAAAAAGACCATGCCGAAAACGGTATTGTAAATGAGAAGAATATTGCGAAGTATCAAAGCGCGCTTGTCCGGCTTGCAGACTATGCATTTTCCTATCCGACCGATGAAACAGGCAGTTTTCCCTACCGCGCCAATCAGCAGAACGGGCATATTTTCGTCGATTCGGCCGGACTTACCTGTCCCTTTTTATATGAATACGGCAGATTTTATGATATAGATGAGAGCATGGAGCTGGCCGTTAAGCAGATCGCCAACTTTGTGGCATACGGTACGGACGCCGCTACAGGACTTCCGTATCATGGCTATGATGTGGTAACGGGGAATAAATACGGCATTATCGGCTGGGGTCGTTCGGTCGGCTGGCTGCTTCGGGGAATGGCCGGCAGCATGTCTACCGTGTATGGATTAGACCGTCTGAAAGAGTCGTTTTGCAATTTATTGGACGCAGTGCTGTTATGGCAGCGTAAAGACGGTTATTTCTCCTGGCAGCTGCAGGCAATGGAAGGACCGGCGGATACATCCGCTACCGCAATGATCTGTTATGCGCTGCAGGAAGGCATCCGGATGAGGACTCTGCAGGGAGAAGGATATCAGGCAGCGCTCGCAAAAGGAATGCATGCCATACACAAGTCCACGAAGAACGGCAGGGTTTATGACTGCCTGGGAGAGTGTGAAGGATTCGCCCAGTACCCGCAGCGGTACGGAGATTATCCATGGGCGCTCGGGGTGGCGTTGATGTTGGATGAGAAATGACCCCCTGGCAGAGAAAAAGAGGGGAATCAGTCAATGAAGAAAAGATGATGCCATACGGCTGACTTGTTTTCAGGGCGCCTTTTTTGTGATAAAATACGTCTATATGGTTACGATAATTGCTGCTATAACAGACAGGACGGGAGCATGGGTAAGCGGACATGAAAAAACTTACACTCGATGAAATTTTATATTTCGGCTTTTTTGTTTTACTATCTATTGCCAAAGGATTGGGTTTGTACGAAGGACAGCGGCTTTTTCTGCTCCTTGTCGTACCGGCTCTTTTGTGCGGCGCCCTGAAAATACTGCTTTCGTCTTATACAAGACGCCAGTGGGCCGGGGTTCTTTTTCTTTTGTTTCTGACGGGACTTGTCTATGTCCAGTCTCTGGAGCTTGGCATTATTTTTCTCATGTTCACGATACTCGGCATGAAAAATATTACCTTGCAGAAAATATTCCGTCTCGGACTGTGGACATGGTCCGTCTGCGCAGTTGTGCTCTGCCTTGCTTCCTTTACAAGACTGGAACATACGGTATACCGTGTGGCGCAGAAGCTGGGACTGGGATTCATCTTTCGCTGGAGTCTTGGCTTTACGCATCCGAATATTCTGCATATCACGTATCTGACATTGTGTGCGCTTATTATTTATGAACTGGCCGACAGGTTCCGGCTGAAACATTTCGTGCTCCTGATGCTTGGAAATATCCTTGTTTTTCTATATTCTATCAGTTATACGGGGTTTGCCATCGTTACGCTTCTGCTGATCGGCGCCGTGTATGTAAAGATACGGCCGCGGTTTGCCCTGCCGGAGAAGATCCTGGCCAATCTGGTGCTGCCGGGAATCATTTTCGTTTCGTTTGCACTTCCGTTTATGCTTTATGATCCGCGGTTTGCGGCGCCTCTGATCAAATTGAACGAACTGGTGAATACGAGGATCAACATTGCGAGTTTTTATCTTGTGCCGGAATGTATGAGCCTTTTTGGCGTGAAAATGTCTTATCTGGCGCAGATACAGTATTATCTGTCAATAGACAGTTCCTATATCTGGGCCTTTATCCATTACGGCATTGTTCCGTTTGCGCTGCTCATGCTGGCTTATCTGATCCTGATCGCCGATCGTACGAGAAAGCAGAGAACGAGAGAACTTCTGCTGATCATCTGTTTTCTGTGTGCAGGGTATACGGAACCGCTGCTTTTTAATACCTCTTATAAAAATGTGACGCTGCTGTTCTTAGGGGAGCTGCTGTTTAGACAGAAGGAAAACGAGGAAGAATACTGTCTGCTTCCGGTCGTACGAAAGAAGTTTGATATTTATGCGCAGAAACTATGGGGGAAAGTGACGACTTTGTCATGTTTTGAGTGGGATATTCCGGCAATCCTTGCGGGGGTGCGCAGATATTACCGCAGACAGGTGTTGGCGGCAGCGGCAGCCTGTGCGTTTCTTGGCATTATATTATGCGGGATGCTGTATCGGGAACCTAAGGGATATGTGATGCCGAGAACTTATACGGATTGGGAAGAGAAATCTTCGATTTACCTGGAAAGCGCCGATGATCCGGCATATGAGGGATATCGTGTGATGAATTACCGGGATGCGGACACGCCCATGCAGATGATAGAGGGAAATGCGGTAAAACTGGAAACCATCAGATATTATGTCGGCAGCCTGCTGATCGGCGGACTTGCAGGAGCGCTGATCGGTACGGGAACGGTGATCCTGACAGATAAGGAGCGGTTATGAAAGGGCAGTTGCAATATTGCGAGATATTAAAAACAAGAATCAATGTGACCGACATGGAGAAGACGGTCCATTATATTGCAGAGAATTTGGAGCAGTTAAAAGGGAACTATATCTGCGTTTCCAATGTGCATACCACGGTTACGGCTTATCGGGATGAAGCATATAGAAACGTACAAAACAGCGGCGCCATGGCGCTGCCTGATGGACAGCCTCTGTCTATTGTCAGCCGTTCAAGAGGCTGTAAAGATGCAAAAAGAGTGCCGGGGCCGGATCTGATGCCGGAGATTTTCAGGCTTTCGAAGGAAAAAGGATATACGCATTATTTTTACGGCAGTTCGGAACATACGCTTTCCGAGTTGAAAAAATCGCTTTTACAGGCTTTTCCGCATTTGCGGATTGCCGGCATGTATTCTCCGCCGTACAGAGAATTAACTGCGGAGGAAGATGCGCGGATCGTAGAGAAGATCAATGCGGCGCAGCCTGATTTTGTATGGGTGGCGCTTGGCGCGCCGAAGCAGGAGATCTGGATGTATGAGCACAGAAACAGGATCCATGCGCTTATGATCGGCGTGGGAGCCGGTTTCGATTTCCTGGCAGGCACCGTGAAACGTGCGCCGATGTGGATGCAGAAATTGTGTCTGGAATGGGTCTACCGTATTTTCCAGGATCCGAAACGGATGATCCCGCGGTATCTGAATACGAATTTCGCTTTTATGTATTATACCCATAAGGAATCGAGGCAGCTTGCGAAACAGAAAAAGAAAGCCGGGCAGACAGCAGAAAACAAAGCATGGAAGATGACCGGCGGACGCGGCAGGCGTCTCAGGATCGCCATGATCGGGCATAAGAGGATCCCATCGCGCGAAGGCGGCGTGGAAATTGTGGTAGAGCAGCTTTCCGTGCGGCTTGCGGCGCTCGGACATAAGGTGGACGCTTATAACAGGTATGGGCATCACGTATCGGGGAAAAAATATGACGAGGAGTACGGGCGCGGAGACAGAAAGTACTATAAAGGCGTGAGGATCCGGATCATTCCGACGTTTCGGAGCAGTAAATTAAATGCGATCGTCTATTCTTTTCTGGCGACGGTCCGCGCGATGTTTTCATCTTATGACATCATTCATTATCATGCGGAGGGACCGTGTGCGGTACTCTGGATACCGAAGCTGCTGCGTAAGAGAGTGATTGTAACGGTTCACGGACTCGACTGGCAGCGGTCAAAATGGGGGAATTTCGCGTCTTTTATCATTAAGTTCGGAGAGAAAATGGCGGCCAAATATGCGGATGAAGTGATTGTTTTGTCCGAAAATGTAAAGAAATATTTCATGGACACATACGGGCGCGAAACAATCTTCATTTCCAATGCAATAGACAGGCCGGACAGGCATGAGCCTGCGCTTATTACGGAGAAGTTCGGACTAAAGAAGGACGGTTATTTTCTGTTTCTGGCGAGGATCGTACCGGAGAAGGGGGCGCACTACCTGATCGAAGCGTTCCGGCAGATGAAAACGGATAAGAAACTGGTCATTGCAGGCGGCAGCAGTCAGGCCGTGGAATATATGGAAAAAGTACATCGCATGGCAAAAGAGGATTCCCGTATTATTATGACGGATTTCGTGCAGGGACAGACGTTGGAAGAACTATATTCCAACGCCTATGCGTTTGTTCTGCCAAGTGACGTGGAAGGAATGGCAATCAGTCTTTTGGAAGCGATGAGCTTCGGCTGCTGCTGCCTTGTCAGCGATATCTGCGAAAACACGGAAGTCGTGGAAGATAAGGCGCTTACCTTCCGAAAAAGCGATGTGAACGATCTGCGGGAAAAACTGGAATACCTTCTGGCACATCCCGAAGTTGTGGAAGCATACCGGAAGCAGAGCAGTGACTATATCTGCCGGAAATATAACTGGAATGATGTAGTAGAGCAGACATTGCAGGTATATATGGGGGTAAAACGTGAAGATTCTAATGGTAAATAAATTCCTGTACCCAAACGGCGGGTCGGAAACCTATATTTTTGAACTCGGGAAAAAACTTCATGAAATGGGTCATGAGGTGCAGTATTTCGGGATGGAACACGAGGGAAGGATTGTCGGAAACCATGCAGAGAGCTATACGGCCAATATGGATTTCCACAGCACAAAGCTGCAGAAAATCCTTTATCCGTTTAAGATCATCTATTCGTATGAAGCCAGAAAAAAGATCCGTCCGGTACTTGACGATTTTGCGCCCGATGTCGTGCATTTGAATAATATCAATTTTCAGATCACACCGTCGATCCTTTATGAAATCAAGGCATATGAAAAACAGAATAAAAGATCTGTCAGGATCGTCTGCACCGCACATGATTATCAGTGGGTCTGCCCGAATCATATGATGATGATTCCATCTGATGGAACGCTTTGCTTTGCCTGCCGGGGCGGGAGATTTGGCGCATGTACGAAAAACAGATGTATCCACAACTCCCGGATCCGCAGCCTGCTCGGGTCGTTGGAGGCATTCTATTATAAGAACCGCAGAACGTATGCCCTGGTCGATACGGTTATCTGTCCAAGTGAATTTATGAAAAAGCAGCTGGATACGTCGCCTGTTTTGGCAAAGAAGACACTTATGCTTCATAATTTCGTTACGCCGCCGGATATGGAGGAAGAGACCGGTGCCTGGGAGACGATAAAGAAGCGGCTGCCGGAGCGTTATGTACTCTATTTCGGGCGTTTTTCCGAAGAAAAGGGTGTCCGGACATTGTTGAAGGTCTGTAAAAATATGACAAATGTGTCATTTGTATTTGCCGGGACAGGGCCGCTCACGGAAGAAGTTTCGCGGGTGTCGAATATACGAAACGCAGGCTTTGTCAGAGGCAAAGCCTTAAAGGAACTGATTGCCGGAGCGGCATTTTCTCTTTACCCTTCGGAGTGGTATGAAAACTGTCCGTTTTCGGTGATGGAGTCACAGATGTACGGCACGCCGATGATTGCCTCATCCCTCGGCGGCATCCCGGAACTGCTGTCTGATGGCGTAACAGGGGAGCTGTTCGAGGCCGGGAATGCGGCACAGCTCATGAAGCAGGGCCGGAAGGCGCTTCTCCCCGTACAGATCCACCCCGTAAACCGTGGTCTCCTGAGCCACCAGGATAAGCTCCTTTATCCCCGCGTCCGCAAGCTCCTTTGCCTCTTCAACCAGTTCCTCCATAGGATAGCTTCTGTAGCTTCCCCTGACCTTTGGGATCACGCAGTAAGTACAGTGCTTGTCGCACCCTTCGGCAATCTTTAAGTACCCGTAATGGCCTCCCGTGGTGATAATCCTGGAATCCCGCACATTGGGCAGGCGGTTCACATCCAAAAAGCACATCTCCTTTTTCCCTTCCAGGGCTTTTCTGATCACCGGCACGATCTCATCATAGGCGTTCGTGCCCACACAGGCATCCACCTCCGGGATCTCTTCCATGATCTCCTCCCGGTACCGCTGGGCCAGGCAGCCTGTTACAATCAGGGCCTTTAGCCTGGCACAGGTCTTAAGCTCCGCCATCTCCAATATGGTGTTGATGCTCTCCTCCTTGGCGTCTCCGATAAAGCAGCAGGTGTTAATAAGCACAATATCCGCCTCCGCCT
>ERZ808051.1629-NODE-1629-length-13988-cov-6.486737_pt1 | contig 13988 bp, 15 predicted proteins | sample MGYA00380199_ERZ808051 | MGnify/ENA primary metagenome ERZ808051 (study PRJEB31490, sample SAMN06133391) | mouse gut metagenome | isolation source: J11 | host: mice | place: China: Chengdu | collected 2015-05 ...
AGAAATACCATATACTCCAACCGAGGATGAGTGCGCCAGGATGTAGAGAGAATTAAGTAGCGGGAACTACGGATTATTCTTTAAATACTCAGTTCGTTCTGCCATCAACTCAAAATACATATCCTCTGCATCCGCACAGTTGAAATCATGCATCAGCTTTCCGATCTCAGAGTCTCCCCGGTATTCACCGTTCACATACAGAATATGTTCTCCATCCTCAAATGGCTTCCCGGTTACCAGATTGATTCGTTCGACAGGGTAGAATGGTTCCCCTTTCCCATAGAAATCTTCATCCACAATAAAGATTACATAAGTATCCGGCAATTCCTCGAACTTCTGCCCTGCATTCAGATTTTCAATATCCATTACACTGGAATGGTATCTTGCCCTGTGTGGGGATGCCCCTTCCTCTCCCTTCTGAATCTCTATATCATATTTTTTCCCGGTAGAGTCTGCCCCATAAGCATCCAGGCAAATGGACCGTGCCCCTGCAAGCCTTTTCATATCACGCTGCGTTTCACATTCAGTAATGATTAAGTCCCTCTTCCCAGTAATAATTCTTAATACCAGTTCCGCCAGTGGAATATTGTCTTTAAACATGCATCGCATAAACTCATCGTCAATAGGCCTCAGTTCCTGCAGCTTCTGCAAATTTGCTTCATATTCACGCTCTCTTATCTGCTGTTCTGTCTCATTCATCAACCGCTCTCCTCTCTTTTATAAATATTATACCCTCAATCACCCTCTAAAACAATCCCGAATTTCCCTCTTTCCAAAAGCCCGTATCATCCACTTTACTATATCAAACATTTTCAAACCATCTCCGCAGTTCCAAAATCAATTCCAGATATCCAGAAAAAATTCTCTGTAATGCTTATTATAGTCAATTAAAGCCAGACCATATAACATTACATCATAAAATTCCTCAATATGATTCTCTTTAAAAAATGTGTCATATTCCTTTCTTTCCATATTTAATGCCAATCCCAATTCATCATCATATATACATAAGAAAACAGATATATTATTCTCCAAATCATCATATAACGTTAAAAACTGCCAACCCTGAATGATATTATATTTGCATTTTCCAGAGATTAATAGCTTTTTAATTTCATTCTGTATTTCTTCAAATAATGAGATATCTTCAACATGGTCTATTTTTATTGGATTATCATTAACGCCATCTAGCAGAGATTCTATTGTATCATCATCGTTCAAATCCTCCATTAAAATTTTTCTATTATTTATGTCAAATGCCGTATATCTTTTATTTCTTTTTAGACTATCTAAAGTCTTAAATAGCAACTTTTGGTATAAAGCATTTTCACATAAATCTATCGATTTTAAAATTAAAGAATCATTTTCTAAATCCTTCATTTTATCCAGAATTTCTATAACAGCCTCCTTATAGCAATCCCTATTTTCATTCTTCTTACAAATATATCTTTTCATGTCTTTTAAATATTTATTTCACATCCTTTCTTAATATTTTTAAATATAGCAGTCTCATTGCTACATAAAAGTCAGTCTCAATTTGTATAAATTACGGATAAGTCTCTATTATTTATTTGATTCAAAAAGGCTAATTTAAAAACTTTGATACATATAAGAATACCGCATAAAAAAGGGATAATAAACCGTAATGGCTATTATCCCTCTGATGCTATAATGACTGATTTCTATAGATATTTTTTTGATGTTTCCAGGCTTAAATTGTACTGCTTTTGAATTTGAGATAAAATAGTCTGTTGCGGAACTCCCAATTCTTTTAATACAGAAACTGTTCCTCTGATACCTTCCTCTCTTCCTTCTTTTCTGCCTTCTTTTCGTCCAAGAAGGATGCCTTCATTTCTTATCGTTTTCGCTTCATGCTCCAAAACTTTTCCGCCCATTACCGATTCCACTCCTTTCATTTCTACATATTAAACAAATCCGAATGTGTACCGGTTCTGGAAAGCTCCAAATAATCTCCATTATAATGATAAATTAATAACCAATCCGGTGAGATATGACATTCTCTGAATCCTTTGTATTCCCCCCTTAAATCGTGATCTTTGTTCTTAATATCCAAAGGTTCCGGTTTCATCAATTTCTCAAGAACAAATTCGAAAAGCTGGAAATCATATCCTCTCTTTTGGCATAGCTTTATATCTTTCTTTATTTTCCCGGAATATTTCAAGATATACATCCTTATCCCTCCAGCATAGCGGAAATAAAATCGTGCGCAGTGCCTTCAAAGACTGTACCGCCTCCATTTTCCAATTCCTGCATAGCCTCTATTGTTTCGTCATTTGGTATCTTTTCAGAAATCTCATTCCCAGCGGTCACTCCTTGCAGATACGCAATTACATATTCTATCTTATAATCTGGAACAGCTTCTAATAGCTGCATTGCTCTTTCTCTATTACTCACGGGTTTATTCCTCTCTTTCTTTTTCTTTATTTTGACAATATCTACCTATACTTTTTTCGATGTTACTCATTATAGTTCCTTTTCATCCATTATGCCCTGAATCACCATCTGGCACAATCACTTGCCTTACCTGATTTTTTTAGCTTTCGAATGGTTTTTTATCTCACTGCAAGTCTATGAATTATACAATACCTGGATTTTTCATTTATCACAGCAAATCACTGATTTTGATAGACAGGCCGGTAAATATGTGGGCCGATATTTCATCTTCAAATAAAAAAGCATTTGAGTCTTCTTCCCCATCAAAGAAATAAGTCTGCACAATTTTCTTTAAAGGATTCACGATCCAGTATTCACGTACACCGGCAGTACGATATTTGAATAATTTGACAGAATAATCCATCCGAGCAGTGCTTGGTGAAATAACTTCTATAATCCAATCCGGAGCACCATTGTATCCACGGTCGTCCAGCTTGCTTTTATCACATATGATACTGATATCCGGTTCAACATAGTTTGCATCGTCTGCATTCAAAAAAACCGCAAAGGGAGCAGGAAACACTTCGCAGCTGCCTTTGTGTTTTTTTATATATTCCCTGATTTCACCTGCCAGGTTCATCAGGATACGTTGGTGCACGGTGCTTGGCGGTGCCATATCGTAAATCTGGCCGTTAATCAGTTCGGCACGCTGGCCTTCCGGCAGAGCATAGATATCCTCGATGGTATAAGTTTTTTCCTGTGGCAGTGCCATAATATCACTCCTTTTCTTTATAAATATTATACCCACAGTCGCCCTCTAAAACAATCCTAAATTCCTCTCTTTCCAAAAAGTCCGAATCGGATACTTCTGATATTTTCAATATTTCCAAACCGTCGCCACAGAACCGCCTCCCACCTGCCGCCCTTTCCCTCTGCAAGTATTTAGATGTACTTCATTGCTCCCAACGCTTTCTTCCTCGCTTTTCCCATCAAAACCAATGAAAAACGGCTTGGTTCCGCTGTTTTCAGAACCAAGCCTTGGTGATGGAAACAATGGGGCTCGAACCCTACGAAAGCCATTGAAAATATCGCTCTCTTTTTCCTTCCCTATAAGGAAGCATCCGGCAAGCGGATTGGGAAGGATTCTTTTGAAAAATCGTAGGCAAATCGTCGCCGTAGTTTTTTTCAAACCATTTGCCCGAAAACGTCTATACAATCCAGCTATTGGAAATGGTTTAAAGCACGGGACATAGGAGTAAAATTATATGCCATTAGTCCGCATCCAATTTATCAAACACAGCATTCACGTTATCAAAAACAGGCTGTTCACCGGAAGCAATCTTAACTTTCACTTCTTGAATTTCTTCTTTCAAATCATCCAAATACTTTTCTGGATAAATGCTAACAGGCATAATACATATAGAACCATCCTTCTCAAAGATGTCCAGCTTATCGCCTTCCGACAGACCCATCTTTACAATAATTTCTTTTGGAATTGTAACCTGTGCTCCCTGGCGTAGTTCAACCAGCATAATTTTTCATCCCCTTTACTTTCCTGGATTTGAAAATGGGATTTCTGTCTTTCTTACTTGTATTGTACCCATTTCCACCGGGTTCTGCAAGAGGCCCACAAAAATTATATTATTTTTGCCTGCATCTTGCTCAATTAATTATTCCCAAAAATTGCCATCACTGCGCCTGTGCAAATGCATCGTCAAGTTTCTGCATATCATCACGCATCTTTTCAAACTGTGAATGTTGATAACGCTTAGAACTCTGCACTGTGCTGTGTCCGCCTGTTCCGATCATAGAAAGCTCACTGAACCCTTCCACATTGGAACACAATGTAAAGTAGGTATGACGTAAGTCGTGCAAGCGATAATTCGGCAATTCCGGACAGTCATTTTCAATGAAGCGTTTGAAATTCTTATACAATGTCATCGGTGTTAACGGAGAATATGGCGCATGATTCATCAAAAATACGCTGTTGCCGCCTTTAAAGCCGGGCTTACTCTGCAGCTTCATATGCTCTTTTCTTGCCCGTTCCAAAATCTGGTAAACCGTCCCTCCAACTGCTAATGGAATCGTGCGCTTCCCGGATTTGGTCTTTGTTTCCTTCTCGATTAACTGGTCATTCACCTGCACAATGGATCTCTGTACTTTAATATATGCTCCATCCTTGTCCAAAACAATGTCCTCCCAGCGAAGTCCTGCAAGTTCGGACCTTCTCAATCCTCCCGCAAGACAGCAAATCGCAACTAAAAGTTCCATTGCCCTGTTCTGTGTCTGGCAGGCCCGTTCCAGCATCACCTTCACCTGGCCGATTGTATAAGCATTCCCTTCCACCTCCGATGGTTTCGGCAGGCGGACAAATGCACAGGCCGTACTTTCCTGCCTTTTGATGTAGTTATCACTCATTGCCTGTTTCAAAACTGCGGATATAAAATATAGGAAGTTTCGGATTGTTTTTGGGGATTTTCCCATCTTTACATACCGATTAACCATATCCTGCAACACTTCTACCGTAATTTCTGTTAACGTATAATGACCAAGGGAATCCCGAACCCCATCTTTGGTCTTATACATCTGGATGTACACCTGTTTGGTAGTTGGAGACAAGTAAAGCGTATATTTCGGAAAATATATATCCTCCACATAGTCCCTGAACAGCATTGTTTTCTTCTGCATAAAATCTCCAAACTCTGCATTCAGATTCATTTCACAGCAAATCTTTTTGGCTGTGTCCTTGGTCGTGCCTGCCGGAAGGGAATGGTATGTCCGCTTACGCCTGCCATCCCTGGTTATATCCCGTACAATGCGGTATCGTGTCCCAGATTTTCTTTTTACTGTCTCTATGTAGAATGACATTTTCTGTTCACCTCCTCTCTAATAGTCCCGTATGGGAAATTCTTGATTTTCGGATTCATTTAGTAGCAGAGCCTCCACTTCATGCCGGATATAATAATAGGTATGTCCGATTTTTTTGTAGTGCAAATTTGTGTTGAGGAAAGCCCGAAGTTTTCGGGAATCCATATGAATGTATTCCTCCTGGATCTCTTTTACCGTAATACACATACGTTTGCTTTTTTCTGTAATTGTAACCATAATTTTTCTACCTCCAAAATTATAATATTTATTTATTGCACTGAGTTATTACAGCTGTACACTACAATGCTTCGGCAATAGTGACTGTATTCTTCTAAAAACATACGGTAGAATAAAAAACACATCACTATTGCCATGAGTCTATGTTCCGCTTAATCCAACAGCCCCTTATCACGGCAGTCAGATAAACATTCCGAAATAAATTCTTCTATCTGTTCATCCGTATAGTCCCCATGAACCTCAACAATGCACAGTCTCTCAGTTCCTAAAATATTCATAAGTTCTTTTAATGCTGTTTTTTCTTCCGTGTTCATCGTTTTTCCTTTCTTCTGTTTTTAGTGGCGCAAGGGACGTCAGTGACAGTATGTCATTAATTTAATTAGCTCTCTCTATATTTTTTTCATGCTTACCTAATGAATTTTTTTACGTCCCTTGTGCCACTACTGCCACTAAAGTTACAATGAAAATTTTAATTCGAGTTCAAATACATCCCTCCTCCTCTCTATTTTTCATACCATCTAAATGAATTTTTTACGTCCCTTGTGCCACTACCGCCACTAAAAGTTACATCACGAGTTTAATGGAGGTTCAAATACATCCCCTTTCCATATTTTTATATATCTCTTACCGTTGCTCTTACCACGTTCTATATGTATATCGAACATATCCAGCACCGATGATGAATTAAAAATTTTTTTGCTCAAAGCATTTTCTGCTTTCACAAGAAACTTGATGTCTACTCCCATTTTCTCAGCCTGGGCATTTAACTCCACACGCAATTCCATCATTTTTCCATAGAAGGAATGCGTTCTGTTAATAAACTCAATAAGAACACTTAAAACAGTATCTTCTTCCACCATTACTTCAAGAATATCCTCTTGATTTTTTTCATAAATTTTCAGGAATCGGTCACCGCCATATTTTAATGCTTCCGCAATAGCATAACCGAATTTGGCAAAATCAGCCATCCTTGGCAACTCCTTCAATTCCAAGTTCTCATAGATTTCCAGTGCTTTCGCCAGGACTTTCATTGCTCTATAAAGTAAATAGGGTAAATCCCTTTTAAAGGCTGTTAAAATATCATCCATAGTTCGCCTTTCACTGCTTTTAATACGCTTTGTGGATAGGCATATACATCTGTCCAAAAAATCTGGTCGGTTTGAAATTGTTGTAATGCCAGTAAAGCTCAATTGCGGGTTCAGGTGAATATCTACAACTTCATTATCTGAATACAATTTTCTCTTGCCATACGATCCCATCGTTATAGACATGCAAAAGAAATTTGCCATATTTTTTGTTATCCCGCCTTCTACATTATCAAAACAGACCATATATTCCCCAAACAATACAGATGCCAAATCATTTATAGAAGAAGGAAGTGCTTTTATATCTGCACTTGATGGATCGATAAACATCTTGTCCAATCTCATATTGGTTGTTTTCGCCGACCCCCGATCACCTTTATAGTATAAAATCGGTGCCGGAATATCACTGATAAATCGAGTAAGGAGAACGACATTGTGAAGTATCATGTCCTCTTCTTTTTCGAACTTCCAGAACTTTTTTGCCAGCTTGCGAAATGAAGGCTTTTTCTCCCCTTTGCGCACTTCCATATCCATGGGCATCACCTGCTCCATCATGTTATGCCGTTTGATAAACGGAATGGGACATTCTTCCAATATGGAAAATCCATTCTTATCAATGTGAAGTACCGTTTGTTCTTCATCCGCAAGATAATAGTACACGTGCCCGTTACTATACTTACATCTTACGGCTGGTTCTATCTTAGCACCTTCAAAGACCGCTTTTGCTTCTATGGTAGCAATAATTTGTTTCATGGCTTCTGTGCCAATTGCCTTTTCATAGCTTTTTAAAAACATTCTTCGTAGGGATTGCATATATCGGCTATCACGCACGGACATAAATTCTGTAAAACCATTTCCTAATGGAACAGAAGCATACGCATTCTCCCTTGTATCATGGAAGAAACAATGCCCCGCTTCCATAATATCTGTAAGAACAATTTGTGAGGTTGGCATGCCCTGATCTTTTTTGGATGCCTCTCTTCTATATGATTGGCTATATGCCTTCATATCTGGAAATTTTTTTAACAGACTTGCCCAGTTCTCATTTTGGCATGAATCATGATGGCATCCAGCGCAAATTTTCCCATTCGCATACTGGATGATATATGCCCCTTTGTCTCTGCTATGTTCCTTGTTCCATGGGCACTCTGCCAAAACAAAACACGTGCCAGAATCTAATGGTTTCTCATGACTGATTTCAATCCCATGAGAAGCACAAAACTGTCGCACATCCATCTTCATCCCTTTATACTGAGATACTTTCTTATCATCAAAAGGTTCTGCGGCAGTCGATGGAGTTTTAACTGGCGCACATAAAGAGATAATGCTCTCTATTTGCTCGGTATCTACATATTTTAATTCATCAAGTGCAGAAAGAATCTTCGACTGTCTGTGAGGTCTGTCCTCCGTCGAATCACCTTTGCATGCCGTCGTACCATACAGTTTCGTAATACGTGCAGCGTTATACGTTGTAGTATCAATCTTTACATTATCAGTGGAAAACTTCTTATCCATCTGCTCCAGAAACGTCTTGATAAGTTGTCTGCTTTCCTGTGTATTTTCCATATTAATAAGGTAGAGCAGATGAATACCATTCCCAGACATGCACTTCACTGGCTGTGGAAATCCCTGTTCTGTCAGAAAGGATTCTACTTCCCCGGCCAAGGATTCCGCATGTGCCAACTCTTCATCTGTCGAAGATATTCCGGCTGGACGTTCGGGATCCAGGTCAATTAAGATCCAATCTCTTCTTGCAATCTCTTTATCGGTAGTGGTATTCTGCGCCCACTCCTTTAGCCTGTTGACACTTCTACTAGCAACATCCTGTACAATAGGGTTCAATGTAAAAAATATATTGTACTTTCCATCATATCGTTTAACGGATTTATACAAATCATCTACATTGTTAAAGTATCCGGAGATTGTACCTGCCTTTGTTTTGAGAATACGAACCTCGATATATGCACCCTCCGGATTAAAAATATCAAATAACCTATTAAAATCTTCTTTTCTCATATTTACCTTCCTTCTGCTACAAAGCAGTGAGATGTAAGTGTCCATGTATTCCGAGGATGAAACGTTGCTCCACATTCTTTACCCCCCAACGTGAGGTTCTGAACAGAAGCAACGTTGATCCCACAGGACACCGTTATCTTGTTACAGACTTCTATTCCATATTCAGTTGTCAAGGTACACACGAACGCCTACAGCATCATTGCACAAAATTGATATAGTTACAGTCTCCGGAGACGTCATCAGTACTTTTCTTGATGACACCTCATATTCTAATCCCATATCCCCGCAAATAACTAGAGTGACATAAAATGAAAAAGGCAAGAGAAAATTTTCTCTTGCCTAGCACATCATTTCATGATATAATAAATAATTTTATATCTCTTCTATCAGAATATATGGATCAAAATCAAAGTTCTTACATTCATCAATCCAGTTTTCTTTGAAAACATCAAATTCGTTTTCAATATATTTATGAAAGGTATCAAGCGCATCTCTCTTTAAAACATCTTTATTGTAGTGACTTTCAGTCCTAATATTAAAGAGTTTATGCTCTTTTTCCTTCCTATCTATCTCTGAATTTAGATTATCCAGAAAATTTTTCATATTTTCAGCAAATACCTCATACATATTCTCTACAAACCTTGTTCTCATTTCTTCCAAAGCAGTATGCATTCTCAGTCTATCGATTATATCAATAAGCTCAGAGGCATATGGCTCTATCTGTACAATCATTTCAAAAATATTTTGCCTTTTTTCAAAAATTTTTATATCTGTAATCCTATACCATTTATGTAGTTTTTCGCTGTTAAAATCTTCCATAGACGGATCGTATATTATACACTTTCTTTCCCCATCAATCACTTCATATTTATAAAAAAAATCTTCAATACCAAAATACTCATAATCAATAGAGTAAAAAATCTTATCAAGCTCTGTAATCACTATATTTTTTTCATCATAATCAAGTTCTTCTTCGAATGTTGCGTCTTCTTTTTTTATACATTTTTTTATTTTGTTTATAATTTCTTTTTTCTTGTCCTCAGCCTCTTTATCCATTTTCTTATAGTACTCGCTACGTGGATTTTCTAAAAACGAAATAAAACATGCACACAAAATTCCATCAGGTATAGATACAGTATTATGTATGTCAATATTAAATAATTTTTCATAACAATCAATATATCTTTTCCACGTTTTACTTCTTGTTATTATATGATTCTCATAGTCTCCCTTTTTTGTATGTTGTATATATTCATTCAAGTCGTCAGCTATCTTATAAATATCTATTCTCCTCAAAGATTTACGATTTTCAAATTTAAAATTACATTTATCTGTTAAATCATAATTCATTTTTAACCAATCATATCTTTCTTTATTTGTCAAAAAACATTTTTTCATATTTCATCCTCCAGCTTATGTTATTGCTTTCTCAAAACATAAAAATAGAACGATGTATTTTGATTTTGGGCATAAACATTGAGCCTGACGATTTGGCAGACTTGAGAAAAAGTATTAACAGGCTGGATGTTTATTGTGCTGCTAGTTCCGGATAGATTTTCCGTTTGGTTTCAATCAGGGCTCCCATAACCCGCCTCCCTTTATCGCTGACCAGATATCTTCTGGAGTGTGGGATTTTCCGGATCAATCCATGGCCCCTGAGTTTTGAAAACTCCCGGCTCATTTTCCCACGACTTTTTGCAGATTCAGCCCCTTTTTTATAGAGACTTTGTCGGATATCGCGGTTGGTAAATCCACGGATCAGATAGCGGCCATCACAAATCGTTTCGAAAAGATGGAAGGTTTCAGGGGACCATACATTATATCCACTGTAAGTTTTTCCCTTTACTTTCTTTTTCTGGCAGACATGATTGATTTCCTCTTCCACGCTTTTTTGAGGAATCACATGGCACATGGATTCTAAAAACCGTTTGTTTGCGGTTTTTGAAATCTCTGCGTACCGATAGAGGTTTGCAATGGATTTCCCCATGGGAACCCACTGCCTGGAAGCCGTTCCGTCCTTATGATGGACCTCCTTATAAACCTTAAATTCCTTTGGGTCATTGATCGTCATTTCTATCCGCAGGCAGTTAAATTTATCATACATCTTGATACTGTTGGACTTCAGCTTGAATTTAATCCTCCAGCCTACTGGGCGTTTTCGGTAATCGGAGACTGCTTCTCCCAGAAACTTTGCATTTAGTTTACGTCCCAGAAAGGAAAATACATCTGTGCATTTGAAGTCATAGAATGCGTGCCCAACCAGGGAGGGATAAAGATCCTCCAGAGCTTCACGGCTCTCAAACATCACATCGGTTGCGAACTCGCATTGGTCAACAGACCAGTGGTAACCCTGATGGAAGATGGTTTCCAGCATATCAAGATAAGGGTTTACTTTATGCGCAAAGAAATCGAGCTGGCGGCAGAGTTTTTTTGAGTCAAATTGATCTGCCAGTTCCTGTGCTTTTGGAATGTCACTGATTTCTGAAAAAGAATTATCATACATACGGTAGGTGATCCCGTTTTTATCAAACACATGCTTCATCATCTCCCTGCCGTTTATGTACACCTGGATCAGAAATGGGAACCATGTTTGGAGTTTTACATGCATGAATCCAAACTCTTTATCGAGGTAATAGAAGTAATAGTATTTACATTTGCGGGTAACGCTGCGCAGTTCCAGGAGCCCGGAGGAGTTCTTTACTGGTTGGAGCGTCTGGCATCCTTCCACGACAGATAAGATACAGATCAGTCCTTGCTCAACAGGATTTTCGAGAAGGATTTTTCGCGCGTTTTCCTCTTTTGATATTTGTGAGGAAGAGAGGTAGACCAAAGGCCGGCCTTCTTTGGCGGCCATTTTCTCAACATAAGAGACAAGGTCATTGGTCATTTGGTTTGCATAGGCAGAAAAGTCTTTGAGAAGGAGGTTCATCTGTGACAAAAAATACATTCTACCCGATACGGAAAAGAAGGGGAAAAGGTAACCTTTTATAATCATGCGGTCAAAAAAAGCAAAAGTACCATTGATTTTTTTCTGGAATTGTTCTAATATAGTGTTCATAGGATCATCCTTTCGTATGAATGCTTGCAGGGGAATTTAGTTCCCGATGGATTTGGTACAAGATACCGTATATGTGCATTATAGCACGTGCATCTACGAATAGGATGATTCTTTTTGCTTTTAGGTTTGATTGCAGCCGTAGGCTGCGGTATGTTATACTATTGGCAACAGGAATGGGAGGAAACAGTAGATGAAAGTATTGATTATTAACGGAAGTCTGCGGATAAACGGGAACACATCCATTGTAATTAACGAAATGGCAAAAACATTCCATGAAGAAGATGCCACGATAGACACAATGCCATAAAATACCAGACAGTATAAGGAGAGAATGACAATGATCAACACAAAGTATAAGGACCGACTGTTTACATTTATATTTGGAAACGCCGAAAGGAAGGAATGGACACTGAGTCTCTACAATGCCGTGAACGGATCTTCCTACACCAATCCGGATGACATTATGTTCATGACAATGGATGATGTCCTCTATATGGGGATGAAGAATGATCTCTCCTTCCTTGTCACGGATCTCGCAAACATGTATGAACAGCAGTCCACATACAACCCCAATATGCCAGTACGCAAGTTGATGTATGCTGCACGCATGTATGACCGATACATCCATCTCCACAAACTGAACATCTACAGCACAAAACAGGTTCGTCTCCCTGTCCCTAAGCTCGTGACTTTTTACAACGGGCGTGAGGATATGGAAGACAGCATTTTGGAACTGAAAGACGCTTTCCTGACAGAAGATGGACAGCCAGTCGATGCGGAATCGGACATACAGGTACGTGTGCGGATGATTAACATCAATTACGGCAAAAATAAAGAACTTATGGCAGCATGCAGGCCGCTGTCCGATTATGCGTGGTTCATAGCAGAAATCCGCAGGTATAGTGAAACGATGGATATCGAGACCGCAATTGACAGTGCGCTGGACAATATGCCGGACGATTCTAAATTAAAAGAGCTTTTGATTGCAAATAAAGCGGAGGTGAAACAAATGTGTATTACAGAGTACAATGAAGCAGAGACTATGGAAAAGTTCAAGGATGAAGGACGCGCCGAGGGACGCGCCGAGGGACGCGCTGAGGGACGCACCGAGACAATATTTTCCTGCGTCTACGAAAATGACTTTACAGAACAGCGCGGCGCACAAAAATTAAATCTCAGCATAGAACAGTTTCGGGAAAAATATAACTATTGGCTAAAAATGAAAAAGAACTGACAATACAAAAACTTTGATATGTATTTTATTAAAAAAGTGGATTCCAAAAACATTTCAATTTTTAGAATCCACTTTTATCCAAAATTTGGGGCTATGGTGTGTGTGAATAATATAATTTTATTATTGTTATTTTATAACAAATATTTTTATTATTCGTTAAACTATCCTTTTGCGAATGGTTAATTATGTATACCATACCCTTGTATACTGTTATTTAGTCCGTAACTACTCGCCAAAGGATCGTTTTTCAAACAGTTAAAGGGCGGACAACAACTTCGGGAGAATGCAGTGTTGTTGTCCAAAAAACTATTCGAAAAACTCCTGCCTTTAGCGAATATCCCGCATATATCCCGTCATGGTATTGCGTTTTCGTAACTACTCGTCAAATCCGTTTTACAAATAACTCAAAACTACTACCAGCTATAGCGTTGACCTAAAGATTGCATACACCTCTCCGTAGATGGTGTATGTAATCTATTGTTTTGGACTTCTTCTAGTTCTAATAAAATCTAACATCTCATTAAAATTCGTAAGAGAGTCTTAATAAGATAACTTAATTCCGCAAAAAATTATAACAAACCAGTATTTACAGAAGTTTGAATAAGTATCGTTAAACCGAATTATAACTATACATTTTTATATCTGAGTGTTTACATGGATTTGAAAATCTCATTATAATTCGATGCGAAATTTTGGATATAAATGTATTAAGATACTTCATATCCATGTTATATGATATATTCATTATTCATTTTCAATCGATAAAAGAAGAGATGAATATTCACATGCTGTTAAACTATATTTTTTTAAATAATCTCTTAAATAATCTTTATTAATATATCTACTAGCATTTATTATTAAATCAAATGTTCCAATAAACAATTGCCTATCAATCATGTCATTAAATGCAAGTTTTATAATATCTAAATCATTTTTAAATGCTAATATTGCCTCTCTACGAACCCATGGATGTGGATCAGTAACTCCCCACATAAAATATTTTTTGAACTTTTCAAAAATTTCCACCTGTGCGGTTGCAATATGGCTAGGAGCGGCAATAAAGCAACAGAAATATAATTCCCATATTCTTCCATCT
>ERZ808051.1630-NODE-1630-length-13984-cov-6.443590_pt1 | contig 13984 bp, 11 predicted proteins | sample MGYA00380199_ERZ808051 | MGnify/ENA primary metagenome ERZ808051 (study PRJEB31490, sample SAMN06133391) | mouse gut metagenome | isolation source: J11 | host: mice | place: China: Chengdu | collected 2015-05 ...
TTCAGCTCCGCTTTATTCTGCGCCTTTTCCATGTCTTTCAGGTTGGCAAAAATCTTCACATACTCCAGTTCCGCATCATTTAAGTCCTTCCCATCTGCCATGTCCTGCAGCATCTCAAAACTGCGGGAGAAAGCAGGACTGCCTTATGTTGTATTCCATTCCCTGCGCCACTCCAGCACAACTTATAAGCTGAAGCTCAACCATGGGGACCTGAAGGCAACACAAGGGGATACCGGTCATGCGCAGATTGATATGATTACCGACGTTTATGCACATATCCTGGATGAGGACAGGAAAGTGAACGCCCAGAAATTTGAGGCCACGTTTTATGCCAAAAATCCTGTTAATCCTTTGAAGGATGTAAAGCCGCCTGAAGAAACCGGCACTGACCTGACAAATTTAATCGCAGCACTGGAACAGTCTCCGGAACTGGTTGCCATGCTGACAAAAGCACTGAAAGGAAATGCTATTAGCAGCTAAAACCTGCTAATTCTGCAATTAGCAGATTATTAGCAACAGCTCTGAAAGTGCAGTTTCGTGTTCGATTCCCTGTTAGCAACACGAGTGATAACAAATATCCAAAAAAACGAGTCCTCTGACTTTTGATTTTCTCTTGAGACAAAAAAAGAAAAGCATTGAAAAATCCAGTGTTTTCAATGCTTTCCAGCGTCCCCGAGACGACTTGAACGTCCGACCTATCGCTTAGGAGGCGATCGCTCTATCCAACTGAGCTACGAGGACTTGTACAATATACGGAGATTCAAATTTACCTTCAGGCTTCTTCGGGAAAATTAATGTGCCCCTGCAGCCAGATGATTCCTTTGAAGCGTCTGCCGACCTGAGGTTCTCCATATAAGTCTATTATATTAATAGAAACGTCAAATGTCAACTCATTACTGCAAATTGTTAAAATATAAATTTGTTCGCCTGTTATCTGGTTATATATTGTGTGCATTCCGACGATCTCACCCAGCACGGAATACTGATCGCATTCCACGCCATACGGCATAAAATACGTATCCACAAGGCTGAAAACGTCTTCCTTCTGAATTCTCCTGGAAATGGTGGTATACATATCCATGTCCTCCAGGGTCAATGTTTCAATGGCATCCTCGTCTCCCCTTCTCGCCGCCGCCATCAGTGTATTCCTTGTTGCCGAATCTCTCTTTACGCGCTCTATCTGTTCCTCGTCCTTTTGAATGGGAAACAGAATTGTTCCGCTGACCGACAACGCGGACAGAGTAAGGGTAGTTCCTCTTATGGGCAGCTTGTTTGCCGCCTGCGCTTTTATATAGGGAATTCTGTTTTTAAGGTAAAAAATCATGGAAATGCCTACCTTGACATCATCGCAGACGCCCGCATAGGAATCCTTATCCGCGTGGCGCTCCACAGATACATCGTCGTATGAGGTAATGCCGCTGCCTTCCAGATAGGGATAATAATACTCGATGGTAAACCTCTCCGATTCGCCGTCAAATTCCCCGCAGACAGCAATCCCCAGGCCCTTGGCAAAGTTTTTGCTAAATTCACCCAAAAGTACATTATCCTGATTCATTGTAATGCTGCGCCTTTCAGCATTCATCACTATGTCAGCCAAAAGCTCCTGAAGCTTCTTCCGGCTCTGAAATTTACTAAAACCTATAGCTCTCAGATATTTATGCAAAAATTTCACCTTCTTTCCTCTATCATGCAGGCTGTTTCTCCGCTGACCTGTTACGTATAATCTACTATTTTTCCCTGAGGGATACCTTAAATATCCACATAATAACTCTTGTAATTTCTGAGGTCCGCAAAAATCCTGATCCCATCGCCGGGCAGAATCACAGATTCCGGATTCCTCCGGATATTGTCACTCTTAAAAGGATAAATAATATCCTTACAGTGATCCCGGTAAATACGGTAAACCACATGGGGACGCTGCCCGTTTACACTCAGCCTACACTGTATTGTATGCTCTCAACTGTGGCATGGATAAATTGTCCTGCTGAAACCGGCTTCTTTTTTGCATAGGAGCTCCTTCCCGTCCCGGTCAGGTAAAACGCTCCTATGCAGGCAAAACGGCTCCTGCAAAGATAAATACATATATTTCACAGATTATAATATGCAAAAATTTTGCCGCCGATGAAATGACAGGTCTTACTTTTCAACCGGAAGTATTTTCTCTTTTCCTCCCATATAAGGACGCAGGGCCTGAGGAATATTTACGCTTCCGTCGGCATTGACGTTGTTTTCAAGGAAGGCTATCAATCCTCTGGGAGATGCCAGAACCGTATTATTCAGGGTGTGGACATAATATGTCCCGTCGGCGCCCTTGGTGCGGATTCCCAGGCGTCTGGCCTGTGCATCTCCAAGAGTAGAACAGGAACCGACCTCAAAGTACTTCTTCTGCCTGGGGCTCCATGCCTCCACATCGCAGGACTTCACCTTCAAATCAGCCAGATCGCCGCTGCAGCACTCCAGAGTACGCACGGGAATATCCAGGCTGCGGAAAAAATCTACAGTGTATGCCCACATCTTATTATACCATTCCATGGAATCCTCCGGCTTGCAGAGCACTACCATCTCCTGCTTCTCGAACTGATGTACGCGGTACACTCCCCTCTCCTCGATTCCATGGGAACCTACTTCCTTTCTGAAGCAGGGAGAATAAGATGTCATTGTAATAGGAAGATCGCGCTCCTGCACCAGCTCACCCTGAAACTTTCCTATCATAGAATGCTCGGAGGTCCCTATCAGGTACAGATCCTCGCCCTCAATCTTGTACATCATGGCTTCCATTTCTGCAAAGCTCATGACTCCATTCACCACATTGCTGCGAATCATAAAAGGGGGAATACAATAGGTAAATCCCTTATCGATCATAAAATCACGGGCATAGCTTATCATTGCGGAATGAATTCTCGCGGCTTCACCCATGAGATAATAGAAGCCGTTTCCGCTGGTACGCCCTGCGGCATCCTTGTCCAAACCACAGATACGCTGTATAATATCCGCGTGGTAGGGCACCTCAAAATCAGGCTCTACCGGCTCTCCGTATTTTTTTATTTCTACATTTTCACTGTCATCCCTACCGATGGGAACGGAAGGGTCGATTATATTGGGAATCACCATCATAATTTTTGTGATCCTTTCCTGAAGCTCCGCTTCTATCGTCTCCAGCTCTGCAAGCCTTTTGGCGCCTGCCGCAACCTCCGCCTTCTTTGCTTCCGCTTCTTCCCTTTTTCCCTGTGCCATTAAGGAGCCTATTTCCTTAGAGATCTTGTTGCGCAGCGCGCGCAGGTCGTCGCCCTCCTGCTTTGCCTTTCTGTTGCGGGCATCCAGATCGATTACCTCGTCCACCAGGGGAAGCTTCTCGTCCTGAAATTTTTTCTTAATATTTTCCTTCACAATTTCGGGATTTTCCCTCAAAAATTTAATATCGATCATCATTCACTCCTTCTCTGCGCTGTCTGTAAAAAATTGGTCCGCTTGCACATAACGAGCTTGCGGCAGGCAGCGCGCCACCCAAGGCTCGTAATAAAAGATTGGATTATCAATCTTATTCTTACTCATTTATTCTTACTAATCAACAGCTCTTTCAATAAAAATATTATGGACCTGCACAAGATCCTTTTTCACTTCACCCTTCACGTCATTCCCGTTTTTGTCCTTTATAATAAGCAAAACCGGTCTGTCATGAAATTCTTTATTCTGTGACACCACCACCGCAAGCTCACCCTCGTTCGTTATAACATGGCTGCCTACAGGGTATACCGCCGTAAAGCTTAAGAAAGCATCTACTATTTTACCATCAAACAAAATATTTTTAAAGCTTTTTAAAAATTCTACAGCTTCATATACCTTCATTCTCTTACAGGAAATTCCGCAGATCTTCTCGTCAAAAATATCACATACATTAACAACCTGACATTCAAAGGGTATCTTTTTCATATGCAGGGGAAAACCGGAACCGTCCAGCCACTCGTGGTGATACAAAATAATGTTTTTGCTCAGATCAGATATCCAGTTTTCATTCTTTAAGGAGGTATAGCCATACACGGGGTGCTTTCTGTATTCTGATTTTTGATGCTTATTCAGTGTATCCACATCCTGGTTATAATAGTCAACCGCCATGTATCTTAGCCCGATATCATGCAGAAGACAGCCAACGCCGATATCGTGAATCACCGTATTTTCTATCCCAAGCTTCAGTGCCGTCAAGATTGCCAGAGAGCATATGCTGATGGAATGTTCATAAATATCGGCGCTTCTTTCCTTTATGTCGAATACTTTTTCTATTACATGTTCTTCCTTAATAATAGTAGAAATAATACTGTCCGCCGCAATGCTCAGTTCCGCCAGCTCTAAATTATTTTGATAGGTATGCCTCTCCAAAATATCCCTTACTGTTTTCTTTATTGACCTTTCGACCCCGGATTTTAAAATAACTATTCCACTATCCTCTTTTTTATCATCCCTGATATAAACCTCTTGAATGTTGAGCTCGCCCAGCTTTTCTATGTACTCTTTACGAATTGCAGACCCCTCAGGCAGAATAACCTGATAATCACTGGTGATGATATCCCTTGCCAGAATTTCGTCACCGATTAATTCCCTTATTTTTTTCAGCCTCATATCCGTCTTGTCCCTCAACAAATCAATAATCACACTCATACAACGCATAAAGGAATACCGTTGAAAGTGACCCTGGCGGCATTGGTCAAAATCCCCGGAATAAAATTATCCGGGATTTTGACTCATCTTCCGCGAAAATAAACGACAAACGGTCAACGACCCATGGCTATTCCCAACGCTTCTGATTCCTCCGTGCCAAGCGAAAGACTGCACTCACCATTCTTTACATCCTTTGAATAAAAGTAACAGCCCTCCGTACTGTGGACAGAGTTCAGGATAAATCCGTTATTATTTTCATCCAACAGTGCCAAACAAAAGCTCAACTGACCGCCCATCTGATTGAATGCGTCATATTTCACCAGACCAACCTTTTGAAATGTGGTCTCCATTCTCTTATAGAGGTCTCTGATATCCCTCTTATTCTTATCTACGTTGTTCCTTAAAAATTTGTTATCCTCAACCAAGCCTATTAAATCCTGCTCCAGGCTGAGACCGTCCTTTCCAAGAAAAAATTTATCCAGCCTCTTTTTCAGTTTTCCGGTCTTGCTGATCTGTACGATCAGTAAAACAATCAAAATCAATACCAGGACTGCCAGCCCTGCCACAATAATGAGCAGATAGCCGATATCAAAAGATCCAAGTCCTATTTTATTTAAGAATATACTTGCCTGCACACTCATACTTTCATGTATACTCATTGGTCTTCCACACTCCTTAGTAACAACAATCCGTTAATTACTTCCTATCATATCCAATAACCTGTCCAAATCCTCATGATTATAAAATTCAATTTCAATTTTTCCTGCGCCTTCCCCCTTGGATGAAACAATCACCTTCGTACTGAGCTTCTGCTTCAGCTTATTTTCAATATCCTGATAAATGGCGCCCAATGTTTTATCTTCTTCCTTCTTCGGTTTTACCGGCTTATGAAGATTTTTAACCAGCTTTTCTACATCCCGCACATTGAGCTTTTCATCAAAAATCTTCTGTGCCAGCATATACTGTTCTTCATGGTCATCTACGGCAAGAAGCGCGCGGGCATGCCCGGTACTGATCATATCGTCAATAACCATCTGCTGCACCCTGTCATCCAGCTTCAGAAGACGGATGGAGTTAGTCACGGCGGTACGGCTTTTGGACACCCTCTCGGCAACCTCGTCCTGCTTTAAATTAAATTCCGTCAACAGCCTTTTAAATGCCTGGGCTTCTTCAATTGGATTCAGGTCCTCTCTCTGAATATTTTCAATCAGTGAGATTTCCATAATTTCCTGCTCGGTATAATCCCGGATAATTACAGGTACTTCTTTTAAGCCTGCCATTTTAGCAGCTCTCCAGCGACGCTCCCCGGCTATTATCTCATAATGGTCTTTTCTGTCCTGAACAAGAATAGGCTGGATCAGCCCAAACTGTCTGATAGAATCCGACAGCTCCTGTAAGGCATCCTCGTCAAAATTTTTTCTGGGCTGCTTTCTGTTGGGTTCTACCATTGTAATTTTTACAATGGTTTCCGCTTCGCCCTTTTCTTCTTTTACAGGGGCTGCTGCCTCCGGCTCCTTTTTTACTTTTGCCTCTCCCACCGCATCGGGTATCAGGGAGTCAAGCCCCTTACCTAATCCTCTCGACTGTTTTGCCGCCATATTTTCCTCATTTCTGCGCTGCTTACAAAAAGCAAGCTAATACTCCTGCTTCCGTTTCTTTTATACGTTATTTATAACTTCTTCCGCCAGCTGCTTATATGCTTCCGCACCTGCGGACTTCGGATCATATTTGCTGATGGGCATACCGTAGCTGGGCGCCTCCGCAAGTCTGATATTTCTGGGAATCAAGGTATTGTAAACCTTCTGCTTTAAATTTTGTTTTACGTTGTCCACTACCTGCATGGAAAGGTTTGTTCGGGAATCATACATGGTAAATACTACACCGTCCATATCCAGGTCAGGATTCAGTCTTTCCTTTACCAGATTGATTGTGTGAATCAGCTGGCTCAACCCCTCCAACGCATAATACTCACACTGAATGGGAACAAGAACGCTGTCTGCCGTAGTCATCGAATTAATTGTAAGCATATTCAGGGAAGGCGGACAATCTATAATTATAAAATCATATTCTTCCTTCACATAGTCTACTTCATTCTTTAATATGTATTCTTTTTTCTCCACACCAATCAATTCTATTTCTGCAGCGGCAAGATTCACATTGGAGGGAAGAACCGAAACATTATTAATTACATCCTTAACAATACAGTCACCTATAGAGCACTCTCCCAATATCAGTTCATATATTGTATTTTCCAATTCATTCTTGTCAATTCCAAAACCGCTGGTGGTATTGCCTTGAGGGTCTGTATCGATTACCAATACCTTCTTGCCTTTTTCTGCAAGACATGCAGAAAGATTGATGGAGGTAGTAGTTTTTCCTACACCGCCCTTTTGATTAGCAATTGCTATAATTCTTCCCATAGTATTTCGCCTTTCCTTAGTTTAGCTTTTTCATTATAGCACTAATTCTGCAAGATAGCTATATGAAAGTTTACGGATTGAGAAAAATTTATATTAATTCTTACCCCTGTTATCTATCATTAGTACTATAAAATTATGGCGATTATTGACACACCACAATATCTAGTTCTGTCGAATAAGGAATTTTAGTCTTTTAACATGTTTCACATGTAAGGATAAATCATGTTTCACATAATGCCTTACAATATATAGGGCTTAAATGTTTCACATGAAACATCATCTTGAGTTCAATATAAACAGTTTTCAATGTTTCACGTGAAACATTATAAATCAAAATCGAATTACCCTACTATATATTGAACCGCCCTAACTTACAACGTAACTGTCATACAAAAAGCTTAATAACATACAGAAAACCAATACCGAGGAAATCACAACTAAGCTCGTCTTAAAAGCAAAATATCACTTACAGCTTTATTATATCATTCTTTATTGCAAACACTGCTGCCTGCGTTCTGTCAGAAACATCAATCTTTTTAAAAATATTTGATATGTGATTTTTAACCGTTCTTTCACTGATATTAAGTGAAGTTGCAATTTCCTTATTAAATAATCCGTTAGCAACCTGAATCAATACTTCCAATTCGCGGTTTGTCAAAGAAGCAATCTTGTCCTTATCTACATCCTTCGCAATCAATCTGTTATTTAAAGCGGGAATCAGTTTAGGCTGAATATATTTCTCCCCATTGACAATTGCTACAATTGCACGTTTTAATTCCGCCGATTCTGAGTCCTTTAGAATAAATCCGTCCACGCCAATATCAAGCGCCTTAATCAAATATTCTATCTCCGTATGCACTGTAAGAATTAAAACCTTCACATCCGTCTTTTCTCTTTTTATTTCCTCCAGAACCTCTATTCCATTTTTTTTAGGCATATTTATATCAAGTAACAATACCTGAGGTTTAAATATCTGCAATATATCAAGACATTCTTCACCGTCATTTGCCTCTCCTACTACCTCTATACTACCGTCAAATTCAAGAAGCTGCCGGATCCCCTCTCTCATTAAAATATGATCATCCGCCAACATAACCCTTATAGCCATAATACCTCCCTCATAAAAAATCTGTTTCTATATAACTTAAATCAAATACCCCGCAGCTTGATGCAGAGTATCAAGCTTGCTGCGCAGCAATCCTCACTATGTCCAGAGGACGCTTTGGTATTTCACCTTTGCGGTATTCGCCTAACGGATGCTAACGCTGACGCTTGGCTCATTGTACACAAAAATAAAATATTTAAAATCTATACCCAACATATATACTTAGACTGTTTATGACAAATTACCTTATTAGCATATTGCTTTCTATTGTCCAAAGACATAACTATTTCTGTCCTCAATAATTTTATCTGCAATTTGTTCCAAGGAAGAATTTCCGTCAAGCCCGATTAAACCAGGATAAAAAATATAATCCGATAGGTTCTTTAAACCCGTATTAACCTCCAAAAATTGCAGCCACCAATTTGTCTCCGCTTCATTATGTGTAAGAATATTTACAACAATTTCTTTTAACTGATCATCTGTTAAATCCGTTTTCTCCGGCGGACTCAAAAGAGCAGATCTTGCCACAGTTTCCAAGCTTGCTGCCTCATCATAATGCCAAAAATCTTTAATATTAATTTGTTGGTTGCCGGTAATCTCCCTGAGTCTTGTCTGCAGCTTCTCCAATTCATTTTTTACAACGCTGCCACTCTCACAATCATTTTCTGACATAAGTGAATCTGCGTCGCAAATAATCCTCTTTACCTCAGACAATTTTGTCTCGTCAATAACAGGTCCTTTCATATTCTCCCTCCCCATTTTTACTTCTGTCAAGATTTTATCTGTTTCCCTCTTACTATTTCACTTATCCAATAAAACATAATAAAACAAATAGACTGTACAAATACTGTGCTTTCAAGTATTTTCATAACAAAATCGGTATAGTCAATTAATTTACGTTCTACAGGATAATACCCTAAGCTTCTGCAAGTCTCTAAAATATATGTGAAGCTCACAGCGTCCGCGGATTGTCTGCCTTGCAGCCGCCTGTATCATTGCCCATAAAAAGCAATTAGTCAAAGCCCCTTCTGCACGCTGACAGAGTATCAAGCTTGCTGCGTAGCAATCCGCACTACGTCCAAAGGACTTTTTGGTATTTTACCTCGCGGCATTCGCCAAATGGATGCTGTGCAGCTGCTTGGCTCGTTGTACGCAAGAATAAACCATTCAATATATTATTTCTATCAGTTATTTTTCAGTATTCAAAATATCTTGCTTTATGCCTTTGCTGATTAAACACAGAAATCAAAGACCCTGCTGCAAGCTGTCGGAGTATCAATGTTACAGCCCAGCAATGCACAATGTACCCAAAGGACTCTTTGGTATTTCACCCTCGCGGCATTCGCCAAATGGATACCTACGCAGCCGCCTGGCTCATTTCACACAGAAATAAAAACAAGATCTTTTCATTAATATGCAATTTGGGAAAGGAGTCAATTTCTTATATTATCCTTCAACATTCAAAAACATAGATTATTCAATGGATAGTGTCAAAGGAATCTCTATATGTATTTCAGTACCTATATCTTCCTCTGAAGTAATTTTAATATCTCCGTTTAATAAATCAACTCGTTCCTTCATCAATAAGATGCCAAAATGTCTTTCCCCGTCTACATCCTTTTGTATAAAACCCTTACCGTCATCCTTAATATCAATCACACACTTATCATTTATTTTTCTGAAACAAAACTTAATTTTTTTAGCTTCTGAGTGTTTCACTATATTGACTAATGATTCCTGAACAATGCGGTATATGGAAACCATCACCAAATTTGTTTCACATGAAACATCCTCTATAACAGAATCTATTTCAAAACAGTCATTTTCATTAATTCTATTAAGCAGCCTTTCAAGAGCCGCCTTCATTCCCAAATCATCAAAGGTCATAGGACGCAGGTCAAATATCGTGCCTCGTATCTCGTCAATAATCTCCTTTATATGCTTACTTACAATGGTCAACTCCAGCTTGGCCTGAACGGGATCTTTGTCGATATACATACCGCACAATTCAATTTTATGAATCAAATGCGTGAGGTTCTGTAAAGACGTATCGTGCAGTTCTCTGGCAATTCTCTTTCTGTCCTCCTCCTGAATTTTTAAAGCAGTGAATTTATGATTTTCCTTATTTAAAAAATCTTCCAGTTTCTCCAGTCTTTTTGACAGTATATCCCTCTTTTGAAGTAATTGTTCGTTTTGCCTTGCATAGTCTTCCTTCAATTTTAAGGTTTTCTGTATTTCCTCCTTATAAACAGTCTCCTTGTTTCTGGGAGAAAAAACCCTGACATCCTCCGGTTCTTCAAAATTGTTTAAATAAATATCGGCCTCTTTAATACTTCTGTTATTACTATCTATCTGGGTATCGAGCTTTAATACCTCCCGCTTCAATTCACTTATTACATCAATCAAAATATTGTAATCGTCAATTATCATTCTAGTTTTCTCCCTTTTTTGGAAAGATACTGCAAAAGCTGCTACCCATTTGACAGACATTTATAATCAATACCCCCGCAGGCACGGAACATGAAATTTGATTCCCCCAGGGGAATGCGTCTAAAGACACATTGGTATTGACCCTCGGGGCATTCGTCAACTGTCCAAGCCAAACCTTGGCTGGCCTTAACACGGCCGGTTGACACTATGCCCGCAGATATAATTTAGAACGTATGTTCTAAATTAAAAATATTCTAAATTAAATCCTCTATACTTAATTTTCCCATAAAAGCCTATAGTATAACACTTATTCCAATTCCCGTCTGTGTTCCCAAAATCCATAACTTAGACCTGTTCCCAGTCCAAATCCCAGCCATCAAGCTTTTTCCAATGAAATGCATCTTTGAAATCATTGTAACATTTTTCACAGATACAACAGCTTAAATCTCCTGGCACAAACCATCGCTGATGAGGGTCGCTTACCACCTTCTCAAAGCAAAAGACACAGCTTTTCAGATCAGATGCGTAATTTACAACATCTTCCCCATCTGTCGGGGCAAGATCCATTTCCTTTAGGTACTCTACATCATTCAAAAGACGCCAATCATCTTTTTCTGCTGCCATACATGTACCTCTTTTTCAAAGTATCCTTGCAATTACAGGCTGTTTTCCGTGAAAACTAATCCATAAAGAATTATTGATTCGCTGACTTTTGCCAGGAACACAAAGTCGAATTGGGACTAAATCCTTACGGGATATTTCTCTCATTTCAGCATAAAACATTTATGACAAGGGCTCCTTTGTGGGCAGCCCTGCCTTTCTGGGGTACTTTTTTGGAGTGGTTTTCTGCTTTTGAATCACCACAAGGTTTCTGTAAATATCGGAATCAGGAAGCGTAAATTCAACCTGTCTTTTTAGCTTTCCGCCCAAAACAGAAATTGCTTTTCCGGCAGCACTGATCTCCTGGGAAATCCTTTCAGATTTATAGGAAATAAACAGACCGCCCTGCTTTACAAAGGGAAGGCAATATTCCGAAAGAACGGAAAGGTTTGCCACAGCCCTTGACACACATAAATCAAAGCTTTCTCTGAGCTGTCCGGGCTTCGCAAAGTCCTCCGCCCGCCCATGAACCGTCCTTACTCCAAGAAGGCCCAGCTTTTCTATCACTGCATCCAGAAAATGAATTCGCTTATTCAGGGAATCCAACAATGTCACCTCTAAATTCGGAAAGGCAATTTTCAGGGCAAGCCCCGGAAAGCCTGCTCCCGTTCCCACGTCTATCAAAGCGGCAGTCCCTGACAAATCAAATGCTTCAGACTGACCGGGCTCTGACGAACCGCATACCTTAGCAAGGGACAAGCTATCCACAAAATGTTTTTTCATAACGTCTTCATACTCTGTAATAGCGGTAAGATTTATCATCTGGTTCCACTCTGCCAACATTTCATAATATACAAGAAACTGCTCTATCTGCTTCTGAGAGAGCTGAATATTTAAATACTTCAAATCGCTTTCAAACTGTGCGGTATTATACTGATTCACATAAACTCCCATCTGCCTGCCCAGGCAGGCATTTAAATAAGGTTATGAAATGCTTCCCTTCATACTTATATTCATGCCCCCTACAGCGGCACAAATCTTTTATGAAAAGCATGCTAATGCTCCAACCTGTCAGACATATCCTGCAGGCGGTTATAATGCTCCAGGTATACCAGCAGCACGGAAATATCTGCAGGGGATACTCCGGAGATTCTGGACGCCTGCCCAATGGAAGCAGGCATAAACAGCTTTAATTTCTGCCTGGCCTCAAGGCGCAGAGAAGAAATATCATCATAATCGATATCCTGAGGTATCAGCTTTTTTTCCATTTTCTTATATTGCTCAACCTGGCGCTTCTGTCTCACAATATAACCCTCATATTTAATCTCTATCTCAACCTGCTGGATTACAACCTCCGGAAGGGGCTTCCTGTTTTTATCAATCTCCCTTAGAGCCTCATAGTTAAGCTCCGGACGGCAGATCAAGTCCGCAAGGCTTGCCGCCGTCTTCAGGGGAGAGCTTCCATGCGCCGCAAGAAAATCCTGTATTTCCCTGTTAGCGCCCACAAAGGTTTCCTTCAGACGGGCAATTTCTTCCTCAATCAGCCTCTCCTTTAATAAAAGAGCCTGATATTCCTCCTCATGGACCAGCCCCACCCGGTAACCCTTTCTGCGAAGCCTCAAGTCCGCGTTATCCTGGCGCAAAAGCAGTCTGTATTCCGCCCGGGAGGTCATCATCCGGTAAGGCTCTCTGTTATCCTTCGTCACCAGATCATCTATCAGCACTCCGATATAGCTCTCGGAGCGGTCAAGAACCAAAGGCTCTTTTCCAAAAACAGACATTGCCGCATTGATACCCGCGATCAGGCCCTGGCATGCCGCCTCCTCATAGCCGCTGCTGCCATTCATCTGTCCGGCGCTGAAAAGCCCCTTTACGGACTTGAATTCCAAAGTGGCATATAGCTGCCTTGCGTTGATACAATCATATTCAATGGCATAAGCGTTTCTGACAATTTTACAATTTTCCAGGCCCGGCACTGTTCTGTACATTGCAAGCTGCACATCCTCGGGCAGGGAGGAGGACATGCCTCCCACATACATTTCGCTTGTATGCAGCCCCTCCGGCTCAATGAAAACCTGGTGGCGCTCCTTTTCGGCAAACTTTACCACCTTATCCTCAATGGACGGGCAGTATCTGGGGCCCGTCCCCTCTATAATTCCCGCATAAATAGGCGACCTGTCAAGATTGGCACGAATAATCTCATGGGTTTTCTCATTTGTATAGGTCAGCCAGCAGGAAGCCTGCTCCTTTTGTATCGTCTCCGGGTCTGTGGAAAAGGAAAACGGTACGATCCTCTCATCCCCAAGCTGCTCCTCCATTTTTGAATAATCGATACTTCTCCCGTCCATCCTTGCCGGAGTACCCGTCTTGAACCGGCGCAGCTCAATCCCCATATTTTTAAGAGAATCCGTCAGATAAGTCGCCGCCTGCAGACCGTTCGGACCTGTATATGTAATTGCTTCGCCACAAAGACACCTTGCCCTGAGATAAGTCCCTGTACAAAGTATAACGGCTTTACATTCATAAACGGCGCCTGTAAAAATTTTTACGCCCCTTACTTTCTTCCTTAAAGACTTTTTTTCCTCTTTAGCTGCCTCTGTCGTGGCTTCTTTCTTCTCAATTGTACCATATGAATCAGCGTCCTCCCACAAAATCTCGCAGACCTCCGCCTGCTTGACTGTCAAATGCTGCTGATTCTCCAGAACCTTTCTCATGGCGCGGGAATATTCGGCTTTGTCTGCCTGGGCACGCAGGGAATGAACCGCGGGACCCTTTG
>ERZ808051.1632-NODE-1632-length-13976-cov-3.378876_pt1 | contig 13976 bp, 13 predicted proteins | sample MGYA00380199_ERZ808051 | MGnify/ENA primary metagenome ERZ808051 (study PRJEB31490, sample SAMN06133391) | mouse gut metagenome | isolation source: J11 | host: mice | place: China: Chengdu | collected 2015-05 ...
GCATACCGGATATTATAACAGTACTCTGCCTTGATCTCCCCCATGGTAAAGCACGGGACAATCAAATCCATCTGCATTAGCCTTTCCCTGTCAGAAAGCATATCCTGTCCCTCGCATACCTCGCAGTGGTAGCCATGTTTTTCAAGCATTTTCTGAAATCTTTTCGCTACTGCCTCCGGTTCGTGCCCGTCCCATCCCCCATAAAATATCAGCGCGTTTCCCCTTGACTCCATAATACCTCCTTCTTGCGGGGCGTTTAAAACGCCCATATGCCGCAACCAAATTATTTTCTGCTTGCAGTATAGCAGGTTTTCCGGTAAAATGATTGTCATAGCACCAAGAAAACAAGTCATAGATTGCACAGTATAATCCGGAGGAAATCACGATGCCGCCTTTCTACGAAAATAAGCAGAATCGATTCGAATGCTTTCTCAGCAAAGATATCACCTTCCCCGCACATCTGCATGATGCCGTGGAGATTATTTTTATAAAAGAGGGGGAACTTCATGTGACGGTGCAAAACCACTCGCGCATTTTAAAAAAGCACGATGTGGCGCTTGCCTTCCCCAATCTGATCCACAGTTATTCCTGCGCCCACTCCTGCCTTGCCATCATATGCATTTTTGCACCCGCCCACGCAAAGGAATACTATCACCTGCTCCACAGCCACGAACCAAAGTCCCCGTTTTTTGATGCGGGAACCGATATCCCGCCATATGAAAAGGATATTCCCCTTGCTTTTGAGCGGATGCTTTTGTACGCGTCAGGCTCCTCCCCCGCAACCTCGGCTGCCTGGCTTAACTTAATCCTAACCTGCCTGCTTTCCGAAACTCCCCTCACTGTAAGGGATGACCGCGGGGATACCAATATCGTCCACCGGATTATCAGCTATATTTCCCTGCATTTTAAAGAACCTCTCTCCCTCGACCTTCTGGCAAAAAAGCTGCACTTTAATAAGTACTATATTTCCAGGGTATTTGCAGAAAAACTAAATTGCAGCTTTTACGAATATATCAACAGGCTCCGGCTTGATTTTGCTGCCAGACAGCTAAAAGATACCGCTCTTCGCATTACGGATATCTGGCAGGAGGCAGGCTTTGAGAGCCAGAAGACATTTAACCGCAATTTCCTTGCCTGTTACCATATGACCCCATCGCAATACCGCAAGGTTCTGCCCCCAATTTCATAACAGGGCAAATCCAAATGTCAATTGCGGCAAAAAACTGGTAAACCGAGTTTAATTTGCTCTTTCACATTCTTCTTTTTTGTTATATAATAGCTTTATTCGATCAGCCAAAGGAAATGAAAGGTATATAATGAGAAAATTTTCAACCTGTCAGGAATCTGAGTGATGAAGAGGTTTGTCATACCTCGCAAAACTGCATAAATTCTGGATTTATATAGTTTTGTACATAGTTAAAAAAACAGAGATTGTGGAGGTAATAATAATGAAAGAACATTTGGATTTAATTGCAAAATCGTATGACGAAGGTATTGACCTTGGAAAAAAGGGAATTGATTCATATGAAAACTTGCCCCCTCACATTACGAATCACCCCTATTATCCTTTGTTTGAACAGACTCGGATGAACGAAACACCTTCCGATAGTGCCCGTAAAGAGATTGTCGAGTATCTTGCCCCAAAAGCCGGTATGAAATTTATTGACTTGGGGTGCTGCCTAAATTTGATGTTTGCGGGCTATAAGGATTGGGCATCTACATATTATGGAGTCGATATCAGTAACAAAACAATTGAATTGCTGCGGGGATATGTGGAAAAAAATCAACTGACCATCGGTGATCTATGTTGTTGCAGTATGCATGAAACACCATTCGATGCATCGTTTTTTGATATTGGTGAGTGCATAGGCTCTCTGGAATATTTTGAAAAGGATTTTGTATGCCGGGCAGTTGCAGAATTTTCCCGCATTATGAAATCTAATGGGAGATTCGTCCTTGATATTCCAAATATTGGAAGTCCCGAATTCGAAATTACAAAGCTGATAGAAGAATATCTCGGCAGGAAGGATCGATTTAATTTATCGGTAGAAGAATTTGAAACTATACTTGATACCCACTTTACAATCGACATAAAGGAAACAGTGGGCTCAACGATACAGTACTTTTTAATCAAAAAGTAACAAGGTTTTATTATAAATTCAGCTTATAATATTGCAAATCAAATGGTATTAACAAGGAATTCTTATGGATATAACAACGCTTTCATCTTATTATAGTAATTGTTTGCTCTGCCACCGCCAATGTGGTATTAACCGCTCAGAAAAAACGGGCTACTGCGGTATGCCGGATGGATTGTTTGCGGCGCGCGCTGCGCTGCACTGTTGGGAAGAACCATGCATCAGCGGGGCGGGCGGCTCCGGAACCGTATTTTTTTCCGGATGTTCGCTGCGCTGTGTCCACTGTCAGAACCATGATATCGTGCTCGGACTTTCCGGCAAAGAAATCACTCCTTCTCGGCTTGCGGAAATTTTTCTTAATTTGCAGGAAAAGGGTGCCGCAAATATCAACCTTGTCACGCCGACACATTATGTTCCCTCCATTATCGCCGCACTTTCTAAGGCTAAGGATGAGGGGCTTACCCTTCCTGTTGTCTACAATACCGGGAATTACGAAACTCTGGATACTTTAAAAATGCTTGAGGGCTATGTCGATGTGTACCTTCCAGATTTTAAATACTGGTCAGGAACTCTATCCGGTCGCTACTCTGCTGCGCCCGATTATGCGGTGCACGCGGCAGAAAACATTGCGGAGATGTTCCGGCAGGTTGGCGAAGCGAAGTTTTCTGCGATACAGTTTCCTTCACCACAAGTTCCAAAAATGCAGCTCCCTGCGGCACAGGAAGCCGCACCACAGCTTGTTTTTCCTGTTTCAATGCAGGAACCTTCAACAAATTATCCGACAATGCAGTCCCCCGGGGCACAGTTTCCTACAGGGCAGTTCCCCGTAGCTACAGCGGATGAAATTGACCCATCCGAAAGCGAAACCTGTCTTATGACGCGCGGTATCATTGTGCGCCATCTGGTTTTGCCGGGCGCGGTTTTCGACTCGAAAAAAATTATCCGCTTCCTTTATAAAACCTACGGCGATGCAATCTATCTCTCAATCCTAAACCAGTATACGCCCATCGCCAAAAACCTGGGCGCTTTCCCCGAGCTAAACCGCAAAATCACCCAGGCTGAATATAATGGGGTGGTTGATTACGCGATCAAACTTGGTGTGGAAAATGCCTTTATCCAGGAGGGGGAAACGGCGGAGGAAAGTTTTATCCCGGAATTTAACGGGGAGGGGATTTAACTTTTCCATATTTTAACAAATTTAAAGTTTGACCTATCAATATGGATAGCCGCATTTGCCCATATCAAAAATAGTCAAGTAAAGCAGATAATCAAGATAGACAGCCGCTTTTGCCTATACCACGAATAGGCATTAACATGGATAGCTGAATTTGCCTATATCGTGTATGGGCAAGTAAAGCAGATTAACAAAGAAATCCCCCCTACCCACCGCTTTTAAGTCACAAAGACGAAATCGGCAGGTAAGGAGGCCTTCTTTTTGACAGATGGGGTGCAAGCCCCATCCGACAAGCTGCGATACCAGCATAAAGATATAATTTCCTCAGATACTTACCCGAACCCTATCGGAAAGAAAACTTAAATCTCCCTCCCACCAAAATCCGGGCAGCCATAAAACCCGCTATAAAATTTTCTGTATTAGAACTATCAAATATTACTGCTTAGTAATATCCTTCCCAAAATATTTTTCAGAAATCTCGGCAAGTTTCCCGTTCCCGCGAAGTTCTTCAATCGCTTCGTTCACAGCTTCGCGAAGGGTTTTGCTGTCGTCCCCCTTGCGCACCGGGATTGCCACATGGGAGGCTTCCTCGGTGAGCGCAGCCACTTTGAGCGCCGCATCCGGATGCACCTTCATATAATCATCAAAAGATAATTCCGCGTTTAATGTCGCGTCCGCGCGCCCGGAAAGCACCATGTCAAGCGTCTGGTCAAGTGTATCCACGCCCAGCACGGTCGCGCCATATTCTTCTGCCAGGTACATGTAGGTGCTGTTGATACTGTTTGCCGTCGTCTTTCCATCCAGGTTCTCAAACGAGGTGATTTCATTGTTGTCGCTGCCCACAATCAGCGCCGTGCGGATATAGGCGTAGGCATCGGTAAAATCATATTTTTCACTGCGCTCATCCGTGATCTCCACGCCGTTAATCATCAGGTCATAGCGGCCAACCTCAAGCCCCGCAAGCAATCCGTCCCACTCGCCTTCTACAAATACTGCCTTCACGCCAAGGATTTCGGCGATCGCTTCCCCCACCTCCGTATCAAAACCGACCAGCTTATCATTCTCGTCATGATATGTCCACGGAGCCCAGGTCCCCTCCATCGCAATCACAATCTCTCCCTTTTCCCTAATGCGCGCAAGCAGATCCTTTCCCGCCTCTTCTTTCTTCCCGCAGCCCGCCGGAATACAGAAAATCAACAGCAACACCGCCGCGAGCACAAGGGTAATTTTTCTATTCTTTGTCATTGTTGCACCTCCAAAATTTTCCATTTTTACAATATCAATACTATTCTATTCCGTTTTCTTTATTTTGCCGCTGCCACACGCCATATCAGGGACAAACACCATATTTGGCACAATACCTGGCAAACTCCGCACAATCCCACGGCTCCAGTCTTCAGCCAAACCAAATTAATCTTTCCAGACCGCAGGTTTTACTTCGTCTTTATACCAGGCGCAGAAATTCCCTTGTCCTCTCCTGCTTGGGGCACTCAAAAATTTCCCCGGCGCTCCCCTGCTCCACCACCGCGCCACCCTCCATAAAGATCACTTTGTTGGACACGGTTTTTGCAAAGTCAAGCTCATGTGTGACCACGAGCATGGTCATCCCATCGCCTGCCAACTGGCGCATCACCTCAAGCACCTCACCGGTCAGTTCCGGGTCAAGTGCCGATGTCGGCTCGTCAAAATATATTATTTCCGGCTCTGTTGCAATCGCCCGCGCGATCGCCACGCGCTGCTGCTGCCCGCCGGAAAGCTGATGGGGATAATAGTCATACCGGTCGGAAAGCCCGACCTTATCAAGCATTTTATGCCCGATGGCAACCGCCTTGGCTCTTGGCATTTTCCTGGCTATAATAAGCCCCTCGGTCACGTTTTGCAGCGCCGTCTTATTGAGGAAGAGGTTGTAATTCTGAAAAACAAAAGCCGTCTTTTTGCGGAGTCTGGCAATATCCTTTTTTTTGATACGCCCAAAGGTAAATTCCTCCCCGTCAAAGCACATCGTTCCCCCGTCCGCGGTCTCCAGAAAATTCATACACCGCAGCAATGTTGTTTTGCCCGATCCACTCGGTCCTAAAATCGCAATCACATCGCCCTTTTCCACGCTCAAATCAACGCCCTTTAAAACCTCACCCTCCCCAAAATCCTTGTGTATGCCTTTAATCACAAGCATACCCATATCCACGCCCCCTCTCCCAGGTTTTCCCTTTAAAGACAAATTTTCTGTTCGTCCGTACAGCCCGAAAATTTCCCGCATCCTTATAAAAGTCCCATACATTTACATACCCTGGCGCGGCGCAGCCTTCTTCGCCCCCCGGTAGCGGTTTAAGCGCTTTTCGCCAAGATGCTGCAACCAGGTAAGCACGGTCGAAAAAGCCAGATACATTAATGCCACTTCCGTGTAGACAAGCAGCGGCTCATAGGTTCTCGCCACAATGCGCTGCGCCGCCATAAACATTTCTGCCACAGTGATGCTTGCGACAAGGGAGGTGTCTTTCATCATCGAGAGCAGGGAATTCGAGAGCGGCGGAAACGCCGTGCGCATTGCCTGCGGCAGCACAATCCGGCGGATTATCTGATGGTATTTCATCCCGGCACAGTATCCTGCCTCAAGCTGCCCGACCGGAACCGCCTCAAGGGCGGCGCGCATTGTTTCCGCGCAGTATGCCCCCTCGTTGATTGCCAGCACAAATGCGGCGCAGACAAAGGGATTAATCAGATATCCAAGCCCCGAAATCCCGTAGAATACAAGATAAGGCTGCACAATCAGCGGTGTTCCGCGTATAACCCAGATATACACTCTCGCAATCTGTTTTAATACTTTCACATTTGCAAACTGGATAAGTGCCACAAAAATGGCGATCACAAGTGCCATTGCAAAGGCAATCGCTGTCAGCGGGAGCGTTACTTTAAGCCCGGGCAGCAATATTTTCCAAAAAGAATCCGTCAGGATATGTATTGTGCGTTCACTCATGTCTGATACCCTCTTTGTTCCTGTTTTCCAGATAAAAACAGCGGATAGGACGTTCGTCCCGCCCGCCGTACTGGTGTTCTATTCTATCATATTCCCTTTCAAATTGCAATATCCACATATTTTAAGATCTTCCCGGTTAAAACCGAATGCGTCAAAAGAAATTATCCATATAACGGAGAACTTCTTTGATAGGTTATATAGATGCTGCCCTACGCTTCGGAATCAGGAAAACGATCTTTTAAAATCGTTTCCTCCAAAATTTTTGCTGCCCGGATAATCTGCTCCTTACATGGACGCTTTTTATAATATTCTGCCGTGCGCGCCTGGGGTGTTGTCCCCAGCATCTGCTCCCTCTCCTTTCCGGTAAGCTCCCTTTTATCAAGCCCCAGTAATTCCCGGCAGATAATGGAACCGTACTCCTCTTTAAACCGCGCGGCAAGCTGCTGCACCACCTCATAGTTGCGGCGCTTTCCCTCCTGGTCACGCCCCTCTGTTGCCCCCGTTTCCATCCCCGCTACCAAAAACATACCGGAAACCGCACCGCAGACCTCGCGCATACGTCCCATACCCGCGCCAAACGATGCCGCAACCCTCATCGCCGTTGCCCGGTCAAATCCATATAAATCCGCATAAGTTACAAAGACTGCCTGTGCACAATTGCAGCCCTCCATAAAAAGTTCTCCCGCCTTCCCCGCTCTCGATTCCATTGAATTCTCCCCTGATTTGTAAATTTTTGTGTACTTTTAATACCGATAGCCCAAAAAAGAAATTTTTGCTGTTTTGATACCCTACAAAAAGAAGATGCAGCCTTTCACAAGACTGCATCAATCTTTAGCGCATCACTTTTCGCCAGATCAATAAATGTATTGTCCACGCGCACAACCGGTGAGGCGAGCGACTGTTGATGGATCATTACAACCTCCCCCCGGTCCCCGTCCGAAAGCTGTACCGTGTGATGAATATATGTTTCCGCCATCTTCCCCAAAAGAGGCAGGAGATATTGCGGGTTAAAGAGGTTCATGCCCTCCTCCTCAAAAATCCGGATCACATCGAACGGGCAGAATGCGCCGCGGTAAGCCCTCCTGCTTGTCATCGCGTCATATACATCCGCAATGCCGACAATGCTTGAGATAATATCGATCTCGTTGCCCGCCTTGCCCGCCGGATAGCCCGAACCATCATAGCGCTCATGGTGGTCGAGAGCTGCCCTCTTAATCCTGTCATCGATCTTCGCGCCCTTTAGGATCTCATATCCGCTCTCCGCATGCATCTTCGCAATATCAAATTCCTCATCGGTAAGCCTTCCCGGCTTATTCAGGATGCGCGGCGGAATAAGGAGTTTCCCTGCATCATGTAAAAGCCCTGCAACCGTCAGCACCTGCTTGTCCCCCTCATCAAGGTGCATCCAGTCCCCAAAGACATTGCAGATAAGCGCCACATTGACCGAGTGCTCAAATACCATGTCATCGCAATCGCGGATGCAGTGCAGCATATTAAAAATATGCGCATTGCTCCTCGCCCCGCCGATCATGGATTTCACGTCGAGAAACAGAAGCTCAGGGTCAATCTCTGCCGAGCCCAATACAATCTGCTCTAACGTGTACTGCACTGCCTTTACAGTATTTGAGTAAATACCCTTAAACTCAAGAAAGTCCGTCCCCTTGCGCAACGTCTGTGTGTAAACGTCGTCCTTTTGCTCCTGTCCTTCTTTAGCATAAACCCAAACACCGCCCACTGAGTAAAGCATCAGCTTCGCAATCGAATCCGCGCCAAGCACGGTATCTTTGATTAAAATCAACTGATCCGTCCTGGAGTAAATGTCCTGCGCCGTAATCATACCTGGTGCTGCCTCACTGATCGTAACCCTTTTTATTTCTCTGTTGTCCACCCCATCCCCTCCTGTCCTGGGAAATGTCTTACGCAAAACTTTGCTACTTACATCCAGTATAACATATTTTCGCCATTTATGCAATTGCTACTTTCTTAACTCAAACGTATTCGTTAATTTTTTTGCGCCCTAAATATCCTTTCATGCCTCACCATCGAAACACAGGCTGAATTTTCCATCCCTTCCATATTTGAGTATTGTAAGCTTATCCTCCCCCATCGGCTTTTGCTTGCGGTCTTTTACGAAAATCGGCGAAAACCCGGTGCCTGACCGAACCAGTTCAACATAATCCCGTATACTGCTTAATTTTTTTTCAGTTTCGATTCCGGAAGGTGTCTGCCCCCATTCAATATTGTGCATATCCGTCCCCCCGGTCATCGGAAGATGGTATGCATCCGCATATTGCGGCACCAGTTCGTCCATATACGGCTCGTTCCCGATATTGATATACTCCACCGCATCGACAAAGTAAGGATTCAGCCTCACTGCATTCAGATACCCCCGCTCGCGGAACGGATGCGCCTGCACCACCAGCCCGCCGGCATCCCGCACCCGTTTATAGTAAGCCTGTCTTGTATCCTGCATAATCTCGGGATTTGCTTTAAGCCACGCCTTATCAAGCCCGTATGTCAGGTACTCGTCCCCCTCAAAATTAAACTCCCAGCCAAAAAACACCGAAAACCCTGCCCTATCCCCCTCTTCTTTTGCAAGTTCATACCCGCGGCAAAAGGCATCAATGCGTTCCTCCCATGGAAGATTTCGCGGCACGGCACTGTTCCCGTTAAAAAAATGGTCAGTAAATATAATGCCGTCATAACCGCGGTCCATATAAAACTTTATGTAGTCTTTTGCTGGCGTGTGACCGCAGGCGCTCACCTCCTTCGTATGCAGATGCGTTTCATATCGATAGCCCATTCTTCGACCTTCTTCCTGAATTATATTTTTATCCCGCCCAATATCCCCTAAAAATATGATTCATTTTCTCCCTGCTCGCGTACAAAAAAGCGGGATCATGTGATCCCGCCCAAAAGTAAACCGCCAAGGCTTCTTTTTGTAAGCCCCAAAATGCCGACTCCTGTGTTTTGACTCCTAGCAACCGCTAGGTGGGTAACCGCAATTGAGCTTGCTGTCTTCCACTGCACATTCGGAGGCCTGACATCCACTCAACGATATAGGAATCCCTTTTAAAGTACTGTAGGTTCAAAACTACAAGAGCAACCGTACACCTCAGAATGGTTTTATTATACCCCAAATTGCCTAAATAATCAAGGAGTTTTTTGCATTTTTTCAGTGATTTTTTGGTATATTTGTCCGATTTTTCTTAATAGGATAATAATTTAATTATTTTCCATTTTTTCACATTTTCTGTGCTGCCAAACGCTGCCTGTCAGATGGCGCTTGCGCCCAGCCCAGCATAATTAATAGGTCGAAAACCTACTAACTCTCACCGCTCCCACATCTTAACATGGCAAACTCAAACACAAACTCCGTTCCTTTTCCGACTTCGCTAAGCACCTTGATATCGCTTCCATGTTTCAGGGCAATCTGCTTTGCAATCGCAAGACCCAGTCCGGTTCCCTTCGCATTCTGCCGCAATTTCGACTTGTAAAATTTCTCAAAAATATTTGGCAGCTCCTCCTTTGATATCCCGATCCCCTCGTCCCGTATGGAAACGTACACGCGCGCTCCATCCTTTTTTTCATATTCAGAAAAAGTCACATGCACCGTAGAATTCTCGGGCGAAAATTTAACCGCATTGTCAAAGATAACAAGGAACATCTGGCGAAGTCTGTCATAGTCCCCTTCCACCATATAGATATCCTTCTCGTGCACCAGTCTGATATGGATATTTTTTTCCGCCGCAATCGCTCCCGCGCTGCGTTTTAATTCCGCGAAAATATCCATCAGGTTTACCGGTTCCTTCTCCACCATAAAATCCGGGTTCTGCATTTTTGAGAGCAGGAGAAGATCCCCCACCAGCCTCTCCATACGCTTGCACTCAAGCAGCATGCGCTCGTAATACTGGCGCACCTTCTCCTCATCCGTCACCACCCCGTCCACCAATGTTTCGGTGTAGGCGCGGATCACTGTGATCGGCGTGCGCAACTCATGCGATACATTTGCAAAAAAGTCCATGCGCATCTGTTCAAGATTGCTGCGCACCTCCTCATTTTTCGCCAGTTTATCGGCAAGGGAGTCTATGGTGCGCGCCAGCTCCCCAATCTCATCCCTCCGCTTTATTCCTGTTTTTTCATCGTAGGCACCCCGCGAGAGCATTCTCGCCGTATCGCGCATTATCAGCACGGGCTTTGACAGCCTGCCCGCAAACAGGAATGCGACGAGCACAGAAACCACAAGCGCTGCCAGCACGCTGTAGAGTATCATTTTTTTGCCGCTGGCAATCGCTTTATCCTGCGTTTCCATCGAAATATTAATCAGCACGGCACCACAGATTTCCCCGTTGTTGCCGATAACCGGCACCCCGACGGACATCATCGTGCACCCGTGTATCTCGCTGTAGCTTGTGAGGAAGCGCTCCTTTCCAAGGAATGCCGAGTAGATCAGGTTCGTGTAATCTTCCTGGCTCACATCAGAAAACTCTATCGTCGCCATCGCGCGGTTCATCGGCTGGCTGGCATAAGGGTTCGCAATCGACCAGATTTCATAATCGCCGATTTCGGAGAGTATTTCCAGGTAACTTAAACAGCTTGCATAGTCTTCATTTGTAATAAATTCCTGGAACCGTCTGGATATGCTGTCCGCATATTCTTCCAACTGCATACGGTACTGCCTGCGCGTTGTGTGCTGATAAGCTTTTAAAAAGATTGCACTGACCACTGCCGCCATAATGATTGCCAGCATGGCAAAATAAAAATATGTTTTTATAAACAGCAGGTTCCTGCCGATCTTTCTTCTTCTCCGCTTTTTTCCCATCCGTCCCACTCTGCCACACTCTTATTCCGCAGTTTACCCCTCTATCTCAAATTTGTAACCGACTCCCCAGACTGTCTGGATGGACCAGGCGGGATGTGCCACCGTGTCAAGCTTTGCGCGAAGGCGCTTGATATGCGAATCCACCGTGCGGGTGTCCCCATAATAATCGTAGCCCCACAGGCTGTCGAGAAGATTGTCCCTCGTAAATACCTTGTTCGGATTGCTTGCAAGCGTCCACATGGTCTCGATTTCTTTCTTGGTCATCGTCATCCTCTGACCGTCGATACTTAACGCATACTCGTCAAGGTTAATCATCAAGTTAGCTACAACTAACACATTCTTATTCGCCACACTCTCCTGCGGTTTTTTCACCATGCGGCGAAGAACAGCGCGCACACGCGCCATAACTTCACTCGGGCTGAACGGCTTTACAATATAATCGTCCGCCCCGATATCAAGCCCCATTATTTTCTCGAAGTCCTCCCCGCGCGCCGTTATCAGGATAACCGGCACATCGGAGGTTTTCCTTATTTCCCGGCAAACCGCATAGCCGTCCATTTTCGGCATCATCACATCAAGAAGGACAACCGCCGGCGCATATTGCCCGAAAAGCCGCAGCGCCTCCTCGCCATCCGCAGCTAAAAGCGCCTCATAGCCCTCCTTCTTGGCGTATTCTGATAATACATCCGTTATATCCGGATTATCGTCCGCAATTAGTATGTATTGCATTACAGACCTCCTTTTTTCCACAGCTTTTCTGCGGCATGATTCCATGTAATAGACAAAAGTTTCCCATACATCTCCCAGTATGCCAACAACAGCCTAATTATATTCGGGGAGTCCTTAGATTACAAGATATTTCACAGTTTTTTCAAATTTGCTGCTAAGTTGCTGCCTTTCCCCGTCAATATTTCATTCCTTTCCAGGGCGCGAAGGTGAACACATCCTAGAATGATGTCACCATTTCTTTGCAGTACCATTCCCCATCCGACTGCCGTATCACCCCGTCCCGCTGGACAACCGGATGTGCGGCATCATTTGGCGGGATATAGCGTATGGTTGCTTTCATGCCATCCGACATAACCACCTCATGATCCGTATATTTCTGCCGCATATTCTTGATAAAAAGCATGACAAGCCGCCGGTCAAGCCCCTCAAACTCCCCGTCATAGAACATATTCAGCACATGGAGCGGAAGCCTTGAATCCTTGTAGCTGCGCGCGGAAACCATCGCGTCGTAAATATCTGAGATTGCCGTGACGCGCGCTATCACACTGATCTGCTCCCCGCTTATACCGTCCGGATAGCCCGTGCCATCGAGCTTTTCATGGTGATGCCTTGCTGCCAGCCGGATATCTTCGCAGAATTTTTTGCTGAGCAGCGAATCCGAATAAACCGGATGTTCCCTCATAACCATAACTTCATCCTGCGTTAGTTTCCTCGGGGCAAAGAGTATCTCCTCCGGTATCATGGTCTTGCCGATATCGTGCAAAAGCCCGGCTAAGGTATATACTTTTATCTCCGCTCCCTTTAATCCGAGCCACTCCGCCTGCATGGCATTTAAAAGCGCCACATTGAGCGAGTGCCTCTGCAATCCCTCGTCCATCGGGCGCGGGAAACTGATGCAGGAAAAGATGGTGAGCGGATCAAAGTTCACCGCCTTTCCCGTAATCTCTTCTGCCAATGGCTCCATCTGCTCGCAACACAGCCAGGAAGTGGTATCCGGGTTGTGGAAAAGACTGCCCACATTCTGGTGCAGTTGATCGTACCCCATATACTGCTCGGTCATCTTCTGGCGGGCTTCCTGCGGCATATGCCCGTCTGACATCAGGTCGAGAAAGGTTTCGTTATACACCATGATATGTTTGTCATTCCCGGAAAAGCGCAGGAGTTTATCAAGCTTTGCCTTTACAATCTTCTCCCCTTTTGCAAGGAGTTTTACCGTCCCCGTATGATTGTAAATATCATTGTTCAGCACATAGCCGTCCCAGAGATATTTAACAGGAAAAATCCTCATGTTTTCGGAATCCATCTCATCCCCTCCCCTTTCCCGGGTCAAAGCGGGTTTCCCTGATCCTGCACCCATATTCCTCCCGCAGCGCTAAATCCTCCCCCTCCCTTAAAGGAGCATTTACCTCCTGTATCCTCACAACCTCGCACTGCATTTCAAGCACGCCCTCCTGCACCCTTAGTACAAGGGAAAATACTTCCCCTATATCAAAGCATCCCACATCTGCCTGCAAAAGGACACCGCTTGCACTTATGTTCACCGTCTGGATATGTATGCCTTTCTTTAGTGAAACCTCCTTCTCATCAATATATACTCCTTTTATGTTCCCTTTAAGTGAGATCGGGTAGCGAAGCCTGGCACGGCTCTCCTTCTCCTTGCTTTTCCCAAGAAAAACCTCGACTTCATTCTCCACCACGGCACCCCTGATGCTCCCGCTAAACTCATACAGGGATCTAGCCGCAAAAATAATGGCATAAATATTGTAAAATCTCTTTTCCGGAAGACTGTCAGCGCGGATCATAACGGAATTGGCTTCACTGTTAAAACGGAGTATCACCGTATCCGCTATGGTGGTGCCATCCTCCGCATTTTTAATAAGTATCCTGCGGTTTTTCAGTTCCCCCTCATTCACCATCCATCCCCCCATCAAAAATTCTTAAACTCCTATCTAAATATTATCATAAAATCCCGGAACATACAAGAAAATAAGCATTTTTACCGCTCTTTTTTTCCGTGTTGCCATTGTTCTGACATAAACATATACTAAGATAAAAGCGGATGTGACGCAAAGAAATTAGATCAGGAGGCATTGCAATGAAAACTTTTTGCAAAAAATGTATCATTGTCCTCGGTTTTGT
>ERZ808051.1633-NODE-1633-length-13970-cov-13.380767_pt1 | contig 13970 bp, 16 predicted proteins | sample MGYA00380199_ERZ808051 | MGnify/ENA primary metagenome ERZ808051 (study PRJEB31490, sample SAMN06133391) | mouse gut metagenome | isolation source: J11 | host: mice | place: China: Chengdu | collected 2015-05 ...
AAAGAGTAAACTCCACTTATGCAGAGGTAAATTCCACTGAATTGTCTAAGGGTGGAATTTAAAATTTCAATTTTCGGCTATCTATCCCCCCCCCCTCGGCGTTTGACATCAGCAGGGGAATCTGTTACAATAAAAGTACAAAAAGAGGTACTGCCGATAGACGGTCAGCCTCGGTTTAGATTACGACAAAAAAAGTAACCGCAACTTTGGACAGTGGGGCGGTTACTTTTTTGTGTGGTTTATGTAAGCAATCAGGATTGATACGATGATTCCAAGAATCATCAGAACAACCGTCAGCAGTTCATAGTCACTCATAAGCAATCCCTCCTTTCCCGGTTTTACCAGTAATCAGAGGGATAGTCCCTTTGTTTCAGAGAGACAGACCGCCTATCCCGTTATGGCAGTACCCCATAAATGCATTTTATCACGAAGCAGGGGGGGCGGCACAACACCGCCCCGCAAATTTCTGCATTATTCTTCTGTGTCGATTCCCATCACCTGCTCTTTATTATTTATCGGGAAGCCGTCGTTTATGGGACTTCCCGATTTTTTATTGTTTAGATTCTGTGGTTAAAACAGGAGTATTGATATAGGATTTCATTCCGGCTTTTCATATCTGATAATATCGGACACTTCACAATCCAGTATAAAGCAAAGGGTATCAATCGTGCTTGTTGTGATGGCCTTTCCCTCTTTCATTCTCTGGAATGTATTGGCGGACATTCCCTGTTTATATATTAAATAATATACCGTGACATTTTTCTTTAGTAACGTCTGAAAAAACGGTTCATAAGAAATCAATTTTCATCACCCGTTTAACAATAGCATACTTAAAATATTGACTATGCTTAATATATTAAGTATAATGAAAAACTGAAACACTGTGACTGAAAACAAAGGAGAGAGAAGATGAAGAAAAAGGCACTAATGACAATTATGCCACTATGCGTTGCTATGGCAATGACAGCCTGTGGTGGGAATGCAGGCACGGCAGAAGTGAAGGAAATAACAGTGGCGGAAGAAACTGCGGAAGCTGATGCACAGACAGAAGCGGAAGCAGAAGCAGCGGCAAAGGCGCAGAAAGAAGCGGAGGAACAAGAGAAGCTTGCGGAAGCAGGCAGGTATTACGAAGCGGGACGCAGGAGTCTTTACGGATTGGATGGAGCGCAGATTGACTTGGAGGATGCCCATACGAATTTTACAAAGTCGCAGGAACTTGGAAATACCGACGCGAATTTTTATCTTGGTGTTTTGGCTGACTGGTACGGATATCCGAAAAAGGATTACGAGCAGGCAAGGGCATATTATGAGCAGAGCGGCGACAACCCTTATGCGCAGATTGCTTTAGGATTCCTATATTATAACGGGCAAGGCGTAGAGCAGGATAAGGAAAAGGGTAAAGAACTTTTCCAGTCGGTGGCAGATCAGGGCGTAGTTGAGGGATATTATGGACTTGCTATGGTTGCAGAAAATGAGGAGGATTTTGAAACTGCGTTAGGACATTATAATAAAGTAGTGGAAGAAGGCTCAGAGCCGTTATATATCGCATGCGTAATGAATAGTCTTGGCTATATGTATGAGACTGGCGAAATCGTGGAACAGGACGGCACAAAAGCAATCGAATGGTATACAAAAGCGGCGGATTTAGGCCATTCAGAAGCACAATCATACCTTGAACGTTTGCAGGAACAGTAAGAACATAACAGATACTTGAAAGAATTTTAAAAGGCGGCATAAAAACCGCCTTTTATATTTTGTATTCAGTCTTTTTTCGTTTTTTTTGCCTTTCGTATCTGATAGGATCTGCAGCCTTAGTTTTAGCTAATTTACTTTAGTAAACGTTAAAGTAAATTCAGGGTTTTATACGGCGAAAATTCAAAGAAAGTACTTCTATATTGCGGTTTTCGACAAGTTATTGCGGTGAAAATAAAAAAATGCATATTTTTTGCAAAAAGGGGTTGATATTTATGTACAATATGATATATAATGAGGGTGCGAAAACGATTAAGGGGAAAGTTACAAGCCCGGCATCACCATGAGGGATGTGAAAGATGGACAATGCAAATATCACTTATTTATTTTAAAGGGAGGATTTCATATGAAGAAAAAATTGGTAAGTATGTTAGTATGTACTGCTATGGTTGCATCCGTATTGACAGGCTGCGGCGGCGGTGACGCGGCTGGGACAGCTCCGACTGCAGACGCAGAGGCGCCTGCAGTGGAAGAGGAAGCGCCTGCAGCGGAAGAGGAAGCGCCTGCGGCAGATACGGAAGCTCCTGCAGACGGTGCAGGACTCGCTTACGCAGGGGACCTGAACCTTATGCATTATTCCACATCTGAGGAATCAGAGGGTAACGGAGGTTCCGATGGATTCCGTACTATGATCGCAGAGTGGAAATCAGCTAACCCGAACATCAATCTGGTTGAGAACGTGCTTGCAAATGATGAGTACAAAACACAGATTGCGACACTTGCAGCAGCAGATGATCTGCCGGATGTATTCTTACTTCAGGGTATGAACACTAAGGCATGGGCAGAGCAGGGTCTGGTTATGGATCTGACAGACATCATTGCACAGTCCCCTTACGCAGCAGATTATCAGGAAGCATACTACACGCCTTTCAAGACGGCTGACGGTAAGATTTACGGACTTCCTGCTTTGACAGGTGGTACCTGTACGGTAGTTGTATATGATAAACAGATGTGGAAAGACGCTGGTTTTGATTCTTTCCCGGCTACATGGGATGAGGTTCTGACAGCTAAGGATTACTTCTCCGGTGAGGGCATTGATACGATCGCCTTTGGTAATAGCGGCAAATGGCAGGCAAACTCCTGCTTCATGTCCACAATCGGCACGATGTTTACCGGCAAAGAGTGGTTCCAGTCCATTATCGACAAGGGCGGCGCGGCATTTACGGATGATTCTCAGGTAGCAGCTCTTAAGTTTGCTCAGGACGCATTTGCTTCAGGCGTATTCAATGCAGATTTCAACGCAGTATCCAATGAAGATGCACGTGAGTACTATATCGCTGGCGATGCAGCTGCGTTTATCGGCGGTAACTGGGATGTTTCCTATATCATGGCTACTTTGCTGGAAGCAGACGAAGAGAAGTACAACAACATCGGTTTCGCTACATTCCCGTCTATTGATGGAGCGAAGATGTCCAACGTTCAGAACATCGGTATGGGTTATGGTATGGCACTCAATGCTAAGTTAGCAGATGATCCGGATAAGCTCGCAGCAGCGATCGACCTGATCTACAAGCTGACAGGTCCTGACTTCTCTAACTTCGTAGCATCTAACTATGCACTCGGCGGTCTGACAGCAGTTGATGATGTAGATCTGAGCGCATTTGATCAGATCACACAGGATTTCTACAACTGGTCTTATGTAGATACGGAGCCTTGCGAGATTTATGATTCTTATGTAAGCAGTGCAGTATGGGATGTATACAACACAGAGCTTCAGAATCTGTTAAATGGTGATACGGATGCCGAGTCAGTAGCAGCGGCAGCACAGGAATCTTATGAGGCTAACTATTAAGGTTAATCGTATTCGTAACTAGATAGTGTATGATACAATCGGGGTCTCGTCCATTGAGTCGGACGGACCCCGTTTTCAAATCTAATTGGTGGAGGAGGTTACATATTATGCTAAGATCAATTAAGCCGAAAGGGCGAACGATAGCATTATATTTGTGCATTCCGGTAATATGGTATGTTTTTTCCGTATTTGTACCTCTTATAACAGCAGTATTCTATAGTTTATTTGAGTGGAAGGGTGGTCCGAAGAAGACCTTTATCGGATTGGATAACTACATAGCTTTGCTTCAGGATAACACGTTCTGGCAGTCGTTTGCGCATAACCTGTATCTGGTCATTGCCTGTATTATTGGTCAGGTAGGTATAGCGTTTGTTTTCGTTCTGATCGTTAACTCCAGATTGGTCAAATTAAAAGGAATCCACAGAACATTTGGATTTTTCCCGAGCACCATTTCAGCGGTGTGTATCGGTTTTATCTGGACGATGATTTATGATTATAAAAGAGGTATTTTAAACTGGTTCTTAACAGCAACAGGGCATAAGGATTCCGTGCAGGTTTGGCTGAACAACCCGAAGCTTGTAATGTTTTTGGTAGCGATCCCGCTTGTGTGGCAGTTTATCGGTTACTATATGGTAATCTTATTGTCGGCGATCTCTTCCGTGGATGCGGAGATTTTTGAAGTTGCAGAGCTGGACGGCGCCAATGCGTTCCAGAGAGCTATTTATATTGTACTGCCTCTTATTAAGAATACATTGCTCGTATGTATTACACTCTGCGTAGCAGGTAACATGAAAGCGTTCGACCACATTTTCACGATGACCGAGGGCGGACCGGGTACTTCTTCCATGGTTATGGCCATGTACGGATATAAGATTTCGTTTGCGCAGATGAACATGGGCTATGGTAGTGCAATTTCCGTGGGAATCTTTATTGTCAGTCTTGTGGTGATCGGAGGCAGCCAGAAACTTGTCAACGTGATCATGCAGGGTAAGGGGGTGGAATAATATGGCACAGATGGAAGAGATCAAAGGCAGCTTTACAACCGGTGAAAAAGTTAAAAGAGGCGTTCTTGGATTTTTCCTGAATTTCCTTATGATCATATTCTCGGCATCCTGTATTTTTCCACTCATATGGATGTTCTATTCGTCCTTAAAGACGAAGCGGGTGTTCAATGCGGATATTATCGGTCTTCCGACGGAGCCGACTTTCAGCAACTATATTAAGATCATGACGAACCAGGACTATCATATCGGACAGTCTATGATGGCCAGTGTGCGTACTACAGTGCTTTCACTGTTCTTTATCGTACTGTTTGGTTTTGTTGTGGGATATATCCTTTCCAGAATCAAATTCAGAGGCAACCGGATTCTTTATATCATGTTCCTGATGGGTATGCTGATACCGGTTCATTCGCTGCTTGTGCCGATCTATGTCGTATTCAATAAGACGGGTCTTGGCAACCAGTGGTTTACGCTTGTGATTCCTTATGTGGCGTTTGGTCTTCCCATGGCGGTATTTCTGGTAGAAGGCTTTATCAAGGCGATTCCGGTAGAACTTGAAGAGGCGGCGGCAATTGATGGCAGTTCATTTACGAGAACTCTGTTCAGCATCATTCTTCCGGTGGCGAAACCAATCCTCGTAACAATTGCGATCATTCAGGTTTTCTCCTGTTGGAATGAATTCTCGTTTGCATTGGTTTTGATCAAAGACGTAAGGCTTCAGACGGTTCCCCTTGCCATGACGATGTTTAAGGGGCAGTTTGCATCGGATTATCCGAAGATCATGTCTGCCATGTTAACGACGATGGCGCCTATCGTTGTATTGTACTTTATCTTCAGTAAACAGATTATTAAAGGTATGGTCGCAGGGGCAGTTAAGGGCTGATCTGCCGTCTGGCCGGAGAGGTATTTTTGGCTTTAGCATAACGTTAATTTGTGGTTGCTGCATGAAAATGCTGATTTGCAACAATTATTTTAAAAATAACACAAATTTGTGAAAAATAGACAAAAAGATCACCTGCAGTAACCCCGATCGGGAGTATAAAAGGTGATCTTTTTTGTGCATTTTTTTCATAACAGGATCCGGGACTATTTCTCAGCATGAAAAATAAAGGTACTCCATGTACCATTTCCATGCTTCAATCCGTTATCCAGCTCCCAAGGGGCTATAATGCCGCAGACAGCCCTAAACGTTCCCGGTACTGCCGGGAGCTGATCCAACCAAAGATCTTCCGGGGATAATTATTGATCCATGTTTCTACCATCGCTATATCTTTCTCGGTCACAAGATCAAAATCAGTGCCTTTTGGGAAAAAACGCCTGATCATGCGGTTGATATTTTCATTCGTGCCTCTTTCCCATGCGCTGTACGGATGGCAGTAATAGAGAGTTGTACGGTTTCCCTTAGCATATCTGCTCTTCTCGATGCCGTCAGCATCCATAAATTCAACACCATTGTCGCAAGTGATCGTTTGAAACTTCTGCCGGAATATCTTACTGCCGAGTTTCCGCTCCAACATATCCAGCGCATGGACAACGGAAGAAGCTTTCTTATTTTTCATTTTTATCACGATTTCCTCGCGGGTCATACGCTCAGAAAGCACTAACAGACAAGAAAGCCCTTTTTTCTGACCGCCTGCGACTGTGTCCATTTCCCAATGACCATATGTATCCCGGTCCCTGATTTCAGCAGGCCGCTCATTTATAGAACGTCCGGAACGGTTATTCAAGGCGACACTGGACTTACGTTCTTTTTTCTCAGCCTTTTTCTTCTTAAGTGGCAGATCATGCCAGTCAGCATTGAGAAACAGCCCCATATCAAGATAGTTATAGATCGTCTTGAAACAGAGTGAAGTCTTAAATACAAGTCCCTCATTCCTGGCATGATGGAGCAGGGCTTCAGGAGAATATCTTTTATTCTTTACCATATCCTCGATATAGGATGCCAGTTCATGATCTGCCCCGATCTTAAGGCTGCGGCCACGGTCTGACATGTTCCGTTCACTGACCATTTGAGCATAATCAGCTTTATAAACGGAATATTCCCTCAAATGCGTGTCGATCTGCTTCACAGTCCCTTTGATGATCTCATAGCGGATCGTATGATACTTATGCCCCAGAGACTCCGAGATCTCCTTGATGCTGTACTTCTTTTTCAGCAGGATCTCTATCTGATAACGTTCCCCCTCTGTTATGTAACGGTAGCTCGATCTGTTTTTATATGATGCCATGGCGTACACCTCCTTAAACGAGGGTGTCACAAAAAGACCCCGCAATAAAGGGTATATAAACGCTACGCGCCCTTTACAGCGGGATCCTTTTATGTGAACAGCCGGAAAGATGAAGAATGCGTCCGTTTTTCTGTCCTCTGCATCCTCATTTTCCATCCTGCGTGTCTCCATATATCATGCCACCTGATCTGCTCAGGAGCGACTGTAGCATATTTTATGATGATGTCAAATACCATAAATTATCACTACGTGATCATTTGACATCACCATAAAACACGCTATAAACAGCCGCGAGCAGACCCGATGACACGATATACGAAGCCAGTACAGAACAGCAAAGAGGCGGAGCAGACTACAGAAAAACTACATACAAAGCTCCCCTCAGCGCCACTCAACCAAAACCAATTTTTTAGGCTATGGTTGTTTACCTTTTTTTGCCCTTGCTCTGTACCTGGCTTTCTCTGCGTCCTGGCTAACTGCCTTTCTTTATGCTCTTGCTCTGTGTCTGGCTTTCTCTGCATCTTGGCTGACTGCCTTTCTTTTTGCTCTTGCTCTGTGACTGGCTTTCTCTGCGTCTTGGCCGACAGCCTTTCTTTTTTGCTCTTGCTCTGTGACTGGCTTTCTCTGCGTCTTGGCCGACAGCCTTTCTTTTTGCTCTTGCTCTGTGACTGGCTTTCTCTGCGTCTTGGCCGACTGTCTTTCTTTTTGCTCTTGCTCTGTGACTGGCTTTCTCTGCGTCTTGGCCGACTGCCTTTCTTTATGCTCTTGCCCTGTGACTGGCTTTCTCTGCGTCTTGGCCGACTGCCTTTCTTTTTGCTCTTGCCCTGTGACTGGCTTTCTCTGCGTCTTGGCTGACAGCCTTTCTTTTCGCTCTTGCCCTGTGCCTGGCTTTTTCTGCGTCTTGGCCGACTGCCTTTTTTGCTCTTGCCCTGTGCCCGGCTTTCTCTGCGTCCTGGCCAACTGCCTTTTTTTGCTCTTGCTCTGTACCTAGCTTTCTCTGCGTCTTGACCGACTGCCTTTCTTTATGCCCTTGCTCTGTGCCTGGCTTTTTCTGCTTCTTGGCTGACAGCCTTTCTCTTTATGCCTTGGCTCTTTGGCCGACCATCCTTTCTTTGCGCCCTTGCTCTGCGCCTGTGGCTCCTTGGCTGATTACCCATTTTCCTTTGGCATTTGTTCGCTTGGCTTTTTCTTTATAAACTCATCTTTTCCTGTCTATATCTCTCAGTAAACAGACACTCCTCTTCCAAAGACGCCGCCATACGTCTGCCGCGGTAGTCCGCAACACTGTCATAATCAACAATCCGGTCAGAAAGAAACTGCCTGACCCTGCCGATCCGACGCTCAAAGGCTTCAAAAGTCCTGGGAAATTCCCGGAACACATCCCGGTACTGCTCATCGAAAGCAACATTGCTCAGGATGTACACCTTTGTGTAGCAGGCGATCTTGTTGTTATAGCGGCAGGGCAGTTCCAAGGGATAGCCATCCAGATAGGTCAGCATGTCCTGGATCCGCAGGCTGTCATAAAACTCCTCAAACACGATCACGTCCTGCCCGGCATAACCGTCAAAAGGATAGCGGTAGTTGGTCACGCGGTATACATTCCCATAGCCATACTGCTCCATGACCGTGCGGGTCTTTCCGCGGCCTGTTTCTCCATACCAGTACTCGACAGAAAGCTCCCTGAAGGCATCCCGGAACTGTTCTTCCCGGACGATCTGGCGGCACCGTTCCACCTTATCGATCTGGAGCATGTAACCGGGGTTAGACTCCAGAATATCGTAATTGCTCATGCCATCCTTGACCATGGCGTAGAGAAGCCCTATGTCAGCGCGCTCCCCCTGTCTCTCAACGGGACACTCGCCGTATTCCTCAAAGGTGCCCGGCAGGTTCGTCTCTGCCTTGTCCGTTTCCCTGTGCTTTCCCTCCTTGCGGACATAGTCCCGGTTTTCCTGTGTGGTGCCCCGGCAGTAGTCTATATGAGCTGCAGGGAACCTGTTCTTCACCATCGAAAAACGCATGGGATTTCTGCGGAAAAGAAAAAGGTGTGTGTGATAGGTGCCGTTTTCACCGACCTCATCACACATGCACCAGTAATCGATGTTTTTGATCAGAGAGAGAGCGGCACGTATATTGTCGTGTCCCATATCATATTTTTCCGGATTGTTAAAAGTGAGAAGCCACTTACGTGACTGTGTTCTGTTTTCCATCTTCTGTCCCCCCTAAAAATTTATGTCCGCGTTACAGCGGATGTTACAAACGTGTTACAGGAAAAAAGGATCGAAAGATCCCATAAAAACGCGGATGTTACATGTTACAGAAGTTCCCAAGGGTAATACTAAGCCTTGGGAACTTTCCGCGCCCCTTGACATAAGGAACCCATGCGCCGCAGATACGTGCCCCGGGGGCCATGCCCGCGCTACGCTTGACGGGCACTGCCCCCAAGGCAGGCTACCGCGCGCACCCCTTATGTAAAGGGGGCGCGTCACCGTATCTTCTTCCGCTTACGAATATAGGATTTATGCGGCGCCATGACGGCATCCATGTTGACAGGCTGATTGCACTGGAGCGCGATGATCTCATCTTCTGAGAGCATATCCCCTTTGTCAAAGGACTTCTTGAGGTTCCCAACACAGGCAAGAGTGTCATAGGCGTTGTAATCCCGATCACGCACAAACCACCCATACCGGGCGCGCGGAGTGAGCAGGAGAGGATTGACGGCATTTTCCATCTCATAAGCATCATATTCATACTGCACCATGAAACGCCAGACCTTACGACACTCGATCACGGCAAGAGTCACCTGGCGCAGGAGCGCATCCACATGGTTGAACCTCTGAGCATCGTACACCATCAGGATATGATGATGGCGGCAGGTAAGCAGCGTGTTTAAAAACAACGGGTCAATGTTCTTCTTGAACTCCCGGCTGTTAAGCTGCACGCTGAACTCATCCCCCAGAACGACCGTGACTGTGAGGGTGTCATTCTCCAAATCTGAAGCATGATATTTATCAGCGACACGGACGATCTGTTCCAGAGAGACGAAATGTTCATAAGGGATCTTAAGGCTCACGTTAGAGATCACATGGATCTTCTGGGTGACGAATTTCTTTCGATCCCTGTCCCAGACCTTAAGCCCGTCATAACGGTAGAAGAGGGAGGTCACATAGTGCACAACGGACAGGGTCTTACCTCCGCCAAAAAGGGCAGTATATGCCAGTATCTTTCCGGTAGGACAATTTCTGGATGTACGATAGACGATATGGTCATAAAAATCCCTCACGCCATAATAGACCGAGGAAAACGGGTTCTTAACAAAGATTCTAAAAGGCACGAATCTGTAATAACAAAACAGGAAAGCCACAAGGGCGATCGAATAAAAGAACATCACATACCAGCTCCTTTCATGGCCTCACGGACGATAGCGGAAATGCACTCCAGAACCGAGAGGAATATGAACAGACAGAAAAGACTCGCAGGTGTCAATTCGCCATAATCACAGTTAACAAAGATAAAGTCAAGAATTTGATGCATTACGGTCACCTCCCATCAGGTTTTTTATGAAACGCTTTGCAAAGCGGTGGACAAGGTCAAAGAGCAGGGCAAAGAGCACAAGGAGCAGGAGCCCGTTCATACCCTCGACTGCGCTAAGGATATCTGACTGTAGTAACACAGTTTCGGAAAGCAGTGCCTGATCCCCGGCATCCAATGAGACAGTGACGGAATTACCAGACACTGTCACATCGGAGATAAAAGACTGCACAGAATATGTATGTTCACGGAGCAATCCGCTCAATTCCGAAAAGACTTCCGGATCCAAGATAGGACTTTCCGACATTTCTTCACCGTCCCCGGATTCCATTTCCTCCAAATCCCCTGTTTCTTCCGTGTTTTCCTGATCCTCAAAACCATCCTCGAAACTCTCCTGATCCTGCGCACCGTCTTCATCATCCTCAGCAAGCTCTCCCTCTCCATCGCCGGTATCTCCATCAGGATTGAAATAATCATCGAGCACATCAGTGATGATATCTTTAATATCAGGATCAGCATCAGGATCCGGGCCGTCATCAATGTCAGATCCGGAGGGGTCAGCGGAGGATCCGGGATCCTCTGGGAGACTGCCGTCAGTATATAGATCAATATATTCATCCATTCAGTTCACCATCCTTTCTCATGATTCTAAAAAACATATATCTGTTTCCTTAAATTTGACTGTGTATGTGATCTGTGCTATCATTACCCAAAACAGACGAAAGAGGTAATACAATGGGTAGAGATAACAATAATAATGAAGATCAGGATATCAATAAAACTGCACTACACAACCTATGCTTTTTTATAATCATTGTACTGTTATGTACAATTCTTTATTTTACAATTAGCAACCACAATAATGCGGTAAAACCTCAAAATATAGGAAGCTTGAAACATTATGATTCAATATACAACAAAAGAGAATCACATATTTCATTTAATCAACAGGGAAATATAACGGGCTATAATTCACCAAATGGAAAACATTATACATTTGAAACACCAATTTCCCCAGATGAATTTTTTAAAAAGTAATTATTTAAAAATATAAAAAACAAAAAAGGCGACAAAAAATATAGCAAGGCACCAAAGAAAGACACTAAACAAAGTAATACTATATCCAAATAAATAAATAGGCATGTTTAAAACTGTAATACAAAAATCGATAATTGATTTTATTAATGACACCCTTTCACCTCCCAACAATTCTTAAAATGATAACTGCAACAAGACCAAGTGAAATGAATCCTATAACTTCAGGTGGTAAAAATCCCATAACGGAATTTACCAGAGCAGGTAGACTACCAAGCAATGACGGAAGATTTTTAAAAAATCCAAAAAAATAATTAAAAATACCCGCAAAGTTTGTTCCCTCAAATGGATTATCAAGATCGGGATGAAATATATTACCGCCCTGATCAATTCCATGATGGCCACCATTTTCTTCCGTCAGATCATCATCAGTTTCCCATTCGTTATCATCATTAAAATCACCAACTTCAATATCTTCAATATAAGGAGAATTAGTTGATGTAGATCTACCCATAGTAACTTTAACCCAACCTCCAACTTTACCATTTCTATAAGGACGTAGATAATAGATATCAGTATCATACATTTTAAATATTAAAGGCTTGTTTTCCAAAGTCTTAAACCAAGCTTTAGTAGCTTCATATTGTGAAAAACGATATTTACCAGAATAAGCAGAAACACTGTTACTTTTTGTTATATAATCATGAAAACCAGATATCTGGTCACCACCATATTTCTTAAGATAGTTATGAGTCTTGATTTCAAGCAGATCCCCATCCCGAAGATTATCAATAGACCAAGAAAAAGTAATATAAGTGGCATCCTCACCGCCTGATCCACTAGGTGAATCCTCCGCGTCAACTTTATAACCTAAATCTTTCAAATACCAACTCTTATCTATTTCTGGATCTTTTAGCATCCCATCCAGACTGCCGTTAGCAACATAAGCGTCCAATGCTTCTTTGTTCAGAAACAACTTACAGCCAGAGATCGAGAAGCTTAAGGTTACATTCTCATCCTTTGTACTATAACTAAAAGTATTAGGAAAGCTTTCCATTGAGTATGCACCGCTACGTTCCATTGTGTCATCGGAATAAGATCCCCAGAACCCTGTACAATCGTCAAGCCCGGATATCTGCAAAGAATAACACTTTTTTGAGACAGGATCATACTGACGCAGAAAGACATTTTGAGACACGACTTCACCGCCACTGAGCATATCCTCAATATACCCGACGATCTCATGATTTTCATTTGCCTGAAAGGTCACATTTTGCACATAACGATTATTTTTGGAAAGTGATGATGCATTCACGACAACCTTGTTTCCAGTCCCACCTGGTACAGGCTCTTTCGCACTTGCTACGAACGGATGAAACAGAAAAAGAAGAACCACACATAGCACATAAAAGATACAGAATGTTAAAACCAAGAAACGATTTTTCTTAAACTTATCTAACATATAAAACTCCTCCCTTTATCTAGAAAAAAATATGGACGAAACATCATGTCCCGTCCATATCCAAACAAGCTTAGATGCCGCCTGCCGCCGCCCTACGACCACGCCCAAAGAATCGGAACGCATAAGAACACAGTGCAAACGTAAGTATAATATTAAGAGGATATACTTCAAACAGACCAAGCACTACAGTCACCAATTCCACTGCCTGCTGAGTCGTAGCAGTAAGATCAACTGTTCCTGCACCTGCACTCGCCAATACCAAAGGCATAAGACACACCTCCTTTCCCTTAATGTACATATGGCCATATATCTTATCAACTGTCAGAAGCTTCACAATTCAACCGTTCATAAAGCTTCTCCTGATCACGCTGTCTCTTCTTCCATCTGATCTCCCGGATCAAACCATATGTGCCGAGGAACAATGAACAAAGACAGACTAACGCCATTAAATTTCCGATCGTCATGATTTATCCACCTCCTTTCCGCCTTTCTTTCCGGTATCTGCCGAATTGGGAGCATTATCAAACGGAGGCTTGTCTGACATGGAGATCATTGTAACATTCATCAGCGTAGCCTTTCCCTCATAACCGGGCTCATACTCAAAATTCACTACATCGCCCGGATGGATGTTATAATCCGTACTGGAGAACTCACGCACCACATCTACACCCTCACACTCGGCATTTTCCTGCTCATACTGCGTAAATGCTTTTGTACCATAATAATTAAAGCCAGTCTTATCTTTCCCATCCCGTCCCTTATAATTTGATTTTTTTACACCTACAATTTGTACGATCATTTTCTTCTTCCTCTCTTTCTCTATCCTTTGTTTTAGGTGTCATCCCCCTGAACTATAGGCCGTTAAAGGGGACAGGGAGGCATATGCCTCCCATAGGTAACTTATATGTTAGAGTCGCAACCCTGCTTAAGGTGGCAGACTAAAACACCAATAGAATGTCTTGTTAAAATAAATTTTACAATCCACATTGCTGCATGAAAATGTATTTTATGATTGACAAGTGCGTATATGGTGTGATAGAGTATAATTCGTGCTAAACAAGTACGGTCATATGGTTAACATGTGACATGCAGCAATACGTGTTCGTAGCTCAGCTGGATAGAGCAACGGCCTTCTAAGCCGTGGGTCGGGGGTTCGAATCCCTTCGAGCACG